>Ga0302326_10000609_pt1 | contig 97752 bp, 88 predicted proteins | sample Palsa_T0_3_FD_202264 | JGI IMG/M metagenome (GOLD analysis project Ga0302326, IMG submission 202264) | Peat permafrost microbial communities from Stordalen Mire near Abisko, Sweden - Palsa_T0_3 | ecosystem: Environmental > Terrestrial > Soil > Palsa > Peat permafrost | place: Sweden: Abisko... | reverse complement strand
CGCCGGCGATGACCTCCACGACCACGACGGCACCGCCGACCGGCATCCGCTCGTCGATCGAGGCCGCTTCCTGCGCGCTCAGCCCCTGGTCGGTCAATGCTTTGCGTAGTGATGCTTCATCGGTGAAGAATCGCCCGATCGCGCCGATGACCCCGCTGCTCGATTCCCGGACGTCGTGCTTCGCGTCGGCCTCCTTCGTGCCCCAAGCCGTCGTCGGATCCTCGAGCGGAGCTGGTTTGACGAGCGCCATCCAAGGAGCGGCGAAGCCGTTCTCCTTTAGCGCCTCGACGTAGTCGGCGGCGCGTGTCTTGTTTGGAAAAACCGCTGCGAAGGCCGTTCCGGAATCAATCATGTCGCTCCTCAAAGCGCGTGCTGCTTCTAGCTTTCCCCAAATAGTGAGGTTCGCTCACGCTCGAGCCGGACAGCGGGAGGTGCCGAATGCGCTCTAGGTGGGTTGGAACGTGATATATGGAAACGCGAGACGCGGGCGCAGACGGCGAAATGCCGTCCGGCCAACCGACCCAAAAGCAGCTGTTGCTTCCGAACGGACAGCCGGCGGCTGAAGCGCCGTCCGACGAGGTTGAGGCCCCGGCGGCGAGCAGGCGTGAGCGGCGTTTCTGGACGGACATGCGCCAGTTCGCGGTGCGCAATGCACTCGTGCTCGCCGTTTGTGCGCTCGTGTTCGTGGTCGCCTATGCTGCGATTTTGCGTGGCGCTTGGGCGATCGGCGCAGAGGGCAACTCGGCCGCTGATGGCGGCCAAGCAACTCATCAACCGATCGGCCCCGGAGCGAGTTCCAATGGCACCGGCGGCGCAGGCGCATCGCCTTCGAATGTGAGCAGCGCGAACCAAGGTGGCATCATGAGCCAAAGCAACGTAGTTGGTGCCGGCGTCAATCAAGGCAGCAACGGCACGCTCGATCAATCCGGCAGCAGCTCGAACGGCTCAACCGACAGTGGCCAAAACGGGAACGGAAACGCGAACGCTGGTTCCGACCCAAATTCATCGGCAGGCTCCGGCACGAACGGAGGCCCCAACGGCGCTGCAAATACGAACGGCACCGCAAGCGCAGCGAACGGAAATAATTCGCAGGCTGGGGGCTACGGTAGCGGCACGAACGTCAACGGTTCGAGTCAGAACGCGCCCTCAGGGAACGGTCAGTCAAACGGAAACGCAAATGGCTCGAGCGGCGCGGGGAACTCGGGCGCAAGTGCTAGCGGAGCGGGCGGCCACTAAAGAAAGTAAAGGGCGGACCAGCGAAGTGGTCCGCCCTTTGTGTGTAGCGGGTCGAGGACGCGTCGCTGAGCGTTAGTGGACGAGGAAGCCGACGAGCAACAGCGCGACGATGTTGAACACCTTGATCATCGGGTTGATGGCGGGGCCGGCCGTATCTTTGTAGGGATCGCCCACGGTGTCGCCGGTGACGGCTGCGGCGTGCGCGAGTGAGCCCTTTCCGCCGTAGTGACCGTCCTCGATGTATTTCTTCGCATTGTCCCAAGCGCCGCCGCCGCTCGTCATCGCGAGCGCGAGGAAGAGCCCGGTGACGATCGTGCCGACCAGTGCGCCGCCCATCATTTTCGCGCCGCCGAAGTTCGGTAGCACGTACGAGAGCAGAACGATGATGATCGGCACGCCGATCGGAATCAGCGCGGGCAGCACCATTTCTTTGAGCGCCGCGCGTGTCACGATGTCGACCGTCGTACCGTAGTCGGGTTTCTGCGTGCCCAGCATGATGCCGGGCATCTCGCGGAACTGACGACGTACCTCTTCGACGACGGCTCCGCCCGCCCGGCCGACCGATTCCATCGACAGCGAGGCGAACAAATACGGGCACAGACCGCCTACCAGCAGGCCGGTCAACACGTACGGATCGCCGATGTTGAAGAAGGCGTTGAACGCATTGGCATCGCTCGTATTGCAGAGGGCGCTCGTTGCGAGATGGCATTTGTCCGAGAGTTCTTGCAAGAACGAAGCGAAGAGCACGACGGCCGCAAGGCCGGCCGAGCCGATCGCGTATCCTTTGGTCACGGCCTTGGTCGTGTTGCCGACCGCATCGAGGGGGTCCGTAACCTTGCGAACCGCTTCGGGCATGTCGGCCATTTCGGCGATGCCGCCCGCGTTGTCGGTGATCGGACCGAACGAGTCGATCGCAACGATGATACCGGCCATCGATAGCATCGCCATGACGGCGATGCCGACGCCGTACAGGCTACCGAAGCCGTAGGCGACCAGAATGCCGACGACGATCGTGATCGCGGGCAGCGCGGTTGCCTGCATCGAGACCGCGAGGCCAGCGATGATGTTGGTCGCGTGCCCGGTGACCGATGCTTCGGCGATCCGCTTGACCGGCGGGAACGTCGTGCCCGTGTAGTATTCGGTGATGTAGGTGATGAGACCGGTCACGGCAAGGCCGACGAGCGAGCAGATGAAGATACCGGTAGAAGTGATCATCGTGCCGTTGCTCGTGGTGGCACCGTCGCCGAATTCAATGCGCGTGACGAAGAAGAACGCAACTGCTGCAATGACGCCGGCAACGATGAGCCCGGCGTAGAGGGCGTTCATGATCGAGCCCTTGCCGTCTTTCCCCATCCGCACGAAGAGCGTTCCGACGATCGAGGCGACGATCGACACCGCGCCCAAAATGAGCGGGAAGGTAGTCGCGGTGGCAAGCGTCTGGCCGAGCACGAGATGCCCGAGCAGCATCGAGGCGACCGTCGTTACGACGTAGGTTTCAAAGAGGTCGGCCGCCATACCGGCGCAATCGCCGACGTTGTCGCCGACGTTGTCGGCGATGACCGCGGGATTGCGCGGATCGTCTTCGGGAATGCCGGCTTCGACCTTACCGACAAGGTCGGCACCGACGTCCGCGGCCTTCGTGAAAATGCCGCCGCCTAAACGCGCGAACACGGAAATCAACGAGCAGCCGAACGCGAGCCCTACGAGCGCACCGATCGAATCGCTCACGGGGTTCGCCGAGTTCGCGTTGACCTTCAGCATGATCGCGTAGTAGCCGCTGACCGCAAGTAAACCCAGGCCCACGACGAGCAATCCCGTAACGGCTCCACCCCGGAACGCAAGCGCGAGTGCGGGAGCAAGCCCGCCGCGAGCCGCCTCAGCGGTGCGAACGTTGGCGCGTACCGAAACCAGCATGCCGATAAAACCGGCGAGGCCCGAAAGCGCGGCTCCGATCGCAAAGCCGACCGCGGCTTCCCAGCCAAGCGGTGCCGGCGCGATCAGGATCACGATGAACAGAATGACGGCTACGATGCCGATCGTCGTGTACTGGCGCTTGAGAAATGCCATCGCGCCTTCTTGGATGGCGGCGGCAATCTCTTGCATCCGGTCGTTGCCGGGCGACTGCCGCATGACGACCGAGATCAGGAATACGCCATACAAAATTGCGAGGACGCCGGCAATGAGTCCGGACGCGATGGCGATCGATGAATCCAACTGTTTCCCTACCTTAGAGCTTGCGAAGCGTTAACCGGAATTCGCACACATGAAGAAGGCCCCGTGAAGAGGCGGGGCGGGGTTCCCTCCCGCGTTTTGCGCGGCGGCTGCCGCGGTCCTGTTGGGGCTACATTTTCGCAACGGGGAGAGCCGGGAAAAGTCGCAGGATGCGCCTGCACGGAGAACGGGCCGCGACCGCGAAGCGCCCACAACAATGCAAGATGTCGAGTTTCTCGTCGTCGGGTGCGGCCCGTCGGGTGGGGTCGCCGCGCGCGAAGCCGCGCGCGGGGGGGTCGAGACCCTGGTCCTCGAGCGCGATCCGGTCGTTGGCGTAAAGCGCGTTTGCGCGGCGGGGCTGCGGCCGGGCTTCTGCGAGGACTTCGACCTGCCGCGCTCGATCGTTCATTGCGACCCGCCAACCGTGTCGCTGCGCGGCTTGTCCGGCCGCCGTTTCGACGTGCGCGTCGGTCAAGCGCATACGACGACCCGCGAAGAGCTCGACGGAACGATCGCGGCGCTCGCTCAGGCCGAAGGGGCCGAAATCCGCACTTCGACGCTCTTTCGCGGCTACCGTCGCGACGGCGACAAAACGATCGTCGAATATGCCGATCTCACGAGCGGCGAGCGCAAGCGGGTCCGTGCCCGTTCCGTTCTCCTAGCGCAGGGATCGACCGTGCGCCTCGATGCGCCATCGCGTTTGGCCTATCCGTCGTGGAGCGCTGGTCTGATCACGTGCTTTCAATACCGTGTCTACCTCGAGCGGCCGGCGATCGAAGAAACCTACAAAGTGCTCGAGCTGCACTACTATTTGACGAAATCGGGCCGCAACGTGATCGCCTGGATGTTTCCCAAGCGCGACCATCTGGCAATCGGCCTCGGTGTGCAAGGCAAACTTTCGGGCAAGGAGCTGCGCGGAGAACTCGACGCATTCTTGCCGACCGTTCAAGAGCGGCTCTTCCCGGGCGTCGGATATACGGTTCGCGAGGAAGGGAATCTGCTCTACGGCGGGGCGCCGCGTCCGCGCATCAGCGATGCCGGCGTCATGATTTCCGGAACGGCAGCGGGACTCGTCGACGCAACGACCGGCGAAGGGATCCACGAAGCTGCAATCTCGGGACGCATCGCCGCGCAGGCCGTGGTCGACGGGAAGCGCGGACGAATCTCCGCCCCCGACCGCCAATACGAACAAACGCTGAAGGACATTTTCTACGGGCGCCTGCGCCATCGCCACAAGCTCATGCAATTTCTCGAACGCCGCCCGATGCGTTTCGACGTCCTCTTCGAGCAACTCGCGCACGCGCCGCGTTTTGCCAACATGCTGCAGCGCGATCGCAACGACTTCTCGCTTGGGGAGTGGTTCTATCTCTACGCGCAGGCCGTATTATTTTCGGTTCGCTCCCTGCGAGCATAGCTAGTCGATGATCGCGTTTACCGTTGCGCGCATCGTTCGGCTCGCCGGCGTTCTGGTGGCGATCACGATTGCGAGCTTTGCCTTCATTCACCTGATCCCGGGCGACCCGGTCACGCTGCGCTTGGGCGATCACGCTACGCCCGAAGAGATCCGCGATCTGCGTGCAACCTATGGGCTCGACAAACCCCTGTACGTGCAGCTCGGGCTCTATATGCTGGCGCTTCTGCACGGTGACCTTGGCCGCTCGCTCGTCGATTCGCAGCCGGTTGCGCTCAAGCTCGCGCAATATTTTCCGGCGACCGTCGAGCTGACGGTCGGTGCGCTCATCTTTGCGCTCGTGATAGGCGTCCCGGCCGGAATCATTGCAGCACTGCGCCGCTCAAGCGCCGTCGACGTGCTGACGATGAGCGCGGCAATGCTCGGCGTTTCGATTCCGGTCTTCTGGCTCGGCTTCATGCTGGTATACTTGCTTGCGGTGATCCCGACGCAGTGGGGTCTCAACCTTTTTCCGATCTCGGGCCGCATTTCACTAACATATTTCGTTCCTGCGCGCACTCATCTGGTCGTATTAGACGCGCTGCTCGCCGGCAACGGTCGCGCCGCCCTCGACGCGCTTTGGCATCTCGTGTTGCCGGCCGCGACCCTTGGCACCATTCCCCTCGCGATCGTCGCCAAGATCACCCGGAGCGGGATGCTCGACGTGCTGCGCAGCGACTACATCCGCACCGCGCGAGCGAAGGGGGTCGGGCCGCAAGCGGTCGTGGTCCATCACGCGCTGCGCAACGCCTTGATCCCGATTCTGACCGTCGTGGGCCTTCAGAGCGGACTATTGCTTGGCGGTGCCGTGCTGACGGAACACATTTTTGCCTGGCCCGGGGTCGGGCGCCTCGCCTTCGATGCGATTTCGAACCGCGACATGCCCCTGATCAACGGCTGCGTCCTGCTATTCGCTACCGTGTTCGTCGCGGTGAACACCGCCGTCGACCTCCTGTACGCGGTCGCGAACCCGCGAATTCGCTACGGCGGATGAGTCCGGGCGACAGTGTGGAATGTCACACTCGTTGAAAGGCGACCCGAACGCCGCGTATATCATTGCAGGGACGCATTATACGCGGGAAGAGGCAATCCACCGCTACCTTCACCTGGTGAAGTACGTCGCTGGGCGTATTTCTGTCAACCTGCCGCCCAACGTCGAGCTAAACGACCTCATCAATGACGGTGTCGTCGGGTTGATCGACGCGATCGAGAAGTACGACGACGGCCGCGGGGTGAAGTTCGAAACGTACGCCATCACGCGTATTCACGGCGCGATCATAGACGCCTTACGAGCCCTTGATTGGGTGCCGCGTGCGATCCGGCAGAAGTCGCGCGAGCTCGAGCGTACCCAGCACGAGTTGGAAGCGGAATTCGGCCGTCAGGCGTCCGACGACGAGATCGCCGACCGCATGGGCGTGACGCGCAAAGATCTCGAACATCTGCAGCAAAAAGTGCGCGGCACCTCGGTGCTTTCGCTCGAGGAGCACCTTCCGAACGACCGCGGCAACGACATCCCGTTGCTCGACACGCTCAAGGGTGACGACGGTGACCTCGGTTCCGATGTCGAGCAACGCGAGATTCGTGAATCGCTGCTCACCGCTGTCGATTCGCTTTCGAAGCAAGAACGCACGGTCATTCAGCTCTACTACTTCGAAGGACAGACGCTCAAGGACATCAAGGCGGTGCTGGGCGTTTCCGAATCGCGCGTTTCGCAGATCCACGCGCAAGCGGTCATTCATCTGCGCCAAAAGCTGCGCGTGCTGCGCGCCGATCTCGGTTTCCGCGAGAACGATCCAACCATAAAACAGAAGTACGTGCGCCGGCCGGCGGCACCGCCGCCGTCGGGCGCGGAGCTCGCGCGCTAGCGAATCCGCCCGGGGTGAAACGCTAGTGCAACGGCGGCCGCGCGGGGTGCGCGAGACGCCGCTCTTCTCGAGTCTCATCGTCGCAGATCCGGCCGGTGAGGTCTTGCTGAGCGACGGCGGGGATGTTCGGCTCTATCGTGGCTGGCTTGCGCCCGAACGCGCCGATGCGCTCTTAGCGTCGATCCGCGCAACGACGCGTTGGGTGCAAGAGCGCCGCAAGATGTACGACCGTTTCGTCGATGTTCCGCGCGAACAGGCTTGGTACGGCGACGATCGTGAAATGCCGTTCACAGCGGAGCTCGGTGCGGTGCGGCGCGACCTCGAGGCCCTGACGGGCTCCCGTTTCTCGTACGTGCTGCTCAACCGCTACCGCAACGGCAAAGATAGCGTCGCCTGGCACAACGATCGTGAGGTGGCTCACATTCAAAGCCCGGTGATCGCCTCGCTGACCCTCGGCGCGACGCGCGCTTTCGATCTGCGGCCGAAGGCCGATCGCTCGCGCATCATCTCGGTCGACCTCGACCATGGCGACCTGATCGTGATGCGCGGCGAGACTCAGCAGAACTACGAACACCGCGTCGCCAAGGACCTGCGGATCGGGGGCGAACGCATCAATCTGACCTTTCGCCAGCAGCCGGACTAAGAGGCTCGAGCTGCCGACAGCAGGGTTCGCCTGACCCAATCGCGATTTTTGCCACGAGGTAGTTCATCTGAACGAGGTGGCCGGCGACGAAAAACTTGGTGGCCCGGCGCGCGTTCGCCGGCCGAAACCTACGCTGCGAGGTTGCTTCTTGGGGGCGGCCGAAAGGGCGCAAATATGTTCGTCCACCGTTTGAAGCTGCGGCCTCCGCAGCTTTTGCCGACGTGGATCGAGCGTCCACTCGTGCAGCGGCGTTTCGGTGCGGCTGCAAGCGTGCTATCGATGGTCGCCGGTCCCGGTTACGGAAAGACGGTGCTGGCGGCGCAGGTCTTCGCGGCATGGGACGGTCCGAAGTTTTGGTACAGCCTCGACCGGGCGGACAGCGATCTTGCAGTCTTCGCCGCACATCTTCAATCGATGCTTTCGGCGCAGCGGGGCATCACCGTGCCCGAAGGCGACGCCTGGCGTCTCGGTTCAGCCAAGGAGCTGAGCCGCGTCTTTGCCGAGATCCTGGCCGACGTGCGGCCCAACCCGCTGCTTGTTTTCGACGACGTTCAGCTGCTGCGCGGCAGCCGTTCCTTGACGGCGCTGGGAGATTTCGTTGAGCGGGCGGCCCGCACGGGCGCGAGGTTCGTGCTCTGTGGGCGCTCGATGCCGCTTTCGCTACACACGCTCGCGACCGGCGGCCAACTGGTCTCGGCCGGTGCCGCCGAGCTTGCCTTCGACAAGAACGAAGCTCGTGCGTATCTGCAGCGGGTCGCTGCGCTCGCGGCCGGCGATCCGGCTCTCGAGCGGCTTGCATCGCGCTCCGAAGGTTGGCCGGCCGGCCTCGCGTTGCTCGGCTCGGCGGCTTCCGTTCGCGCCGCTACGGCCGAACGCGGGGAACTTGCGGTGAGTGCCGACGAATCGCATGAACTGCTCTTCGACTATCTGGCCACCGAAGTACTGGACGGTCTCACCGAACGCGAACGGCAGTTCTTGGTCGAGACCTCGATTCTCGATGCACTCGAACGCGAAACGTGCGACGCGGTTACCGGCAGACACGATGCCGCCGACTTGCTGCCGTCGCTCGCACGGCGTGGGCTCTTCATCAATCGCCGTTCGGAAGATGCCTATACGGCCCATCAACTTTTTCGCGAGTTTTTGAGCGACACGTTAGCGCGCGAGCATGCGCCGGAATACATCGCCGGCTTGCATCGGCGCGCGGCGGTCTCGCTCGACGTGCGCGGCGACAAGGTCCGCGCGATCGCGCATGCGCTCGAAGCCGGCGATTTAGACGCCGCCGCCGCGACGCTCGAGACGGCGGCCTTTGAGAAATTGGCGAGCGGACAGCTCGCGCGCGTCGAGGAGTTTCTGCAGCGCATTGGTCGCGAGCGGATCGACGACAACCCGACGCTGTTGACGGCGCTCGGCCGTTTGCAGCAGTACCGCGGAGAATCCGATCAGGCGCAGGGATCGCTCGAGCGGGCGATCGCGATCGCGCGCGAGCGCGAGCAGTACCCGGTGATGGCCGAGGCGATCCGCGTGCTCGCCTCGACGCTTGCATATCACGGCGAATTCGAGCGGCTCCGCGAGTTGCTCGACGAAGGACTCGCCCTCGGCGAACGGGCCGGCCGAAGTGGCCGAACCGCCCTCGCCGTTGCTCTCGGAGCGCTCTCGATCGAGAGCGGTCTGCTCGATGAAGGCCTTGCCCTTTGCAACGAAGTGTTGCCCGATGCCGTGGCACGCGGTGACTTCGGCATGCAAGGGATCGTGCTGCACAACATGGCGGTCGCTCACGAGCGGCGGGGCGATCCCTACGGTGCGCTGGCGGCCTTCGAGCGCACGCTGCGGGTCAAACGCACCGCCGGCCAGCGCTCGTCGGCGCTACGGACGATGGCCAGCATGATCTTCGTGCTGCGTGTGCTCGGCGATCTCGATGAAGCCGAACGCGTGTCGCGCCAGTTGCTCGACGAGGCTCACGATATCGGCAACGCGGGCATGATCGCGCACGCGCATGAGAACGAGGGTGCGCTCAAGCTGCTGCGCGGTGACGTAGAGGGCGCGGCGCGCGATTTCCGCGAGGCAAAGAACGCCTCCGACCCGAGCGACGTGATCGTCATGCCCGAGATTTGGTACGGGTTCGCGCAGACATCGCTCGCTCTCGGCGACGTCGGCGAGGCCGAAGACTGCTGCGCGCGATCGATCGCTTTGCTGCGCACGCCGGGCCGCGATCAGCAGATCGCGCTGGTCGTGTTGCTGCGCGCCGAGTGCGCGGTCGCGCGCGGCGAGTTCGAGAGCGCCTTCGCCCGCGTCAAGGAAGCGCTCGCGCTTGCCGAGGGCGCGAACGCCGTTATGACGGTTTGGGTGTTGCTCGAAGCGGCAGCGCTGCTGGTGCGAATCGCCTCGAGCCTGCCGGCCGAGCAGAACGTCGAGGCCGAACGGGCCGGTGCCGCCGCCGCAACCAGCGCGATCGCGCTGATCCACCAGCGCGATTATCGCTTTATGCTGCGCACCAAAGCCCACGTTTTCGCAGAACTGCATCCGCATTTACTGCGTTGGCAAATCGGTCAGGGATTGATGCCCGATGCTCCTCGCACCGAGAAATCCTTGCGTATCGAATTGCTGGGCGGCCTGCGCATCGTCGTTGCCGGCGAACCACTGCCGGCGGAGGCCTGGAAGCGGCGCAAGGCGCGCGACATTTTTGCCTATCTCGTCAGTCTGCGAGGCCGTGCCGTTCCGCGGGCGCGGCTGATCGATCTGTACTGGCCCGACACCGACGCCGATGCGGCCCACGACAATCTGCGTGTCACGATCAGCGCGATCCGCAAAGCACTCGGGGACGTCGTCAAATACGAAGCCAACGGCTACCGCTTCGCCGCGCCCGCCGATACGACGATCGATGCCGAGCAGTTCGACGCGCACATGGAGAGCGCGCGCCAAGCCGGTGCCGCCGGAGTGCTCGAGGGCGTGCGGCACGCGTACATGGCGGCGATCGATCTTTATCGTGGCGAGTTCTTGGAAGGCATCGACGACGGCGGTTGGCAGTGGCGCGAGCGCGAGCGCTTACGGGCGGCCTTCTTGGAAGCATTGCGCTGGCTCGCTTCGGATACGCAAGGCGATATCGCCGTCCGCCGCATCGCACTCGCCCGGATTCTCGAGGTGGCGCCCTTCGACGTCGAGGCCGTGCGCATGCATCTCGAATTCCTGGTCATCGAAGCCCGCGTCGGCGACGCTCGCCGCGACTACGAAATATGGAAGCGGCGGTACCGGAGCGCGGTCGGAGCCGATCCACCGGAGATCTGGCGCCCGCCTGACGCACTGAGCACGCCGGCGACCGTTCGCAAATTGTTACAGCGACAGTCGTAAGATCAGCTCGCGGCCGGTCTTTTTTGCCGTCAATCGAACAGGAGTTCGATTGACGGCCGCGAAGTCGGACTTCAATGAGCTGGCTTGCCAAGCTGAGGACGGCGCTGGGCCGCTCGCGCGAATCGCTTTCCGGTGTTGAGACCCTCGCGCAGCAACGGCGTCCCCTCGACCGCGAGTTTTGGGAAGAACTCGAGGAAATCTTGATTTCGGCCGACTTCGGCGTGCCGACCACCGAGAAGATCGTCGGGTCGCTACGGACGGTTGCAGCTCAAGAATTTTGGAATCGCAGCGACCAGGTCGTCAAGCGCTTCAAAACCGACGTGCGCAGTTTCCTCACGCTGCCCGATAGCGGGCTCGTGCTGCGTAACAAGCCCGCGGTAATCCTCGTCGTCGGCGTCAATGGAAGCGGAAAGACGACGACGATCGGCAAGCTCGGGCGGCTCTTGTCGTCCCAGCGCAAGCGCGTGATGTTCGTTGCGGCCGACACGTTCCGGGCGGCCGCGGCCGAACAGCTCGCGGTATGGGCGCAGCGCAGCGGTGCGGAGTTCGTGCGCGGGCGCGAAGGCTCGGATCCCGCTTCCGTCGTTTTCGACGGCATCTCGGCTGCCAAAGCGCGCAATGTCGACGTCGCGATCGTCGACACGGCCGGGCGTCTGCAGACCAAGACGAATTTGATGGAAGAGCTGAAGAAAATGCGGCGCATCATCGAGCGCGAAACCGGTGCGCCGCCCGATGAAACGCTGCTCGTGCTCGACGGCACGACGGGGCAAAACGCGATCTCGCAAGCGAAGCTCTTCAACGAGGCGACGAAGCTGACGGGCGTCGTCGTCACGAAGCTCGACTCGACGGCAAAGGGCGGCGTGCTCGTTGCAATCGTCGACGCGCTGGAAGTGCCGATCAAGTTCATCGGCCTGGGCGAAGGGATCGACGAACTGCGACCCTTTGACGCGGTCGATTTCATCGATAGTCTCTTCGAACCCGCACCGGTCGCGTGAACCACTGTGCCATACAGTTGGCACACCGCTCCCCTACGATAAGGCTGTTGATTACCACCGCACGGTGAGCCGTGCTCGAGTTTTATAAGGAGTATCCCAAAGGTGGCTGACGAGAAAGCGGTAGCGCTGAGCAATGCTCTCGCGCAGATCGAGCGGCAATTCGGCAAGGGTTCGATCATGAAGATGGGCGACTTCTCGGAGCGGATGGCGATCGAAGCCATTCCGACCGGGTCGATCGCACTCGATTTGGCGCTCGGCGTCGGCGGGCTTCCGCGGGGCCGCGTCGTCGAAATCTATGGGCCGGAGTCGAGCGGTAAGACGACGCTCGCGCTGCACGTGATCGCCGAAGCGCAGAAGATGGGCGGCACGGCAGCCTTCGTCGACGTCGAGCACGCGCTCGATCCCACCTACGCAAGCGCGCTCGGCATCGATCTCGATAGCCTGCTGGTTTCGCAGCCCGATACGGGAGAACAGGCGCTCGACATTGCCGAGATGCTGGTGCGCTCGAACGCGGTCGATGTGGTCGTGGTCGACTCGGTCGCAGCCTTGGTCACCAAAGCCGAACTCGAAGGCGACATGGGCGACACGCACGTCGGCCTGCAGGCGCGCTTGATGTCCCAGGCTTTGCGTAAGCTGACGGCGGCGATCTCGCGCTCGAAATGCGTGATGATCTTCATCAACCAACTGCGCGAGAAGGTCGGCGTCATGTTCGGCAGCCCCGAGACGACTTCGGGCGGTCGCGCTCTGAAATTCTACGCATCGGTGCGGCTCGACGTGCGCAAGCTCGAGCAGATCAAGATCGGCCAAGACGTCGTCGGTTCGCGTACCCGTGTCAAGGTCGTCAAGAACAAGGTGGCCCCGCCCTTCCGCCAAGCCGAGTTCGACATCACCTACGGTCGCGGTATCTCGAAGATGGGTTCGGTGCTCGATGTCGCGCTCGAGCGAAATATCGTCGGCAAGAGCGGTTCGTGGTACACCTACGGCGACACGCGGATCGGTCAGGGTCGCGAGAACGCCAAGGCTTATCTCGAGGAGCACATCGATCTTGCGGACGAGATCGCGGGCCGCATCCGCGACGCGCTGACCGCGTCCGTATCGAGCAACGGCCATGCCGCTCTTGCAACGAGTGACGCAAGCGGCGATTAACGGCGCTCCGAGCGAGGCGCGGCCGACGGGCCGCGTCCGCATGACGGCGCTTCGGATGCTCGCGCAGCGTCGCTTGACCGAAGCGCAGTTGTGGGAGCGTCTGGCCCGCAAGGGCTATTCCGACGCCGAGATCCGCAGCACGGTCGAGTCGTGCAAGCGCGACGGATTCATCGACGACACTTTGTTTGCAAAACTTTACGTTGACGCTCGCGTCAAAGCGGTCGGCGACGCGCGCCTCGTCGCCGATCTCGTACGGCGCGGAATCGACCGCGAGGCGGCGCAGCGGAGCGTCGACGAGGCCGAGCGTGCCGAAGACGAGCGTCTCGGCGTTGCGATCGAAAAGCTCTTTCGCACTCGTGCGTCGCTTAGCTACCCGAGCGCGGCACGCGCACTCGAACGCCTTGGTTTTCCGGCTTCATCGATTTATCGTGAGCTACGTGTGCGCGCGCGAGCCGAGGATTCACTCACCGAGTCCCCGTAAGGAGGGCCGCTATGCGGTCTATCCTAGCCGGGGTGCTCGTGGCGAGCGTCATGACCTTCTCGGCTCCCGCACCCGCCGTCGAACTCGGTTCCATCGCGAGAGCGGCATCAGAATATCAAAACCCCAACGGGCGGCTCGAAAGTATGTATCGAGCCGCTTTATTGAATACGAGCCGCCAGGCCGTGTATGCCGCCGATGGTACCGCCTACGTCAAGACGGGCGACATTCCCGCCGAGTGGCTGCGCGACGCGAGCGCGCAAGTGCGACCGTATCTATTTTTTGCCAAGACTGATCCCGAAGTTGCGGCGCTCTTGCGCGGCATCATCGCACGTGAGGGCAAGTATTTACAGGTCGATCCGTACGCCAACGCGTTCACGATCGACTACCGCGTTTTCGAAGAGAAGTTCGAACTCGATTCGCTCGCGTATCCGATCATCTTGGCGTGGAGTTACTGGAAAGCGACCGGCGACGAGTCGATCTTCACGGGCGACGAGTCGCTCGGCTTCGACAAGGCGCTCGAAACGATGGAGCGCGAGCAAGACCACGCGCATAACTCGAAGTACACCCATCACGAACTGCGCCAGACGAGCGGCGACCCGGGCCCCAATCCCGTCGCCTACACCGGTATGATTTGGACCGGTTTTCGCCCTTCCGACGATGCGTGCGTTTACAACTACCTGATCCCTTCGGAGATGATGGCGGTGGTCGCGCTCGGCGATCTCGAAGAGATCGAGCGCAGCGTCTACCGGAATTTGCTGAAGTCCAATCGCGCGAAAACGTTGCGTTCCGAAGTGCAGGACGGCATTCAAAAGTTTGGCGAGATCTTTACGCCGAACTACGGCTATATCTACGCCTATGAGGTCGACGGTCTGGGCAACACGACGCTCATGGACGACGCCAACATTCCGAGCCTGCTTTCAGCGCCCTACATCGGGTACACCAAACCCGACAGCTTCGTCTACAAGAACACGCGCAAATTCTTGCTTTCGAAAGATAATCCGTACTATTACGTCGGATCGGTCGCGCGCGGTATCGGAAGCGCTCACACGAGCGACGGTTTCGTTTGGCCGCTCGCGCTCATCATCCAAGGCCTGACCTCGACCTCGGATACCGAGCGACGCGACGTGCTCGGCGAGCTGCTGGCAAGCGATCCCGGCGATCACCTGCTGCACGAGTCGTTCGACCCGAACAATCCGGACCGTTTTTCGCGCAAGGATTTCGGCTGGCCGAACGCCTTGTTTTCCGAGTTCGTCATGACCGATTTCAGCGGCGTGCCGGCGCAACCCATGGGCGATACGAGCGACCTCGAGTTTCGCGGGGACTAGCGCGCCGTTGCCTAAGGGAGGGCGGTGGTGAGCAATAAAGCCGACATCGTTCTCGGGATTCAGTGGGGCGACGAAGGGAAAGGACGCGTCGTCGATTCGTATGCGGCCGACTACGATATCGTCGCGCGTTTCGGCGGTGGAGACAACGCGGGGCATACGCTCGTCGTCGGCGACCGGAAGCTGGCGCTACGAATCGTGCCGAGCGGCGTGTTGCAGGAACGGCCCGAGCTCTTCATCGGCGGCGGCACGGTCGTGAGCCTGGAAGGCTTCGTCGCCGAACTGGAGATGCTCGCCGGCATCGGCGTCGATGTCTCGCGCGTGAAAATTTCCGATCGGGCCCACATCGTCTTTCCGTACCACGCAGCGCTCGACCGGGCGGGCGAGAAGGCGCGCGGGGATGCAGCGCTCGGAACGACGGGGCGCGGAATCGGGCCCGCTTATACCGACAAGGCTGCGCGTTTGGGCATCACCTTCGACGAGCTGAGAAAGCCCGAAGGTTTGGCAGAGAAGCTTCGCTACAACCTGCTTTCGCGCGCCCAACAACTCGAGCGCATCGAGGATGCGCCGAGCGAAGATGACCTCGTGGCCAAGACCCTCGAACTGATTCCCCGGGTGGCGCGGCATATCGTCGACGGCGTTTCGTACATTCATGGAGCTCTCGAGAGCGGCAAACGCGTGCTGATCGAGGGCGCGCAAGGGACCTTGCTCGACGTCGGATACGGAACGTATCCCTACGTTACGAGCTCACATACGATTGCGGGCGGGGCGTGTACGGGTCTGGGAATCGGGCCGACGCAGATCGGCCGCGTCGTCGGCGTCGTCAAAGCGTACTGTTCGCGCGTCGGCGCCGGCCCGTTCCCAACGGAACTCGACGATCACCTCGGCGAGCGGTTGCGCAAGCAAGGTGCCGAGTTCGGCACCGTCACCGGCCGGCCGCGGCGCTGCGGCTGGTTCGACGCGGTCGCCGCACGCTACGCGGTACGCGTGAACGGATTGACGAGCGCCGTCATCACGAAGCTCGATGTCTTGAGCGGCTTCGAACGTATCGCAATCGCAACCGGTTATCGCGTCGGCGGGCTCGAGGCCGGCTTCGAAGCTGCCGGTGAGCCCGGCCTTTCGCTCGCGCTCGATTGGTACGACGGTTGGAACGAGGACCTGTCGCTCGTGCGCAAGATCGGCGCCCTTCCCAAAGCGGCGCGTACCTACCTCGGCGCCCTCGAAGAAGCGCTGGCCGTTCCGGTCGATGCGGTGTCGCTTGGGCCTGAGCGCAGCTCGATGGCGCTCCCGTAACGGAGGCTGCGCCGTGATCTCTCTCGTCCGCCAGAACGGGCATCCGCTGATCGTCAATGCGGATCTCATTGAAACGGTCGAGCTTACCGATGAAGGCACGACCGTCGTGACCTTGACCACCGGCAACGTGCTGGCCGTCGTCGATGCGCCCGAGGCGGTGCGCGCGGCGGTCGTCGCCTACCGGCGCAGCATCGCCGCGCCGCCGTAGTGCGCTTTCTGGTCGCCGACGACGCCGCCGTCGCGCGCGAGGTCTTCGGTCACTTGGCTCGCGAGCTCGGCCACGAGGTCGCGGGCGCCGCGATCGACGCCGAGGCGACCGTGCGTGCGCTGCGCGAGCTGCAGGTCGACGCGGTGGTGCTCGACGGACGCTTGCCTCCGCAAGGAGCGCTCGGAGTCATTCCGCTCCTACGTGCGGCCGCGCCGGATGTGGCGATTCTGATCGTCGCCGCCCTCGGCGAAACGGACTTGGTCCGAGCTGCCGTTGCGGCCGGCGCCGATGGCGCGCTGCGGCGGCCGCTGACGCTCCTGCGGCTGTCGGCCGCCTTGGAGAGCGTGCAACGCTCGCACGGCACGCGTAGGTGACCGCGCAGGATGCTTCCCAACCTGGTTTCGCGAACTAAACGGTCATGTCAGACGGATCCGAAATCGAGACGCATGCGCCCCACGCGAACTCGGCCACGGCGACGGCCCCGCAGCCGCCGCCGGACGGACAAATTCAGGCGCAACAGGACGTCGCACTCAAGCGCGCCCTGGTCTTCATTGGTATTGCGGTTGCCTCGGCGGCGCTCGCGTACGCGATCGTGCGGGCTACGCTCACCCGTACGCCGGTCGATCCGACGACGGAGCGCATCCAGCAACTGATCGACGAAGCGAATCGGCTGCTCAAGCAGCTCGATGACAAAGAGCCTGATTAACGGCGGGCTCACCTTGCCGGCCGCCGTGGCGGTCGGCGACGTCGTCGAGATCCAGTGCACCGACCTGATCGCAAAGACGGGTCAAGCCGTCGGCCGCGCCAACGGCATGGTCGTCTACGTGCTCGGGCCGGTCCCCGGCGAACGAGCGCGGGTGCGCATCGAGTCGGTGAAGGCCAAGTACGCGATCGGCGAGCTGATCGAGCTCTTGGATCGCTCGCCCGACCGCGCCGAACCGTTTTGCCCGGTGTTCGGCTCGTGCGGCGGCTGCCAAGTGCAACATCTCGCCTACCCGGCGCAACTCGTGTGGAAGCGCGCGCTTGTCGACAACGCCCTTCGCCGGCTTGGCGGAATTACGGAAACGCACGTCGCAGACCCGGTCGGCATGGACGATCCGCGCGCCTATCGCAACAAAATGGCGCTGGTCGTTCAGCAGCACGGAGAGCGCACCAGTTTTGGTTTCTATGCCGCGCGCACGCACGACGTCGTCGAGATCGAGCACTGTCCGATCGTCATGCCGCAGCTCGATCGTACCCTCGCCGGCCTGTGGGAAGCTGCGCAGGATCCGGTCACGGTCCACGTGTTCGCCGGGGCACGCCACGTCGTCGCGCGCGCCGGTCGCGCCTCGGGCGAAGGCGTCGTCTCCGTCACGACCGATCGCGCTTCCGCGACCCTACCCCAGCTTGCAGCCGATCTGGCAGCGAAGATTCCAGGAGTCGTCGGCGTCGGTAACTCGTTCGAACCGGTCAGCGAAAACGCCGTTATGGGGCGGCGCAACGTCACGCTGTACGGCAACCCTGAGATGCACGAGGAGATCGAGGGCATTCGCTTCCGCGTTTCGCCCGCGTCGTTCTTTCAGGTCAATAGTGAGATGGTCGGAAAAATCTTCGGCTATCTCAGGGCGCAGACGGCGAGCGTCAAGCGCATCATCGACCTGTATTGCGGCGCCGGCACGTTCGCTTTGTTTTTCGCAAAGCACGGCGCCCAGGTGGTCGGCATCGAGGAAAATCCGCACGCCGTGCGCGAGGCTAAGGCGAACGCCGCCCTCAACGGCGTCGAGCCGAAGACGGCCTTCATCAACGGACGCGTCGATGCGACCTTACGTTCGAAGATGGGTGCCGAGGCGCTCGCGGCGGCCGACGTCGTGTTCCTCGATCCGCCGCGCAAAGGCAGCGACGAGGTTACGTTGCAGGCCGTCGTGCGCGCACGGGTGCCGCACGTGTGGTACCTTTCGTGCAATCCGGCGACCCTGGCCCGCGACCTGGCGCAACTCCTGGCGGGCGGGTACCGGATCGACGCCGTACAACCCTTTGACATGTTCCCGCAGACCGGCCACATCGAGGCACTCGCCGTGCTCCATCGCGCGGATGTCGCGCCGCTCGGTTTCACGGCACGCTAAGAGCGCCCGGGCCGCATTCACGAGAGGAGACCCTTTTGGCATCCGGCGACATCGACGTCGCGTACGTCGCGAAGTTAGCGCGTCTCGCGCTGACGCCGGCGGAAATCGAACGCTTCGGCACGCAGCTCGGGGCGCTCTTGCAGCATGTCGACGCGCTTGCGGAGTTGCCGGTCGGTGACGTGCCGGCGACCGCCCAAGTGATCCCGCAATCGAATGTAGCCCGCGCTGACGTCGCGCGCCCGTCGCTCGATCGCGAGGTGGTTCTCGGGGCCGCGCCGCGACGCGAAGGGCCGTATTTCCGCGTGCCGCGGATCATTGGAGAGGCCGGCGAGGATGCCGCGCCGGCCGGCAGCGTACGTGCGGGAGAAGGGGCATGATCCTCGAGGGTACCGCAAGAGAAATCGCGCACGCGGTCAACGCGCGCGAGGTCTCGGCCGTGGAGCTCGCCGATGCGATGGCCGAGCGCATCGCCGAGCGTGACGGCGCGGTCGGCGCATACCTAGCGCGCACGAGCGAGCTCGCGCGCGCGCAAGCGTTGCGCGTCGATGCGGCGATTCGCGACGGCAAAACGTTTCCGCTCGCCGGTGTGCCGCTGGCCCTCAAAGATAACATGTGCTTGGAGGGCAGCCCGACCACGTGCGGCTCGAAGATTTTGGGCAATTGGGTCGCGCCCTACACGGCGACTGCCGTGCAGCGTTTGCTCGACGCCGGCGCGACGCCGCTCGGCAAGACGAACCTCGACGAGTTCGCGATGGGCAGCTCGTGCGAGAATAGTGCGCTCGGCCGCACGCGCAATCCGTGGGACCTCGGACGCGTGCCGGGCGGCAGTTCAGGCGGCAGCGTCGCCGCGGTCGCGGCCGGTGAAGCGACCGTCGCGCTCGGGAGCGATACGGGCGGCTCGATTCGCGAGCCGGCCGCGTTTTGCGGCGTGGTCGGGTTCAAGCCGACCTATGGTCGCGTTTCGCGCTACGGTTTGATCGCCTTCGCCTCGAGTCTCGACCAGATCGGACCGATCTCGAAGACCGTCGAGGATGCGGCGCTCGTGTACGACGTGATGGCCGGCCGCGACACCATGGACGCAACGACGGCCGAACGCGACGTCGAGCAGACCTCGCTTGGTTTGCGCGAAGATCTGCGCGGCGTGCGCATCGGCATCGTGGCGGAGTTTGGTCTCGACAAACTCGAACCGGCCGTGCGCGCGGTCTACGAACGGGCCTACGCCGATCTCGAGCGGCTTGGTGCCCAACTCGTTGAAGTGAGCCTGCCGACTGCCGACTACGGCGTCGCGACCTACTATCTGGTCGCACCCGCCGAGTGTTCCTCGAATCTGGCACGCTTCGACGGTATGCGCTATGGGTTGCGCGTCGAGCGCCCCGACGTCGTAGCGACCTATGAAGCGACTCGTGCCGCGGGATTCGGCGACGAAGTAAAACGCCGCATCCTGATCGGCACCTATGCGCTTTCGAGCGGTTACTACGATGCCTACTACGTGCGGGCGCAGAAGGCGCGCACCCTCATTGCAGCGGATTTCGCCAAGGCCTTTGCGTCGTGCGATGCGATCGCGTGCCCGGCCGCGGCATCGCCCGCCTTCGAATTCAACGCGAAGTCGGATCCGGTCAGCATGTATTTGATGGACTACTATACGGTTCCGATGTCGCTCGCCGGCCTGCCCTCGCTCTCGGTGCCGTGCGGTTACGTGAAACCGGCCGGTGCGGCGGGACCGCTGCCGCTCGGCCTTGAGCTGAGCACACCGCTCTTCGCAGAGCGCTCGCTGCTGAACATCGCGCACGCCTACGAACGCGCGACCCGCCACCTCGAAGCGGAACGGATTCCGCTACTCTCGAGCGCGGTGAGCGCATGAGCACAACGATGGAAGAAGCAAAGGCCGCCGTGGTGATCAACGGAACGCCCTATGAAGCGGTGATGGGCATCGAGTGTCACGTCGAGCTGAAGACCGAAACCAAGATGTTCTGCGGCTGCCTCAACATATTCGGGGCCGAGCCCAACACGAACGTGTGCCCGGTGTGTCTCGGGTTGCCGGGAGCACTTCCCGTACCGAACCAGCTGGCGCTCGAACTGATGCTCAAAGCGGGACTCGCGTTTGGGGCCGACATCCCGGCGTTCTCGAAGTTCGACCGGAAGAACTATTTTTATCCGGACATGCCCAAGAACTATCAGATATCGCAGTTCGACATGCCGTTGACGCAAGGCGGGACCGTAACGTTTTGGCTCGATGACGGCACGCAGGGCTCGTGCCGGTTGACGCGCATTCACATGGAAGAAGATACCGGTAAATCGACGCACGCCTCGCACGACGGCCGTATTGCGGGCAGCACGTATTCGCTGGTCGATTTCAACCGGGCCGGGGTTCCGCTGATGGAGTGCGTTTCGGAGCCCGACATTCGCGACGCCGCCAGCGCCGTTGCCTATCTCGAGGCGTTGAAGCGAACCTTCGTCGCCCTCGGCGTGAGCGACGTCAAGATGGAAGAAGGCTCGCTGCGCTGCGACGTCAATTTGTCGCTGCGCCCGCTTGGCGCGACCGAATATGGTACGAAGGCCGAGATCAAGAACATGAACTCGTTTAACTCGGTCGGACGCGCGATCGAGAGCGAGATTGCGCGCCAAGCCGCGATTCTCGAGAGCGGTGGCCGGATCGTTCAGGAGACGCGCGGCTGGGACGAAGCGGCCGGGGTGACCCATTCGATGCGCAACAAAGAACAAGCGCACGACTACCGCTATTTTCCCGATCCCGACTTGACGCCGATGGAGTTCGCCCGGCACGACATCGAGCGCTTGCGCTCGGAGCTTGGTCCGCTGCCCCAGGCGCGGCTCGACCGGCTGATTCTCGAAGACAAACTTTCCGTCGTGCAGGCGCATCAGATCGTCGACAAGCCGGGACTGGCCGGCTTCTACGAGGCCGCGGCGGAAGCGAGTGCCAGACCGCAGGCGACGGTCAACTTCTTGCTTGGCGATCTCTCGCGGCTCGCCAACGAGACGGGTGTCGCCGTCAGCGCTTCGGGCGTGACGCCGCAAGCGCTGGCCGAGCTGATCGAACTGACCGAAGCCGGCGCGATCAACTCCAAAACGGCCAAAGACCTGATCGCGCGCCTCTGGAGTGCCGGCGGCTCGCCCAAGACGATCGTCGAGGCCGAGGGGCTGGGCCAAGTGAGCGACAGCGGTGCCATCGATGCGCTCGTGGCCGAGATTCTTGCTGCCAACGAAAAGACCGTGACCGACTATCGTGCCGGCAAGGGCAAGGTCATGGGATTTTTGGTCGGTCAAGTCATGAAGCAAAGCCGCGGCAAAGCCAATCCGCAACTCGCCGAAGAGCGGCTGCGCGCTGCGCTCGGCGACGGCGGCGGAAGCGGCACGTAACGCATTATGCTCGAGCGCATCGTCACCGCGCACGGTCGCGTGCTCATCGCCGCGCAATCGAGCGACATCGCAGACATCGTCGCACTCGAACAGCGTCCCGACATGTCGGAATACATCTATCACTGGCCCACGGAGCAGCACCGCCGCAATCTCGCCGACCCGAACATGCGCTATCTCGTGTTGCGGCGTCCCGAAGCCGGGCTCGAAGGTTTCGTGATTCTGGGCGACTTGCTGTCGCCCAACAAGTGGGTCGCGCTCGAGCGGATCGCCTTGGTCCACCATGGGCTTGGCCTCGGACAGGACGTCTTGCGGGCGGTGATCGACGCCGTCTTTGATTCGGCTGGTGCGCACAGGCTGCAGCTCGACGTGTTCGTCGACAACACGCGGGCGCGACGCGCGTATGAGGTCGTCGGTTTTCGGGAAGAGGGCGTGCTGCGTGACGCGGTTTGGCGCGACGACCGCTACGTGTCGCTCGTGATCATGGCGATGCTGGCCGGCGACCGGGCAGCAGTGAAGGCATGACGCTAACGAGCGAAGCGCCGGCGACGCGCAGCCGGCTCGCGGACGATCGCAGCCTCGAGGTGCTCGACTTCGCTGCGATCCGGGCGCTGCTGGCCAAGGAAACGTTGACCGATCGCGCGACCGCGCACGCTTGGACACTCGTGCCGCACGTCGATCTTGCCACGGTTCGGCTCGAACAGGCGGCGACGGTCGAGATGCGCCGGATCGCAAGCGATTCCGCCTTCAACCTGCCGCGCACCCGCGAGGTCGGCGAAGGCGTAACGCGTGCCGTGCGCGGCGGCACGCTTTCGCCCGAGGAGTTGCGCGACATCGGCATCGCGCTCGCAGCCGCCGACGCGGCGGTGCGGCGCATTCGTTCGAGCCAAGCGCCGGTCTTGCAGGCGCGCTGCGCGGCGGCCGTACCGCTACCCGAAGTCGCGGCTGCGATCGACCGCGCGATCGGGGAGCGCGGCGAGGTGCTCGATCGCGCTTCGCCGGCGCTGGCGCGCGTACGCCGTAACGCCATCCACGCGCAAGATGAAGCGCGCGATCGCTGTGCGGCGATCCTGCGCTCGCCGAGGTACAGCCGCGCGATTCAAGACGCGGTCGTAACGGTGCGCGAAGGCCGCTTCGTCATTCCGGTCAAGGCCGAGTTCTCCGGCGCCGTCCCCGGAGTCGTTCACGACACGTCCTCGACCGGACATACGCTGTTCATCGAGCCGCTCGATGCGCTCGACGTCAACAACCGCGTGCGCACGCTGCGGATCGAAGAAGAACGCGAGGTCGCGCGGATACTTGCCGAGCTTTCGCAGCTGGTCGCGAGCCGTGCCGAACGCGCCGAAATCAATTTGGACGTTCTTGCCGACATCGATTTCGTGCTCGCCCGGGTGCGGGTGGCGCAGGCGATGGACGCGGTCGCGCCGATCGTGCTCGACGGGGCGCGGATCGACATCCGCGCCGGGCGCCATCCGCTGCTCGGAGCCCGGGCCGTGCCGCAAACGCTCGCCCTTGACGACGAGGTGCGCTTCATCGTGGTCAGCGGGCCCAACATGGGCGGCAAGACCGTATCGCTCAAGCTCGCGGGCCTCTTCGTCGTCATGACGTATTGCGGTATGCAACTGCCGGCCGAAGAAGGTACCGCGATCGGCGGATTCGACTACCTCGGCTGCGACCTCGGCGACGAGCAGTCGATCGTCGAGAACGCTTCGACCTTCTCTGCGCACCTGGCGCGGCTGCGCACCCTGCTGGAAGGTGCCGGCACGCGTTCGCTCGTGCTGATCGACGAGATCGCAAGCGGCACCGAACCCGCTGCCGGAGCGGCGCTCGGTATCGCGCTGGTCGAACGCTTGCTCGAGCGCGGAGCGCGCGGCATCGTCACGACCCATAGTACGGAACTGAAGTTATTTGCTTCGTCGACCCCCGGCGTGCGCAACGCCAGCGTTCGTTTCGACCCGCACAGCTACGCGCCGACCTATCAACTCGACCTCGGCTCGCCCGGGCAGTCGCTAGCGTTTCCGCTGGCGCGCGCCCTTGGACTCGACGCGGCGGTGGTCGAACGCGCCGAGTCGCTTCTCTCGACGAGCGAACGCGACTACGACCGCGCCCTTCAGGAACTCGCCGAGGTTCGCTCGCAGGCCGTCGCCGAGCGTGAGGGTCTGCGTAGCGAGCGTGCGCGCCTGCAAGCGCTCGAGGCTTCAGCGCGCCAGCACAGCGAGGCGCTTGAACGCGAACGGCGCACGCTCGCGCGCCAGGCCGACGAACGCTTGGGACGCGCGCTACGTGATTTCACGGCGGAACTCGAGCGGCGCACGCGCGACCGTCCCGGACAGCGCCCAAAGGTGACCTCGGGCCAGGCGAGTTTGCTCGGGCGCGTCCTCGAAGAAGTGCATAGCGATCTCGGCCTCGCGCCGCCCGCGCCGGCTGCCGCACCCGCGCCTGCCGGCGGCCAGAAGCCGGCGCCGGTCGCAGTCGGCGACCGCGTCTTCGTCGAGTCGCTCGGCAGCGAGGGAAACGTGGTCGACGACTTCGGCGACGGTGTGCTGGTCGCAATCGGCGCGATGAAGACCGTCGTGCCCAAACGCGGGCTGCGCATCGTTCGGCGAGCCGTTGATGCGGCGCCGCGCGCCGCTCGGCGCGCAAAGGCCGAAGCCGGTGCCGCGACGCTCGACGCCGCAAGCAGCGCGCGCACCGAACTCGACGTGCGCGGCAAACGTTTCGTCGAGGCAGAACCGCTGGTCGACAAGTGGATCGATCAATCCGCGCTGCTCGGGCTTTCGCCGCTGCGGCTGATTCACGGCAAGGGGACGGGATTGCTCGGCAAGGGTCTGCAGGAATGGCTGAAGGGACGGCCCGGCGTCAAGGACGTCCGCTACGGTAATGCCGACGAGGGCGGCGGCGGCGTCACGATCTTCGAACTCGGCTGATGGCGACTGCGATCGATAATTCGCCGCGCGCGCAGACAGAGATTTTGACGAGCGGTTGCGACCACGTTGAAACGGTCGCCGAACTCGAAGACCGGATTACCCGCAAAGGGCGCTTGACCGTCAAGTTCGGCATCGATCCGACCGGCTCGCTCTTGCACCTCGGCCACGCGATCACGCTGCACAAGATGCAGCAGTTCGTGGAGTTCGGTCACCGCGTCATCCTGCTGATCGGCGACTTCACGGCGAAGATCGGTGACCCGAGCGGACGCAACGACACCCGCCCGCCGCTGACCGATGAAGAAATCGCCGCGAACATGCGTGACTACCGCGAACAGGCGGGCAAGGTGCTCGATCTCGAGCGGGTTGAGGTGATGTACAATTCGACCTGGCTTGGGCCGCTTTCGATGTCGGACTTGATCGGCCTGATGGCGCAAACGACCGTCGCCCAGATGCTGACCCGCAACGATTTCTCGGAACGCTATAAGAGCGGCGTGCCGATCGCGCTGCACGAGTTCTTGTATCCGATCGCGCAGGCGTACGATAGCGTGGCGATGGAAGCGGACGTTGAACTTGGCGGTTCGGACCAACTCTTCAATTTTCTCTTGGCCCGCCAGTACCAGCATCATGCGGGCCAGCCCAAGCAAATCTGCATGACCGTACCGATCCTCGAGGGCATTGACGGCGTCGTGCGCATGGGCAAGTCGAAGGGCAACTACATCGGCCTGACCGAGCCCGCGAGCGATCAGTTCGGGAAGCTGATGAGCCTGCCGGACGAGATGCTGGTGCGCTATGCCGCCCTGGCGGCCTTCCGCCCGCCTGAGGCCGTCGATGCGCTTGCCAAGGGCCTGCGCAGGGGTGCTCTGCACCCGATGGGTGCGAAAAAAGACCTGGCAACGGAAATCGTGGCGCGCTATCATGGGGCCGCCGAGGCGAAAGCGGCGCGCGAACGGTTCGAAGCGACCGTTCAGCGCGGCGAGATCCCGGCGGATATCCCGGGCTTGGCCGCGGCGGCGGGCTGGCGCACGATCGCAGACGTTTTGGTCGCTTGCGGCTTTGCGGCAAGCAAACGCGAGGCGGAACGGCTCGTCGCGGGCAATGGAGTCAAACTCGACGGCACGGTCGTCACCGATCCCCGGCAGCCCTGGACAGCCGCCACTCCCGTCGTCGTCTCGGTCGGTTCCCGCCGCTTCATCCGTATACTGCCGCCCACCTGATAAGGACACCATGAGCAGCCAGCACCAAGACACGCAGTCGCCGCCGCCGCGCACCTACACCGCTCGTCCGCCGATCGCTGGTCCGACGCTGACCTGCAGCCGCTGTCATCGCGTGTACCCGTTCCCGGAGCCGAACACGGCCCCGATCCGCTGCGAATGCGGCTGGTGGTACGAGAACCGCGACGGCGTCATCCTCGAAGAGTTCAAGCCGCGCCTGGGCGTCTAAACGCGTTCGATCAGGTCGTTGACCTCGTCGCGCGAGAGCACGTAGGCCGTCTTGCAAAACTCGCAGACGGCTTCGGTATTTGGTTGTTCGCTCGCCATTTTTGCGAGCTCGTCGCGGCCCAAACCTAACAGGGCGCGCTCGACGCGCTCGCGCGAGCACGTGCAACTGAAGGCGACGTCGTAGCTGCGCGTGTAGCGCACCGCGAGTTCGCCGGCGAGCGCCTGGACCAGATCTTCCGGCGCGGCGCCGTGGTCGATCTGTGTCGTGACCGGTCGCATTTCGCGAGCACGCGTTTCGAGCGCCGCAATCGTACGTTCGTCAGCGCCGGGCAACACTTGCGCGATGATTCCGCCGGCGGCCTTGATGCCGGCCGGATTCGCGAGGACCCCAAGGGCGACGACGCTCGGGATCTGCTCGGACGTCATGAGATACGAGGCGATATCGTCGCCGATTTCGCCGCTCTGCAATTCAACGATACCGACATACGGCTGGCCGACCTCGAACGAGCGCGTCACCTGGAGATAGCCTTTGCCGACCGCGCCGCCGACGTCGAACTTGCCCTGCTCGTTGAGCGGGACGTCGACCCGCGGGCTGCGCGCATAGCCACGTCCGCCGATTTCGCTCGCTGAGTTCAATTGCACGTCGGCCACGATGCCGCGCAGCGGCCCGTCGCTTGCAACCTGCAGGGTCAACTTTTCGCGGCCCTTGAGGCTGGCGCCCAACATCACGGCGCCCGTCACGAGGCGCCCGACCGCTGCGCTCGCCGTCGGCGCCAGATCGTGGCGCCGTTGAATCTCACGCACGAGCTCGCTCGTAATGCCCGCCACGATCGAAAAACTGCCGTTGACGGCGGTGGCGGTGACGATCCGGTCGGGCATCATCCGCACTTTTCGAGGGCAGGCGCATTTCCTCCACGAACGCCGCGCGCGTGAACGTGCTGGTCATCCACGGTCCCAATCTGAACCTGCTCGGTACGCGCGAGCCGGAAATCTATGGCAGCCTGACGCTCGAGGAGCTCAACGCTCGCATCAGCGCAGTTGCAAGCGAGCTCGAGATTCGCGTGCACTGCCTCCAGCATAATTCCGAAGGAGCGATCGTCGACGAGTTGCATGCGGCTCGCGGTGCGTACGACGCGATCGTGATCAACCCGGGTGCGTACACGCACTACGCATATGCGATTCGCGATGCGATCGCCGCGATCGGCATTCCGGCGATCGAGGTCCATCTCAGCAATACGCAGGCGCGCGAACCATTCCGGGCGACGAGCGTGGTGGCGGCCGTTTGCCGCGGAACGATCGCGGGTTTCGGGGTTGAGTCCTACGTGCTCGCGCTTCGCGCCCTCCTCTCCGAACGGCGCTCATAAAAGCCCGTGTTTTCTGGATTTTTTTGTGTTTCTGGGGCAGGAGCAAGCGGAGCGTCTGCCAATTAGCCTGCCGATACGACGGTGCTCCTCGGTAGAGCCGCCGACCGTTCTTGCTGCGACACGACAACTTCCGTGCGACTCGTCTTTATTTTGGAGATTAACGTTGACAAAAGCCGAATTAGTCGACACTTTGGCGGGAGAAGCTGAGCTCACGAAACGCCAAGTCGGTGAGCTGGTCGACCTCCTCCTCGACGAGATCCGCAACGCGCTTGCCAAAGGCGACAAGGTGCAGCTGATTCCGTTCGGAAGTTTTGTCGTTCGCGATCGCAAGAAGCGTGAGGGACGCAATCCCAAGACAGGCGCGAAGCTGATGATCCCGGCGCGTAAGGTGCCGGCCTTTACTGCCGGCAAAGGTTTACGCGACGCCGTCGCCGGCGGCAAGAAGCGACCGGCGAAGAAACGTTAAGCGCCTAAGCGCTCCGGCAGTGCAAAAAAAAAGAAGCGCCGCTAGAGGGCGCTTCTCTTCGTTTTTCGGGGACGAGTCTAGCGGTTGTGCCGCCCTTTCAGGAAGGCACGCTCGCGAGCCGTAACGCGTTCACCGGAGGAGCGGCGGGCTTGCGGGCTCGAGCGTTCCCAAACGGTCGACTCGTAGCCGGCATCCAAGTGCGGATACGCGCGTTCAAAGCCAAGTTGAGCGAGCGCTTCGGCGTTGTCGGTGATTGGAGTAAGACCGAGCTGCAAGAGCGCCGCAATCTCCGCAGCCGAGTGGACGATCGCCGATTCAAAAGACCTGCTCATTTCAGCAGAGATTACAAAATAGACATGAGCGGAGTATGAAAACCATAGTCAAATTAGCTGACTCGGCCGCAGTTTTCCGGACGGTGCATGGACCGGCGAGGAGCACTGCGAAGCAACCGGCTTCGGGCAGTGGCGCAGCTTGGTAGCGCACTAGTCTGGGGGACTAGGGGTCGCAGGTTCAAATCCTGTCTGCCCGACCACTTGAAACCCTCATGGATAAAGGAAAAGACGGCGCTCGTTCCCGGGCGCCGTTTTCGTGCACCCGCCTAGCACCCGCCTAGCACCCGCCTAACAATCGGTCAAGGCGCTCGGCGGCGGCCTGACCCATGCCCGGGATGACGCTTGAGTAGATGTCCAATAAAGTGTCGTTCCGGCCAAAGTACCTGCGTGCAGGCACGGGGAAGGGCTCGAAAGGAGCGCAGCGTTCATCCGCGGCCGTAGGCGAAACCAAGCGAAAGCCGCCAATAACGAACGATGGGCCGGCGATCACACGCTATCTCGCGCGCAACCTCGTCTTGGGGTGCGCGTAGCGTATGCTAGATGAGATCGGCTTCCACGAGTTCCGCTTTGCTCAACAATCTATTCCGGAGTGCCTCGGGCGGAATGGCGTCGCCGAAAAGCTCGCTGGCTTGCACCTCTCCGCCGGGATTGATCCCAATCTCGTCCGCGTGGATCGTCGCGGAACCGACTCCATGGCCCTCGACGATCGCAACGCCGACAAAGCGTTGCCCTTCTGGTAGGCGGTCGTCGATGAACGAGAGCCACCACCAGCCCAATGGACGCGATTTAGCCTCCCGTTCGGCGAGCTCGCGGACACCGCGAGGAAATTTGGCGCGAGGCTTCCACATACAGCAACAGGTTCGACACGGCGGTCGCTCGATCCGACGCAGCCTTGGATGCCACGAGCGGCTGCCCTTCGGGCAGCAAAAAATCGCGTGCGCGATGACATGGCTACACCCGCCTAATCACCCGCCTATCGGGCGAAAAGCGGCGGTTGTTGTCGAAAATCACGCGCCTTAGAAACGAACCGAAAAACCTTATTCCACGAGGGTTTTAGAGTGCCTTTGACTCGCGTCGTTTCGAAGGGAAACGTTCTGGGGGACTAGGGGTCGCAGGTTCAAATCCTGTCTGCCCGACCACTTGAACCTCGTGGCTGAACGAAAAGGGCGACGGCCGCTCCCCCGGCGGCCCACATCGGCGGCGCGGCCAGTCCCGGGCACGCCGCCAGACGAGGGGACCGGGAATACCCGGCTCCCGCGGCTCGGGTGTTCTCGCCCGAACTATGCGCCTGGGGGCACTTCAAAAAGCCACGGCGCCAGTTTTCTGGCCACAGCGTCTCCTTCGAAGCGCGAGCCGTCGGCCAGCCACGCGATGCCGACCTGGAATTGGTCGGGTCCCGCTGCGCTCGACCAATCCGGTTTGCTTGTAAAGACGAAGAGCAGCGCAGCGAATTCGTTGTTTTTCGCGTAACGCAGGGCTTGCGAGAACATGAACGTCCGTTGCTTTTCGTTCAGTTGCGGAGGCTTAACTTCGATAGCCAGCTCTTTCCCAAGGCTGATATCGGCCCCGTACCCGTAAGGAGAGCCTCGAGGGACAAGCTCTGTTGTCTTGCCCGCCGCCTGCGCGGCCGCCAAGATGCGACTGCCGAGTTCTGCCCAAGGAAGGTTCGCAACGGAGTCGAGGGACGCGAGCAAGCGCGGACCTTCGATGCGCGCGAGGTCCGCAGCCGAACCCTGGACGGAGAAACCATGGGCCTGTGCGTTCCCGGCCTTGATTAACTCCGAGAGCCCGCGCGCTGCAGCGGGTGCAACAATGCCTCGCCCGCGGAGCTCGGCTAGCAGCTCAGCTACGCCGGATTGAGACGGAACGCCAAATGCCTCGGCTATTTGCTGCAGACGCAGTTCGATATCCCGGCGCAGGCGCACGAATACCATGTTGTCGGAAATGACCGCAAGCGCGTTTGCGCTCTCTTCCGGCGCGGAAGGGGTCGCGGCTACTGCAGCGGACGCACCGGGAACAGCTGCAAACGCCGCAAACGATGTTCCTTGGACTCCAGTAGTTAACGACCCAGTCTGAGCAAACGCAAGAGCGATCTTGTTGGGTTTCAGTGCGAGCTTATAATCTCCGAAGCCAAACTCAACGTTTTGGAACAGAAAGACCAGAAGGGGAACGACACCGATTTCTGCGATGACCGTCGAGAGCAAATCGAATCGTAGCGGAAACAGCGCGTGGGTGGCACTCAGCGCGAGACTCCAGACCGCGAAGATCGTTATGCACCAGAGAGCTCGCGCAAGCGGTACCGAGTCAGGCTTCGAGTCGTCTCGATGGCTCATATGCAGAGTGGTCCTCACCCAGTCTTAATTCGAAATTGCCGCTGAGGTTATTGCCGGCCACGACGGGCGGAGACTGCAACGGCGATGGCGATGGCCCAAGAGTTGCGGATACCAATGGTAAGCAAAGACAAGATGCCCACGGCCGCGACAGTGAGGCCACTTTTAGGATCGCGGAGCACCAGCGCCCCGCCCAATACCAGTAGCGCATATCCGGCAAATGGAAAAATCGCGTAAACGACGATATCCCGCAGTTCCTCGTAGCCCCTCTTATCGCCGATTATGCGGCATCCTGAGTAGACCAAGCCGCCGATGCCCAGGAGGCAGACGCAAACAGCTGCCGTGAGCCGAGTATGGTTCGGGAAGGTCAGCACTGCGGCAACAACGAGTACGGAAGCGAAATAGACGACCGTCGGCGTCAAGTACACCCGAATCTTCGCGTTGTCTTCCTGCTCCGCCCCGCCTCGTTCAGCGGCGAGCGTGATGACGACAAACAACAGACCGATCAAGGCCGCCGCGGCCTGCGTCATGACGAGGTAGAAATTCGCCCATCGGGCAAGGAGCGGCTCTATTTCATTCACAGGTCTTACCGCTGGTTTCCCTAGGATCAGAGCGGAACGGTAGCAATGCGCTGCGGAGTGCCGCTAAGAAAGGTTCTGTAGTAGCCGCGAAAGACGACGAGCGAGTGCTCGTGTGTGTCGGGATCGTCCGAAACCGCGTAGAGAAAAAAGCGCGTGTCCGTCGCGAGGCCGACGACGAGTGCAAGTCCGGCGCGCGGACCTGCGACTACGGGCGTGCCGGGCACAATATGGGTGTGGGCTTCCTGCTGGAACGCATACGAAACGATGACGCCGTCGTCCGCGGCGTAGAGCGCTCCCTCCGCATCGAAAGCCAACGGCCGCGATCCACGAGGCCCCGCGGCGAGTGAGGGCCGAAGCCCGGTCTGCGGCCCGTCGAGAAGCTCGGCCGGCCGCACGTTGCCGCTTAGGTCCGGTCCAAAGATCGCAATTTGCGCGCCCTCCGTCGCTGCATAGGTGCGTCCAACCGAATCGATCGAGATCGCATCGACCGGGCCGCGTAGGGTCGCACATGCGAAGCCGCGGACCGCTTGCGCCGGACCGTTCGCCGTTGCGCGGTAAACTGCGAAACGCGTAGTCGCCGCGCTCAAGGGCGAAGCGTCTGCGGCCGGCCGCTTTGCAATCGCTAGCTCGATGAGACCGTTCGGTGCGAGGGCGATCGCACGGATCGTCTCGCCCGGAGCGAGGACCGGCAGCAAGGTGCCGCTCACGCTATTCGACCCGCGCATAATGAGCGAAACCGCGCTCTCGTTTGCGATGAACAACGTTCCGGATGCATCGATCGACAGCCCGATCACACCGTTTATGCCCGTGCAAAAACGCGCCGGCCCGGCGCTCGGAACGGCCGGCAGGGTGCCGTAGTCGTAGGTGCGTGGCGGCTCAAAGGTGCCGAAGCGCGCAACGGCGCCGTTGCCCCCGACGACGACCGGTGAATCACCGTCGATTTGCATCGCGGCGATTTCCCCCAGGAGCAAGCAGGGCACCGTTGCATCAGGCGCTGCGTATGCTGAAGTAGCACCGAGCAGGAACGCGCCGGCTAGCAATACACAGCCGATCCGACGGCAGTATCTGGTCATCGTTCGATCTCCAGCGTTTGCAGCGATGAGGCCGTGTGATTGGCTGCCAACCGCGTCGCAAGCGGCGCATAGATGCCGATCGACTCATGCGCTAGCGAATAGACTTGGCCGGCCCGGTCGAGCGCGATCCCATACGACGGCCCGTCCGTGCCGAACACATCGACCGGTGTAGCGTTTCCGCTCGCGTTAGCGGCGAACGTGATCGCGATCCCGGCATCCGTCGCGATCAGGTTGCCGTTCGCATCCACCACAACGTGTCGAGTTCCCCTTGAGGCTGCAGTAGCCGGACGCAACTGCGTCCGCCAACCCGCGATGATGCGACGCGGTGAGACGTCGCTGCCATTCGCGTTTGACTGGAACTCGAGGACCTTTCCGGACCGATCGTACGCGTAGAGTTCACCGCGCGCGTCGAAGGCGATGCTGTCGATAGGCGAAGAAAGTTGCGATGATGCCACCGTCCGCAACGGAGTCGCAGCTCCGTTCGCGAGCCGGTCGAACAGCAGCAAGCGTGGTTTCGCTTCGTTGCCACCGCTCGACAGCGCGATCTCGATTTGCTGTGCGTGGTTGAGAGCAATCGCCTGCACGTTGTCCGCTGTGCCGCCCGGCCTGATCGTCCTCGGGACGTAGCTGCCGCCGTCGCTCAGCGGGGCCACGTAGTCAACCACATTTCCGTGCGCGATCCAAAAGCCGTCCGTCGGGGTCATGGCCGCATCGACCACGCCGCGAATCACATGGCAGGTCGCATCCCGCCGCGCGTAGTTTGCGAAGGCCCAGACCACGCGGTCGCGAGCAAACGCAACCGGTCGTCCCGCCGTGTTCATTCCCAAGGCCGCGGGGTCGCCGAACGAGCCGCACGGCCGAGCCGCGCGCTCGCGCAGAACCTCCGACGATGCGCAAAACGTGCTTCCAATGAGCACTGCGAGTACGGCACCGCACGCGATCAGACGCAAGTTCGGATCTCCTGCGAACGCAGCGTGACGCTCTGCGCTCGCCGCACGTCGGACTTGCACTGCCCCGCTCTGAAACCTTCGCCGGGACGGTATCAGCGCGAGGCCGGCGGCACGTTTGCAAAAGGTGAGTCCTCGCCGGGCTCGGGCCGGGAGGCCTCCTTCGCTCCGGCGTAAACTGGGCGGATCGTGCTGTCCGCGCCCAAGTCTGACGATTTCCCGAAAACCTACGAACCCGCTGAAGTCGAGGCGCGCCTGTACGCCGCGTGGAGTGAGGCCGGCGTTTTTCACGAGGAGCCGGATCCGGCGCGGCCGCCGTTCATCATCTCCATGCCGCCGCCCAACATTACGGGCCGCGCGCATCTCGGTCACGGCTCGACCTACACGCCGATGGACATCCTGACGCGCTACCACCGCATGCAGGGCGAGAACGCCGACTGGTTGCCCGGACAAGATCACGCCGCGATCGCAACCGAGGCCGTTCTCGTGCGCGAGCTGGCAAAGGAAGGCCTGACGCGCGACGGGCTCGGTCGCGAAGCGTTTCTCGCGCGTGCTTGGGCGTGGCGTGAACAGTACGGTGCCGAAATCTACGAAGCATTTCGTGCGCTTGGGTACGGACCTGATTGGGCGCGCGATCGTTTCACCCTCGATCCCGGGCTCTCGGCCGCCGTCATAAAAGTATTCGTCGACCTCTATCGCGAGGGCCTGATCTACCGCGGTACCCGCATGGTCAATTGGGATCCCGTCTCGCAGTCGACGCTCTCCGACGCCGAAGTCGAAGATGAAGAGCGGGACGGTCACTTGTGGCAAATCCGTTACCCGGGCAGCGACGGATCGTTTTCGATCGACGTTGCGACGACGCGCCCAGAAACAATGCTCGGCGACACGGCCGTCGCCGTGCATCCCGACGACGAGCGCTACCAGCATCTGATCGGTAAACACGTGATCCTGCCGCTCGTCGGACGCGTGATCCCGATCATCGCCGACACCGCGGTCGAACGCGATTTCGGCACCGGCGCGGTTAAACTGACGCCGGCTCACGATCCGCTCGACAACGAGATCGGCGAACGCCACGGCCTTGAGATGCCGACGGTGATCGGTTTCGATGGCCGTATCACGGACGAAGCGCCGCCCGCCTACCGCGGCCTCGACCGTTTCGAGGCGCGCAAAGCGGTCGTGCGCGATCTGGAAGCAGCGGGAGTCCTCGTCGCGACGATGCCGCGCCGGCACGCGGTGCCGATCAGTTCGCGCAGCGGTGCGATCGTCGAACCGCTCCTGTCGTTGCAATGGTTCTGCCGCATGGAGTCGCTCGCCGCGCCGGCTCTCGAAGCGTACCGTTCCGGCCGGTTGCGCTTTGTGCCCGAGCGCTTCGGGCGCACCTACGCGCAATGGCTCGAGAAGATCAAGGACTGGAATATCTCGCGCCAAGTCTGGTGGGGGCATCAGCTTCCGGTGTGGTACACGCCGAGCGACGATGTCGTGGTGGCGGAAAACGAGGCCGAGGCCTACGCCATCGCACGCGAACGCTACCAAACGACCGAACTGCGGCGCGATCCCGACACGCTCGATACCTGGTTCTCGAGTGGCCTGTGGCCGTTCTCGATCCTCGGCTGGCCGCAAAAAACGCCCGAACTTGAATGCTGGTATCCGAACTCCGTCTTGATCACCGGCCGCGAAATCATCTTTCTGTGGGTCGCGCGTATGGCGATGCTCGGTCTGAAGTTTGCCGGCGCCATCCCGTTCCACGAGGTGTTCATCGCGCCGCTGGTCTTCGACAACCAAGGCCGCAAGATGTCCAAGAGTCTCGGCAACGTGATCGATCCGCTCGATCTGGTCGCGGCCTATGGGGCCGACGCCGTGCGTTTCGGTATTGTACGCCAAATGCGGCTCGAATCGCAGGAGCTGCGCTTCGACGTGCGCTTCATCGAAAAGGCGCGCGAGTTCAACAACAAGCTGTGGAATGCGCTGCGCTACTTGCGCAGTCTGCCGGAAGGCTTGCCGCGGGCAAGCCGGTTGCCGGCGCCCGCCGAGCAGTCGCTCGCCGACAAATGGCTTCTGACCGGTTTGCGCGCGACGATCGAACGCGTCAGCGTGGCCCTCGACCGGTACGAGTTCGGAGTGGCAGCCGACACGTTGCTCGATTTTGCTTGGTATGAGTATTGCGACTGGTACCTCGAAGCGACCAAAACACCGAGTTCGACGCGGGCTGCGGTGCTCTCGTACGGCCTCAACGTGCTCGTACGCTTGTTGCATCCGATCGCGCCCTTCGTGACCGAAGAGATTTGGCAATCACTGCCGCACGACGGCAAGACGATCGTCACCGCAATGTGGCCCGACCCCGAAGAGATCGTGACCGATGCCGCTGCGTTCGAGCGTTATGAAACGCTCAAGGGCGTAGTCGCAAAGGTCCGTGACCTGCGGGCTCAGCTGGGTCTTGCGCCACGCGAGCGACTGACGATCGATGTTCCGGCCGCGCTCGACCCCGAAGCGCGTACGCTGCTCGCGCTGCACGCGCACGCGACCCTGGTCGATCTGCCCCCGGCGGCGACGCCCGCAAGCGGCGATCCGCTCTTAGCGGCGACACCGCGAGCGCCCGCGGCTCTGCTGCGCGAGCGCTATCGGAAGGACGTGACGCGCCTCGACGGCGAGGTCGACCGTCTGCGCAAGAAACTCGGTAACGACCAGTTCACTGCCAAAGCAGCCGCCGACGTCGTCGCAAAGGAGCGCTCGAAACTCGAAGACTACGAGCGCGAGCGCGCCCGAGCCGTCGAACTGCTGGCGACGCTCGAGGCGGAGCACGCGTAACTGCGGGAAACTCGAGTGCCGTACGGGGGAGCCGCGGGCCCCACACGAAAGGGGAGCGGCCATGGAGTCTCTACGATGAGGGGCGCCCTCGAAACGTTGCGCGAGCGGACCCTTATGTCCGCGCAGCAGATCGATCGCGTCATCGCCCGCATCGCGCATCAGATCCTCGAGCCCGAGGACGCGCAGTCGGGCGTCGTATTGATCGGCATCCGGCGCGGTGGCGAGCAATTGGCTCGGCGGCTTGCCACCAAGATCGAGGAGATCAGCGGCCAGCGGCCGGGCATCGGATTCTTGAACGTCAACCTCTACCGCGACGACGACGTCGCTCCGCCGCTGCCGGAGTCGGAGATCCACGAGGATCTGGCCGGCAAGGTCGTGATCGTCGTCGACGACGTCCTCTACACGGGACGCACGGTGCGCTCGGCGCTCGATGCGGTCACCGATCTCGGGCGCCCGCGCATCATTCGGCTTGCCGTCTTGATCGACCGCGGATTGCGCGAGCTGCCGGTCCAAGGCGACTACGTGGGCAAAGTCATTCCGACCGGGCGGCGCGAGCACATCGAAGTGAGGCTCTCGAAATCGTATGCCGACGACGACAGTGTCGTGATTCGCAACGAGGCTGATGCCGAGGCGTAGCCTCCTCGATCTCGACGATCTCTCGAGCGGCGAAATCACGTACCTGCTCGAGCGCGCGCGACGCTTTCACGACGAACTACCCGAGCGCACGCTGCTGCGCGACGTCTGCGTCGTCAACCTCTTCTTCGAAGCGAGCACGCGAACGTTCACCTCGTTTGCGATCGCCGAGCAGCGCGTCGGCGCCGACGTCGTCGCACTGCCGCCCGGATCCTCGAGCCTGGGCAAGGGAGAAACGATCGCCGATACCGCGATCACGCTTGCGGCCATGGGCGTCAGCGTGATCGTCACGCGACATCCGGAATCGGGCTTTCCCTACCGGCTGGCGGAGTTCTTCGACGGTCACGTCATCAACGCCGGGGACGGGCGGCACGCGCATCCGACCCAAGCGCTGCTGGACCTCTTGACGCTGCAGACGGAGTTCGGAAAGGTCGCGGGTTTACGCGTTGCCCTGGTTGGCGACATTCTGCATAGCCGGGTGGCTCGCTCCAACATCATCGGCCTGCGCGCGCTCGGAGCGGAAGTCACCCTCGTTGGGCCGCACACGCTCTTGCCGCAAGCGATGGAACGTGAGGGCGTGCGCGTCGTGCGCGATCTGGACGCCGTGCTGCCGCTGGTCGATGCCGTGATGCTGCTGCGGATTCAAAGCGAGCGCATCGCTTCCGCCGTGCTGCCATCGCTCGACGACTACGCGCGTAACTACCGGCTCGATGCGCGCCGGCTGGGAGCGCTCGGGCCGCACGCAATCGTGATGCATCCGGGCCCCTACAATCGCGGCGTCGAGCTGACGGAAGACGTGTTTGCTTTCGGCGGCTGGCGCTACGCGCAGCAAGTCTCACACGGCGTCTACGTCCGCATGGCGGCGCTCGATTTTCTGGTCAACGGGATGCGGGAACCGGCGCTTTCTCAGCGCGCGTAAGGGAGCCAGCCGGCGCGCCCATCGGCGTATCCGCGCGCATAGGTGGCGTCGATGTTGCCTTGGTCGGCAAAGTCCGCGAAGGTCACCGGCAGTTCGTTCGACGGCCGTATGATGAAGAGCCGCGAGTCGTACACGTCGCTCAGGTACGCGCGCTCTGCTGCTCCGTTGCTGTTGCCGAAGAGTTGCTTCCCTTCGGTCTCGAGAGAAGCGCTGCGTAGCGCAGCTTCGAGGATGCGCCGTTGCGCAACGCCGAAGCTCGCAAAACCGATCTCGACGACGTTCGTGTAGCTGAGCGTCGGTTGGGTGGGCGGATCGACCAGCACCGTGTAAACGCGACGCGCGAGTATGCGCGCGATATCAACCGGCGTATTGTCGGCGATGCCGCCGTCGACGTATTGCGCGGTGACGCCGTCGAAGGTCATCTCGACCGGATCGAAGATCACTGGGATGGCGGTCGACGCGCGCAGCGCGCCCGCGAGGACGGGGCCGCTTGCCTCGCGCGCGACGAGCGTACCGCCGCCGACATGCCCGAGCACGGTTTCGATCCGGCCGTGCCAACCCGTTTCGGCCGGCGCGCGATAGAACACGACCGCCTGTTGCCGGGACAGGTTCGTCACGGTGAAGGCAAACGGCAGGATCGTCGGAGCATCGAGCGCGACGTTGCGCTCGACGAAACGCGCGACCCGGTCACCGTCGAACAGCCCTTTGAGATTTTTGAAGAGCCCGCGCTCCAGCACGAGAGAATCGACGACGCGCGTGACCAAACCGCTCGACGAGTCGACGATCGGTTGGAAACGTCGCTTCAGCGCAAAGAGGTCTTCGGCCGCGATTGCCTTCCAGAGCTGCGCGAGACGTCCGTACTGACCGGTCGCAACGAACCAGCCGTTGAGCGATCCGATCGACGTGCCGACGACGGCGTTGATCCCCGGCAGCGGCTGGCCGTCGCGAACGCCTCCGGCGTCCACGAGCGCGGCGATGACGCCCGCCTCGTAGGCACCGCGCGAGCCGCCGCCCGACAGGACGAGCGCGGCGTCGAGCCGCTGATCCGCAAGCGGCGGACCTTGTTCGAGAACGCCGAGCGGAACGCTCGCGCCGAGCAACCGGACGAAATCACCTCGGGTCGTCACACGCGCGTTACGTCCGGGCTGCCGCCTTAGTTTCGCTCAGGTGTCGGCGGTGCAGCGAGCGCAGCGACCTTCGAAGGTCACCGTGCCCGCCTCGATCGCAAAGCCGCTCTGGACTGCCACGTTCCTGAGAACGCGCGGGGGAAGCGCGTAGGCGACATCTTCGATCGCGCCGCAGTGCCGGCAGCGGACATGCGCATGGGGCGGCCCGGTGGGCTCGTAGGTCGCCGAGTCGGCGCCCGGGACGACGATCTCCGAAATGATGCCGAGTTCGCGCAGCCGGATCAGGCCTCGGTAGACGGTCGAGTAGCCGATACCCGGCCGTCGCGCGGAGGCGCGCGAGAAGACGTCGCTCATCGTGAGATGCCGTCCCAGGCCGCTCTCCTGGACGATCTCGTAGATCAGGCGGTAGTTCTTGGGAAGCGGCGGAACGGCGGGCGCTTGGGTGGCCATTTAGGGCTTAATATACCACGTCCGGCCAAATAATGAAGCTGCTGTTCACTCTAGCGGCTAATGATATTCATGTTCAAACGAGGATTCGGCTTGCCTGCCTAGCTGAGTCGGCGGGCTCTTCTCGCACGAGGTCCCGCAGCTTACGCTCACTATCGCTCCCGGGCTTAGCGGTGTAGACGATCAGCAGCTGCTCGGGCCGATCCGAGAACGTGAAGGCGGCGTGATCGAGAAACATCCGACCCGCAACGGGATGATCGATTTCCTTTTCACCGTCGCCCGTGTGCACGACGTCGTGCCGGTCCCACCATACGCGAAAGAGCTCGCTCTCGCCGCGCAATTCTTCGATCAGTGAGGTGAAGGCCGGATCGCCGACATGACGCCCGGCGCTCAAACGAAAGCTTTTCAACAGCGCGAGCGCCACGTTCTCCCACTTGGGAAAAAGGACGCGCCGCGCCGGATCCAAGAACAGTTGGCGCACGACGTTGCCGCGCGCGCTCGGCGATTCGCGGATGTCGCCGAAAACGACGCGAAAGGCGGCATTGCACAGGAGAATATCAAAACGCGGACCGTACACGACTGCGGGTGCTTCCGCGAGTGCGTGCACCGCTTGGACGAACGCTTCCGGCAGCGCCGGCGTCTCGGGCTGCGGTTTCTTAAGCAGCATTCCCGCGAGCATGAAGAGGTAGGCGCGCTCGTCGCCGTTCAAGCGCAGCGCCTGGGCGACCGCATCGAGTACTTCGGGCGATGGATTGACGTCCTGACCTTGCTCGAGCCGGGCGTACCACGTTTCGCTGATGTTCGCTAGTACGGCAACCTCTTCGCGACGCAAGCCGGCGACGCGCCGTCGCCTGCCGCTCTCGAGGCCCACGTCACTTGGCCGCAAGCGCGCGCGGCGGCTGGCGAGAAATTTTCCGAGTTCGATGCGCGGGTCGCCCCGCTCGAGGTCCATGCAAACCGCTTGGACCGCCCCGCGCGCATCCCTTTCGCAAGACGGTCACTGCGAGTACTAGCATGAGCACGGTGCGGCGCTCGCCGCGGGTTCGCCGTACGCTGGCGGCATGGAAAACACAATTGCAAAGCGCGCCGCCGTCATTGGAGCTTCCTCGGGTATCGGGCGCGCAACGACGGAACTTCTTGCCGGCCAGGGCTATAGCGTTCTGGCAGTCGGGCGCGACGCGGCCAAACTGCGGGATCTTTCGGAATCGCTTGCGGCAGGGGGCAGCGAGGTGACCGTGCGGCAGGCAGATGCTGCGAGCAGCGCTATCGCACGCGTCCTCGAAGAGTTCGCGCCGATCTCGCACCTGGTCCTAACGCTCAGCAGCTCGCACGGCGGTGGTCCGCTGGCGACGCTCGATCTTGCCGAGCTGCGCGCCGGCTTCGACGGCAAGTTTTGGCCGCACGTCGCGACCTTGCGCGCAGCACTTCCGTTTCTTTCGCGCGGCGGCAGCGTAACGTTCGTCACCGCGTGTTCGGCGGGAGCCTCGTTGCCCGGAACGGCGGGACTTGCCGCCATCAACGGAGCACTCGAAGCGATGGTGCCCGTACTCGCTGTCGAACTTGCCCCCACGCGCGTCAATGCGGTTTCACCCGGCGTCATCGACACGGCCTGGTGGGCAACTTTCCCCGAAGACGTGCGCGCGCAAGCCTTCCGGGACTATGCGCAGGCGGCACCGGCCGGAAGAATCGGCCAAGCGGCTGAAGTTGCCGAGGCGATTCGTTTTGTGCTGGAAAGCGCTTTTGTCACGGGCAGCGTACTCTCGATCGACGGAGGACTACGATTAGCATGAGCTCGAGCAAGGTGGCCGGCAAGATCGTCCTCGTCACGGGTGCGACCGACGGCTTGGGACGAATCCTCGCGGGCCGGTTGGTCGACGAAGGCGCGGTCGTCGTTGTCCACGGCCGCGATCCCGAGCGCATCGAAGCCACCACAAGCGAGTTGCGCAAGCGCAAAGCAGGCGCCGATATCTTTTCTTATCGCGCCGACCTCGCATCGCTTGCCGACACGCGGGCGCTCGCGACGTCGGTCGAAGCCGATTTTCCCCGCATCGATGTTCTCGTGAACAATGCCGGCCTCGGCTCGGGCGGATCCAAACGAGGACGGCAAGAGAGCGCCGACGGATACGAGTTGCTGTTCGCGGTCAACTATCTGGCCGGGTTTTTGCTGACCAACTCGTTGCTGCCCGTGCTCCTGCAGTCGCCGGCAGCCCGGATCGTCAACGTCTCCTCGATCGGGCAAGCACCGATCGATTTCGACGACGTGATGCTGACGCGCACCTACAGCGGCCGTCAGGCCTACTGCCAAAGCAAACTCGCGCAGATACTTTACACCTTTGAACTTGCCGAACGGCTGCGCGCCGCCGGCCAATCGAACGTGACCGTGAACGCCGTGCATCCAAGTTCCTTGATGCCGACGAAAATGGTCTTCGAGGCCTACGATCACACGATGAGCACGCTCGAAGACGGCCTCGAGGCCGTGTGGCACCTGGTCGCCGGCAGCGACCTCGAGGGCGTCTCCGGACGGTACTTCGACGTGCTAACGGAGTCGCACGCAAACGCTCAAGCCTACGACGCCGGCGCGCGCAAGCGCCTTTGGGACCTTAGCGAGAAGCTCGTGCAGGTTCCGGTTTAGCGCTGCGATAGCTTAAGGCGTAAACCAGGTCGCGACGACGTGGTGCGTATCGAGATATTCGGCAACCGCGCCGATCTTGCCGTCGCGAATCGTGATCAGGGTGTGGTATTCGTTGTTGTAGACGCGGCCGTTTTTCAGTTCGCCGTAGGATTCGACTTGTAGGGCGACCTTGTCGTCTTCGGCAATCACGCCTTTGACCGTCATCCGGAGCCCAGTTTTCAGGCGGACGTTCATGCGGCTGAAGATGTCCTCCATGTCCGCTTTCGTCTTGACTCCGGCCGAGGGCGCTAACCCAGGCTTGCCGGCAATCCAATACGTGACGTCATCGGTCATCATGTCCAAGGCCCCCGCAATGTCGTTCTCACTGAAACGGGCGAAGAACTCGCGCGCTATCTGCTTGTTCTGTTCCAGCGTCGGGGACTGGGAAAGGTTTTGTGTAGTCATGTGTTAGATTCAACACCCTAGAGTGCACTCGATGTCAAGCGGGGCTGGGCCCATGGCGGGCAAATTTCGCATCGGCGAGCTTGCAAAGCGCGTCGGGCGCGGCATCCACGCGATTCGCTGGTATGAATCGCAGGGATTGCTTCCCGGCGTTCGGCGCGACGGCAGCGGTCGGCGCCTGTACGGCGAACCGCACGTCGGCTGGCTCGGCCTAATGGGGCGGCTGCAGCGCACCGGGATGTCGATTGCGGAGATGCGCGAGTATACGAGGCTCGTGAAACTGGGTGAGAGCACGCTCAAGGAGCGGCAAGAATTGCTGAGCGCGCATCGCAAACGGGTGGTGGAAACGATCGCCGAGCTTACTGCTGCGCTCGGCTTGATCGATACGAAGATCGACTATTATGGTGAGTGGCTAGCGACCGGCACGCAACCGCCGCTGCCGGGAGCGGTGGGCATCGTGGCGGGTCCGCGCAACGGTACGGGCCGCGCATGAAGTCCATCCTGATTCGCGGCGGCCGCGTCATCGATCCCTCGCAGTCGCTCGATGCCGTGCGCGACGTGCTGCTGCGCGACGGAATCGTCGTTGAAATCGGCGAGCGGCTCGATTCCGGTGACGCCGAAGTCTACGATGCGAGCGGCGCGTTCGTAGCGCCGGGCTTTATCGACATGCACGTGCATTTGCGCGAACCTGGACAAAACCACAAAGAAACGATTGCGACCGGTACGGCGGCGGCGGTCGCCGGCGGCTTCACCGCCGTTGCCTGTATGCCGAACACCGAACCCGCCCTCGATTCGCCGGCGCTGATTGCCGAAGTGCTGCGGCTGGCGCGCGCTGCCGGGCTGGCGCGCGTGTATCCAATTGCAGCGATCACCCGGGCGCGCGCCGGCAAGGAGCTTGCCCCCTACTGGCGTCTGCACGACGCCGGAGCGGTCGCCTTCAGCGATGATGGTTTTCCGGTCGCAAGCCCGCGCGTGCTGCGTCAAGCGGCGCTGTACGCGCGCGACGTGCCGGGCGTTTTCATCTCGCACTGCGAGGATGGCGATCTACGCGGCGAGGCGGTCATGAACGAGGGCGCTCGCAGCTTCGAACTTGGGCTGGCGGGCTCGCCCGGACTTGCGGAGGACGTCAACGTCGCGCGCGACGTGCTGATCTGCGGCGATACGCAAAAGCCGTTCCACATCGCGCACGTTTCGACGGCGATGAGCGTTGAACTCGTGCGTTTCGGCCGCGCGCAGGGAATCAACGTTACCTGCGAAGTCACGCCCCACCATCTCTTGCTCGGTGACGACCGCTTCGAGAATTTCCGCGCCGATGCGAAGGTCAATCCGCCGCTGCGCCCGGAGCACGACGTTGCAGCCCTGCGGGCTGCGGTTCGCGACGGAACGATCGACGCGTTCGCGACCGATCATGCGCCACACACGCGCGAAGAGAAGGCGCGGCTCTTGGCCGAAGCGCCCGTCGGGTTCTCGGGACTCGAGACGGCGATCGGGGCCTACGCGGCCGCGCTGCCGGATCTGGGGCTCGAGCGCTTCGTAGCACTGCTCTCGACGAATCCGGCCCGGATTCTCGGCGTCCCCGGGGGGACGCTGCGACCCGGGTCGCCGGCCGACGTCACGATTTTCGCCGAGCGCCCGTGGCGTGTCGACGCCGGCGCGTTCTACTCGCTCGGCCGCAACACGCCCTTTGACGGTTTGACCTTCAGCCGGCGCGCGATCGCCACCATTGTCGGGGGCTCTTTTGCGATGCGCGACGGAACGATCCTCGAAGCGAGCGCGTTCGCGCGTTAGAAGCAACGTCCCAAGGGGTACCGCGATCGATACGGTGGACAGGAAGTTCGTGCTCGGCATCTGCGCGGCGTTTTTGGCATCGTCGGTCGTTGCTGCGCTCGCGGCCCCGGATGCGCGGGTCCCCGGCGCCGACGCGATCTTCGCGCGTGCGAAGAACGCCTGGCGCGCGCGTGTCGAAGCGCCCTACGTCAGCTTCAATCTGCGCGAACGCTACTCGTGGCGCAGCCGCCTGCATGACGAGTGGTGGCAAGCGGCGTATCGCGATCGCGATCGCGCGCTCGTGCTGCGGCGCGTCACGGTCGCGGCAGCCGAGGACGAACGGCTGAAGGGTGCGGCAATTTCGCTGCGCATGCGGCTGCACAGCGGTGATTTGAAGGCGGACTCGTTCGATACCAATGCCGCCGCCGATGCCTTCCCCGTGCTCGATCCGCTGATCGAACCGAATGCCTCGTTTGGACTTCTGCGCCAGGAACCGAAGGCCGAGCTTGCGCTTGTAAACGCCCTTTCCGACTCCCCGGCAGCACGTCCCGTGGCCTCGCCACAGCCGCAAGCGCCCCAGGCAGCGCCTTCGCCGCAAGCCTCGCAGAGCGCGCTGCGAGAACTTGCCCGGGTCGAGGCGGTCGCGCGCGACTACGCGATCGCGCTCGCCGGCGAGGAGCAGATTCAATCGGTCGACGCCTACCACCTGACCTTGCGGCCGCTGCGCGATCCGCTCGTTTACCGGCTGCGCGATCTGTGGGTCGATGCGAACAGCTATCGCACCTTGCAGCTCGGCGTGCAAGGGCTTTTCGAGGGAAAGCCCTACGACGAAGCCCGCTGGGTGGTCACTTACGTCGATTTCAATGGACGCTCGTACGTCCAGCAGATCCACACCGACGAAATCCTGCGCTTCGGCATGGATCGCTTCGTCTCCGGACTCCAGTTCGATTTCGTTCAATACGACTTTCCACCGTCGCTGCCCGATTTGACGTTCACGCACTATATCTGAGAGCGGACCGGGCGTGGGATTGAGCCCGAGTCGAGGAGAGACTCCTCGCGTGCCAGAAGCCACCGCCTCGCCGATGACGATCAAGCCCGCCTCGCTCCTGCTCGCCGACGGAACGCGTTTCGACGGCGACGGCATCGGTTACGACGCGCTGGCGCTGGGCGAAGCGGTCTTCTACACGGGGATGACCGGCTACGAAGAGGCGCTGACCGACCCGTCGTACGCCGGGCAGATTTTGACGTTCACCTTTCCGATGATCGGCAATTACGGGGTGTCGGGGACGGCTGCGCAGCACGAGCGCGCGTGTGTCGCGGGTGCCGTCATCAAACGTATCGCCGAACATCCCTCGCATCACGCGCTCAAGTCCGACCTCGCGACCTGGCTGACCGAACAGCGGGTGCCGACATTGGTCGGCATCGATACGCGCGCGCTGACGACCGTATTGCGCGAGCACGGAACCATTCGTGCTGCGCTCGCCGTCGGCGAAAGCGCGATCGAACGCATGGAAGCGGCTTTGACGCCGTTCGCACGCAGTACGAGCACGGTCGGTCTCGTCGGCGACGTGGCCACCCGCAGCGTGCGCAGCGCCGGAGCGGGGCACGACGGTCCGCACATCGTCTTGATCGATTGCGGCGTCAAGCGCGCGATCGTGCGCGATCTTTCAGCGCTCGGCGCGCGTTTGACGATCGTTCCCTACGGCGTGACGAGAGAAGAGGTGCTCGCGCGCAGGCCGGCGGCCGTCGTCATCTCGCCGGGTCCGGGCGATCCGGCCGATCTGCCCGAGACGATCGAAACGCTGCGCGGATTGGTCGGCGAGCTGCCGCTCTTCGGCGTGTGTTTGGGTCACCAATTGCTCGCGCTCGCGTGCGGAGCCAAGACCTACAAACTTCCGTACGGCCATCGAGGCGGCAACCAGCCCGTAAAGGATTTGGTGCGCGACGCGGTCATCGTCACCGCGCACAACCACGGCTATGCCGTCGCGGGCGAATCGCTGCCGGCGGAGCTCGAAGCGACGATGGTCAACCTCAACGACGGAACGAACGAAGGATTCCGTCACAAGCATCTTCCCGTTGCGGCCGTGCAGTTTCATCCCGAAGCTTCGCCCGGACCGTTCGACGCACGGTTCCTGTTCGCCGAGTGGATCGGCTCGCTGCCCGCGTAGCGACGTTCGCTTTCGTCGCGACCACGTTTGCTCCCGGCAGCGCGCAACAGCTCGCGCGTCTGCAGGTGCGCTCGTTCGACATGATCGCCGATCAGACGACGGTGCGGGTCGGTGAGTCGTTTCATCTCACGATCGCCGCGCGTTTGGGCGGTCCCGTCGCCGAACTCGACAACGTGACATTGCCCGACCTGACCGGCTTTGAAAGTCTCGGAGACGAGCGGCGTTGTACTTCGACGCCGCGCGGCAGCGAGTGCTTCGAGACGATCACGCTTTCTCCGACCGTCGTCGGCGATCGTACGATTGCCCCGACGACGATGGACGCAATCGATGCGCGGAACGGCAAGCCGTCGCGCTTTGCGACCAATTCGCTGACGATTCACGTCGCCGGACCCTCTGCGGTCGTTAGCTTCTTTTCCTCGCTCGGGCCCGCCGGCGTCTTCCTCGTCGCCGTTTTGCGCGCGATCGTGTTCCTCGGGTTGCTCGGCCTCGCCGCCGTGGCGATTTTCTGGGGTTTTTCGCGGCGCCGGCACCCCACGGCGCCCGCGGAGCAAGCGACGCCCGCAGTGATTCCGCCGCCTGCTCCGGTTGCGCCCGCGGAGCAGAGCGCAACGCTTAGCGAACTGCTTGCAGCGCTGGTTCGCGAGCCGACGCGCGCACGCGCGCTTGCCGTGCGCGGCGCGCTGCGGGCGGAACTCGGGGCGCAGGAAAGCGAGACCTTGGCCGACCTGACGGCGCGCGCCCAGCCGCAGCACGCCCAAACACTTGCGGCGCTTGCCGCGCTCGAAAACGCAGCCTTCTGTGAAGACGAACGCGTGTTGGAACTCGTAGGGGAGGCCTTGCCATTTCTGAAGAGTTGAAGCCGCCAGCGCTCTTGGAGGCACTCGCTGCGACGGTCGTCGGCCAGCGCAAAACGCTCGACGCACTGCTTTTCGCGACGATTGCGGGCGGTCACGTCGTGCTCGAGGGACCGCCCGGCCTCGCAAAGACGCTCGCTTGCCGCGCGCTAGCAGCTGCAGTCGGCGGCACGTTCAAACGCGTGCAGTTCACGCCTGACTTGTTACCGAGCGACATCGTCGGCACGCGCGTATTCGATCAGCGCAGCGCGGAGTTCACCACGGTGCGCGGCCCGATCTTTGCCAACGTGCTGCTCGCCGACGAGATCAATCGGGCACCCGCAAAAGTGCAATCGGCGCTGCTCGAGGGGATGCAGGAGCGGCAAGTCACGATCGGTCCGCAAAGTTTCCCGTTGCCGGATCCGTTTCTCGTGACGGCGACGATGAATCCGCTCGACAGCGATGGGACCTACGCGCTGCCGCTCGCGCAGATGGATCGCTTTCTGGTGAAGATCGTGGTCGGCTATCCGAGCGTCGCCGAGGAACTCGCGATCCTCGAGCGCTTCGGCGGCGATACGCCCGCTTTACCGGCCGGCGTGGCGACAATGGACGACGTACGCCGCTGGCGCACGCAGGCACACGCGATCTTCCTCGAACCGAAACTCGCGCGCTACATCGTCGATCTCGTGCACGCAACGCGGGCGCCGCATGCCTACTTAGACCGTGGAGCAAGCCCGCGCGCAACCCTCGGGCTCGCGGCGATGGCGCGCGCCCGCGCCCTCTGCGATGGGCGCTCGTTTGCCGTTCCCGATGACGTCCGGGCCGTCGCGCCTGACGTCCTGCGGCACCGGTTGGCCTTCAATTACCGGGTGCTGACCGAGAACATCGATCCCGAGACGATCGTTGCCGAATTGATCGCACGCGTCGCCGTACCGTAGCGGCCAGGCGCACTTGGCTAGAATGCTGAAACGCCTGGTCGTGCTCCGCCGATTCACCTATGCGTGGCTCGCATCGCTCACGCTGCTGGGAGTTGCGCCGCAGCCCGAACCAAGCGCCGAACCCACTCCGAACGTCGCGGCCGAGCGTCTTTTCGAACGCGCCAAGGCGGCTTGGCGCGCCCGCCACGACCTGCCCTATCTCCGGTACGGAGCGCTCATCCGCTACTTGCACGAGGGCCATGTTTTCGACAATTGGTGGGATGCTTATTTTCGCACGAGCGACGGAGCACTGTCGTTGATGCGCCTCGTCGACATCGACGAAGAAAAGCGGCGCCTGGGCGGCGTCCCGTTTTCGATCTTCGGCTTCAAGATTTTCGACACGAATCCCGACGCCGAGGCGATACGCCTCGATCCACCGCGCCTCGCACCAACCTCGTCGTTCGGCGTCACAGGCCGCGAAGTGAGACCCGGTGCCTCGCCGGCTCCGCTGCCGTCACCCGGAGCATCGCAGCTGACGCCGGACCCGCAAGCGACACCGCTCCGCGAGATCACGCATGTTGAAATCGCTCCGCGGGAATACCAAGTCGAAATCGTCGGCAACGAACAAGTGATGGACGTGGCGACCATTCACTTGCGCTTGACGCCGCTGCGCGATCCGGATATTCACCGCTTGCGCGACCTGTGGCTCGATCCCGCGACCGATCGCACGGTGCAACTGGACGTGCACGGAATCCTGAACGGCGAACCGTACGACAAGGTGAACTGGACCGTCCGCTACGTCCAACTCGATGGCCGCAACTACGTGCAGCAGATCATCGCCGATGAGCCGCTGCGTTTCGGGTTCGATACGGTCATTCCGAAGTTTGAAATCGACCTCGTCGACTACCATTACCCTACCGATGTCCCGCAGTTCACGTTCGATCGCCCGTTCTAAGCGTCCGCGCGGTCAAACCATGCTGCGCCGCATCGGCGCGATGCTGGCGCTCGCGCTTGCGCCGATCGTGCTCGTGCTGGCTGCCTATGTCGCTTACGTCTACGCGGCCGTGCTGGCGGGCGCAAGCACCGCAAGCGGGACCGTCGCGGGGCTCGGCGTCACGGCGCCCGCGACGATCGTGCGCGATTCGCGCGGCATTCCGCACGTCCGGGCGGCAAACGAGCACGACTTGTACTTCCTTGAAGGCTACGCTCAGGGTTCCGACCGGCTCTTCCAATTAGACTTGAACCGGCGCCTCGTATCAGGGCGGCTGGCCGAAGTCTTCGGGAAGTTTGCCTTGCAGGCCGATATTCAAGCGCGCGTGTGCGACGTCGATGCAATCGCAACCGCGCAGCTTGCCGCGTTGTCGCCGCGCGCGCGAGCGGACCTCGACGCGTTCGCCGCCGGTGTCAATCAGGCGATGCAAACGCGCCCGCTGCCGCCCGAGTTTCGGGCGCTGTTCTATCAACCCGAACCCTGGACCGCCAAGGATTCGATCGTCGCTTCGTTTTCGACGGTGCTCGCGTTGACCGACCAATGGTACGACGTCGCGGCCCGCAGCGCGACGCTCGAGGCGCTCGGTCCCGCGGCCAAAGATGCTTTCTTTTCGATCAGCGATCCGAAATACGATAGCCCCACCACGAACCGTACGGTCGCGCCCGTGGCCCCGCTGCCGCCGCTGAGCGTGCCGTTTCCCAGTGCGTCGCCGCTCTATCTGGCAGGGCTCGAGCCACGCGCAACGGGCAGCAACAACTTTGCGGCCGGCGCCGCGCTGACCACGACCCACCGTTCGCTGCTGGCGAGCGATCCGCACCTGGACTTGATGATCCCCGGCGTCTGGTGGCTGGTCGATTTGGAAGCGCCCGGTTTTCATGCGGCGGGCGCAACGCTGGCGGGCGTTCCCGGCGTCGTGCTCGGACACAACGCGCATCTCGCCTGGGGCGCGACCAACGGCACGGTGACGACCGTCGACATCTATCGCGAGCGTTTCAAGTCGGCGGACTCCGACGAATATCTCGCCGGCACCAAGTGGATGCATGCTGAGCATCGCACCGAGACCTTCAACCTGCGCTTCGGCTCGCCCATCACTCACACGTACTTGCGCACGCGCAACGGTTTCGTTTTCGAGGATCGCGGCGCCGTGAAACTTGCCGCTGCCTGGACGGCCGATCTCGACCGCCGCTCGGGCGTCGAGGCCTTTGACGGCCTCGATCGCGCCGCCGACGTGGGCGAGGCGCTGAAGGCTCTGGCCGCCTATCCCGGACCGCCGCAGAATTTTGTGCTCGCCGACGACAAAGGAAGCGCGGGCTACGTCCTTGCGGGCGAGATTCCGATCGACGATACGTGGGGCTTGAGCGCGCACGACGGGCCCACAAGTGCAGGCCCCGTTACCCGCTACGTGCCCTTCACTGCTTTACCGCACGTACCGCCCGGACGGAATGCCTTCGCGTTCTCCGCCAACAACCGCGTCTACGGCGCGGGTTATCCGTATCGGCTGAGCGCTTCGTTTGCGCCGCCCTACCGGGCCGCAGAAATTGCAAGTGATCTCGCGCACGGCCCCTTTGACGTCGCGCGCTTTAGTGCCGTCCAAGCCGATGTCACCTCGCTCGGGGAACGCGAGCTTGCGCGCTTTGCCGTGCCGGCCCTCGAGCGCACCCACGCCGAGAACGATCCCGATTTGCGCGACGCGCTCGCGGCGCTGCGTGACTTCGACGGACGCTTTGAAGGCTCGTCACGCGGCGCGGTCTACGTGACCGCACTGCGGCGTGCGGCGGTCGAGCATCTTGTGCGGCTGCACATGGCGCGCCCGGTTGCATTGCTCTATTTGAGCGGCTTTCAGAACGAGGCCTACGTCAGCGTCATGCGGATGTTGCGCGAACGGCCGCACGGCTGGGTTCCGGGCGACGACTTTGACGCCTTCATCGTACAGGCGATGCGCGAGGGCGTGGCGGGTTTGAAGAAACGCGGTCAGAGCGACGAGACCTGGAGCGACGCCGGCGCGCGCATCGCCCAGCATCCGCTGGCAGCGCTCGGCATCAAGTTTTGGAACGGCCCGCGCTTCCCCGGGCTTGGCGGCGCATTCTCGCCGCACGTGCAAGGAATCTACGCGTCACAGAGCTTCCGCGCCGTGTGGGACGTGGGCAACTGGAGCGCGGGCGGCATGGTGATTCCGATCGGCGAGTCGGGCAATCCGGGGTCACCGCACTATCGCGACCTGGCCGGTACATGGCTTGCCGGCAACCTCGTGCCGCTGCCCTTCGACGACGCCGACGTCGCGCGCGATGCAAAAGAGACCTTGCGGCTAACGCCGTGAGCCGCTTTCAGCGGCACAAGAGGTCCCGCGGATCATTTTATCCTAGCGAGCCGGGATGCTCTCCGTGAGGCGGCGTTCGGGACCTTCCCAGCAGATGACCGTCACTTTGGCGTTGGTCGTCGGCCTCATGGCTGCCTTCGCGTTTGCCACCTACCTTTCGTACTGGGGCGCGAGCAGCATCACCGAGGCGTTTCACTACCAATCGGCGGTCGTATCGGCCCAGCGCGACTCGGACTTGCTCGAGGTCGAGCAGTTCGAACGCCGTACCACACCGGAGGAACTGCGGCCCTACGAGAAACTCCTGGCGAGCGATCTGCTGCGCGTCGATGCGATCGCCGAAACCGAAGCGGAACGCGCGCCTCACTTTTCTTTCCCGGCAACCCAGCGCGACTACGAACGCCTGGCGAGCGACCTGCACGAACGCGAGACGCTCGGGCAGCAGCGCTTCGACAGCACGGTAGCGGGCAACACCCAAACCCGCACGCTTTCGAATGCGATGTTCGCACTCGTGGCGCTGCTCTTCGCCGTGATCGTGGGGCGCCTGCGCCGTACGATCGAAGAAGGCCGTTCGCTCGTCGAAAGCTTACAGCGCGCATTTCTCTCCAAGCGTCGCGAGTTGCCCAACGTCGATCTCGGCACCGTCCTCATTTCGGCTACGCGCGGCTCGAACGTCGGCGGCGACACGTTCGATGCATTTACGCTCGACGGGAAGCACGGGATGTTTCTCGTCGCCGACGTCAGCGGAAAGGGCATTGGGGCCGCGGTCGACACCGCGTTGATCAAATACACAATCCGGACGCTGTTTCTCCACCAAACCGATCCGGGCCGGATCCTCTCCGAGTTCGCACAACTCTATGCCAAATCGGCGGACAATCCGGAAACGTTCGTCGTGCTCTTCCTCGCGGTGCTGAATCTCGAGGACGGGACCGTGCGTTACGCATCGGCCGGACACGAGCCGGCCTGGGTCATCTTGGGACAAGACGTCATGCAGCTCGTGCCCACCGGCCCGATCATCGGGATCGAAGACAAGTCCGACTACGAGACGCGCGAGCTCCACTTGCAGTACAACGACGCGCTGGTCGTAACGACCGACGGTTTGACCGAATCGCGCGACTCGCGCGGACGGCTGCTCGGCGCGAACGCCGTCGCGGTTTGGCTCTCCGAGCTTTCCGGTGCGGCGCAGGCGATGGCCGATACGATCGTGCGCCGGCTGCGGCGCCGCTCGAGCCGCATCTCGGACGATCTCGCCATCTTGGTCGTCCGCTACGCGCCCCACGTGCGGCCGGGGGGCCGGACGCCCGAGCGTTCGAGTTCCGGCGAGATCCATGCTGCGGAGCACGCCCTCGTGCCCGGCGACGCCGAGCGCTGAACGCGTGACCCGCGCGGCCTCCCGTTTGCGGGCGGCGCTACTCGCCGGGCGGCGCGAGGGCCGGCGCGGCGTGGGAGCGCCTGCACCGCGCCGCAGCGACGGCTATGAGTTCGCGGAGTTGCGTGAGTACGTGGAAGGCGACGACCCGCGGCGCATCGATTGGGCGGCAACGGCTCGCGCCGGCGCCTTGCAGACGCGCGTCATCTTGGAAGACCGCGCCCTTACGCTGGCCGCGGTGCTCGACGCGTCGCAATCGATGCAGGTGGGCCGCAAGCGCAGTTGCTACGAACTGGCCTGCGACGCGGCCCGCTCGTGGTATGAGGCCGCACTCGATGACGACCGTTGCGCGCGGATCGGCCGGCAAGCCCTCGTGTTGCGGGACGTACGCGGCCGCGCCGCAGCGCACGCGTGCATGCTCGAACGCGAACCGCTCGGCACGCCGTTTGATGCGAGCTTGCGGCTGGCGCTCGCCGTGTTGCCGCGCGGCGCGCGCCTGCTTGCGGTCAGCGATTTTTTCGATCTCGAGAAGCTCTTACCGTATCTGCGCGCCTGCACGGCGCGGTTTGACGTGACGGCGCTGCTCGTGCGCGATCCGTGGCACGACGGCTGGCCCCTCGGCGGCTTCGTACGGCTGCGGGATGCGGAAAGCGGGCGTGCCGTGCGCATCTTCGTCGATCGTAAAGCCCGCGAGCGCTTTACCGATGCGGTTGCGTCGCGCGAACGCGACGTGTGCGAAACGTTGCGCCGCGCCGGCGCACGTGTGGGAATGCTCGACGAGAGCGACGGCGCCGAACGCGCTTTCGCGCGGACTTTCGGCATCTGAGCCGAAGCGCCCGAGCGTGACTTTCGCGCGTCCCTTCGGTTTCGTCGTCGCGCTCGCGGGCTTGGTGTTGCTGGCCGTTCTTTACCGCACGGTCGAACGGCGGCGCAGCGCCCAGGTCCTTGCATATTCCGATCTGGCTTTCGCCCTCGGCGCATTCCGCCCGGCGCGTTGGCCTGCGGCGCTGCTGTTCGCGGCGTTCGTCGCGAGCACCGGCGCCCTCTTGTTCGCACTGGCCGGACCGAACTTCATCACGCGGGTGCCGGTGAAGAACGGGACCGTCGTCATCTGCATCGACACCTCGGGTTCGATGCGGGCGCGCGACGTCGAGCCGACGCGCTGGCATGCGGCCGTCTCAGCCGCGCGAACCTTCATCGATGCGGTGCCGCCGGGAACGCGCATCGGGATCGTTTCTTTTTCGTCGACGGCGCTTGCGATCGCAGCGCCGAGTGACGATCTCGAGGCTGCCCGGGACGCCGTCGAGCGCATCCCGCCGGCCGACGGCGGCACCGCAATCGGCGACGCGCTTACCCTGGCGGCGCAGCAGATGCCGGCGACCGGCCGCCGGATCATCGTCTTGCTGACGGACGGAGTCAACAATCGCGGCAGCGATCCGATCGCGGCCTCGCAGCAAATCGGCGCGCGCGGTATCACGATCGAAACGGTTGGCGTGGGCACGAACGATAGCGGTCAATTGATTCCCGGCACGGCCGAACTAGCGGATCTCGACGCGGACGCACTACGCGCGATCGCAGCGAACGCGCGCGGCCGCTACGTCGAGGCGCGCGACGCCGGCTCGTTGCGCAGCGCCTTCCGCGCGATCGCGCTTGCTACCGTCTGGCAGAAGCGGCGCATCGACGGCAGCTTTCCGTTCGCCTTTGGCGGGGGTCTGCTCTTGCTTGCGACGTTCTTCGTCGGATTTGCTGCCGGACGTTTTCCTTAGGCATCGGTGCACGCTATGAAACGATCGAAAAAGTCTGCGGAACGGCCGCACTTGAGTTCCACGGAGGCTCAGCTCTACGTCGCTGACGTAGATGCGTCGTGCGCGTTCTATACGTCTAAGCTCGGTCTCGCGATTGCTTTCATCTATGGTGAGCCTGCTTTCTACGGACAGGTTCATCGGGATAATGCGCGACTGAACCTACGACTCGTTTGTGAGCAGGTCTTCGCCGGCGACATCCGGGAGCGCGAGCATCTGCTCTCCGCCTCGATCACCGTCGAGACTCGCGCCGAAATTGAGAAGCTCTTTCTCGAGTTTCAAGCGTCGGATGTTCGCTTCACTCAAGCGCTAAAGAAGGAACCTTGGGGCGCGAGAACTTTCATCATCGTCGATCCCGATGGGAATCTCGTGTTGTTCGCGGGTCCGGCTGGATGAACACCGGGCCGTCGAGCGCAAGGCGCCCAAGCCCGTTTCGACACGATGCGCCGGCGAATTGCGGAACGCCGGACCCGTGGTGATCGAAAGAGAGTTCCCGGATGCGGCCGCCGATGTCGCGTTCGCAGGGTTTAAGCTTTGGGTTCACGGTCGTGGGCACCCGGAAGCGACTGACTTTTGGGACGGCAATTGGTTTCGAATCACTGCTGCCTATCTCACACCTCACTTCATCGCGATTTGCGAGGATAACATACTTCACGGAAGCGACGTGGCCTCAAGTTTGGAAGCGGCTTGTCGCATGTACGAAACGCTCGATGGCGATTTTACTTTTGCGACCTTGGAGCCGGGTTTTGACCTGCACTTCTCGGCGCGACAACATGGGAGGATCGACCTCGAGGCGAATTTTGTTACGGACGGGCTGCGCCGAGAAGAATATCGTAATTTGATTGAGATCGATCAATCGTACCTTCCCGCTTTCATTAGAGGACCTAGGCTCGTGCTAAGTCGGTTTCCGCTCGTCGGCGAATCAACTGACTAGAATGCGAAGGGCAAGCGCGCGGTGCGAACGTTGCTCCACACGGGAATCGCGACAGTACGCGTCGGAAGCCCCGACGCGCTTCGTCCGTCGCGCGTTGAACGCCGGCAATGTAGGTGACAGGACGCAAGTTCGCCTTGAACGACAAGAGTCGACCAAACCCTTCGACATCGGCTCCCCTCTTGAAAATCGAGCGCTTTTCTTCCAGAGGCTGGTTCATGCATCGTACAGTCCGCACGCCGAAACTTGAAATCGCGTATCGCGAAACCGGCCCCGCGAGTGGACCGCCGGTAATCCTGATGCACGGGTGGCCCTCCGACGTACACGATTGGGACGACGTTGCTGCAACGCTGGCTGATGCGGGTTGGCGCGTGCTCGTGCCATGGTTGCGCGGTTTCGGTCCGACGCGCTTTCTCGACCCAGCTACGCCCCGGTCCGGCCAGCAAGGCGCGCTCGGAGCGGATTTGCGCGATTTCATGGATGCGCTTGGTATCGAGCAGGCGATGCTCGCCGGTTACGATTGGGGCGGACGCGCTGCTTGCGTGGTGGCCGCCCTTTGGCCCGAACGGGTACGCGCACTCGTCTCGAGCAGCTATAACATTCAGAACATCGTGCGCAACGAAAGCCCGGATGAGGTGGCGCAGGAACACCGGGACTGGTACCAGTGGTATTTCAACACCGAACGCGGACGCGCCGGGCTCATACGGAATCGTGGCGACCTCGTGCGATTTCTGTGGCGCGTGTGTTCGCCGAACTGGCATTTCGATGATGCGACATTCGCGGCCACGGCGGTTAGCTTCGACAATCCGGCGCCCCGTCGCCTCGAACGAAACGCCGGCCGGCAAGGCGCTCAACCGCCGGGTCGAACTCGAACGTCTGCGATAGTGGCGCTCAGTCGGAGGCAAAATCGATGCCGCGCCGTTCCTTTCCGAGCGCCGTGATGACGGCGACCGCCACGAACACGACCACCATGATGATCGCAAGCGCTTTCGCATAGTCGGCTTCGCCGCCGGGTAGCGGAAAGGTGTTCTTGGCGAAGGCTGTTTCGATTTGCACCGCGCCGGCCGAGATCAAATTGCCGAGCTGGTACGTGAAGCCGGGAAACGTACCGCGCACTTCACCGGGCGAAAGTTCGTTGAGGTGAACGGGTACGATACCCCACGCACCTTGCACGAAGAACTGCAAGATAAAAGCGCCAAGCGCTAAGAGCGCGGTCGTCGGCGCAAAGACCCAAAGCGGAATCGCGAAGATTCCTAGGAGCGCTGAGGTGATGATGGAGCGCCGGCGTCCCCAGCCCTGGGAAATGGCGCCAAAGATCATCCCGCCGAGGATCGCTCCGACGTTCGCGATGATTGCGAGCGAGGTAACTTGACCGACGCCGAAATGGTGCTGCGCGCGCAGGAAGGTGGGATAGAGATCTTGCGAGCCGTGCGACATGAAGTTGAATGCCGCCATCAAGATGATCGCGTAGATGAACAGGCCGGGTTGCACCAAGAACGATTGCCAGAGATCGCCGACCTGGCCGGTCTTCTTTGCTTTTTGCGCCTTCCACGCATCCGATTCCGGCACTTGAAAGCGAATGTAGACGACCAGCAGTGCCGGCAGCGCACCGACGAAGAACATGCCGCGCCAACCGAAATGCGGGTAGACGAAGAAGAAGGCAACCGCCGCCAAGAGATAGCCGGTCGCATATCCCTCTTGCAGCAGGCCCGAGAAAAAGCCGCGCGCTTCGGCCGGCATCGACTCGAGCGCAAGCGCCGCGCCGACGCCCCATTCGCCGCCCATCGCGATGCCGTAGAGCCCGCGCAGGATCAGGAGCACCGTAAAGTTCGGGGCGAAACCGCTCAATAGCTCGAGGAACGAATACAGAACGATATTGATCATCAGCGGTCCGCGCCGCCCAAAGCGGTCCGCGAGCAAACCGAAGATCAGCGCGCCGAGCGGGCGCAGCATCAACGTCAGGGTGATGAGAAAAGCGACCGTGACGCGATCTTTGTGAAAATCCTTTGCGATGTCGATGAGCACGAACGTGACCAAGAAGAAGTCGAACGCATCGAGGGTCCAACCTAAGAATGCGGCGATGAACGTGCGGCGTTGAACGGGGGACAACATCCGCGTGAGCGCAATCGGATTTGGTATGGCCATGAACGCCGCCTTACCTCGGCGAAGCAAGCCATTCCCCTAGTCGAAACGCACATAACTGCGAGGAGGCCTGTGACGTCGCAAGATCCGCTCCGCGAGCGCCGCATTACGTACGCAAAAGGAACGCTCGACCGTTTGACGGTCGCGCCGAATCCGTTCGCACAATTCGAATTGTGGCTAAAAGATGCGCTGAGAACCGAGGGTGCCGTGGAAGGCAATGCGATGACCCTCGCTACGGTCGATGCCGACGGCCAGCCGGCCGCGCGCATCGTTCTCCTGCGCGGACACGACGAGCGAGGCTTCGTGTTCTTCACGAACTACGAGAGCCGCAAAGGCCACGCACTCAAAACGCATCCCAAGGCTGCGCTGCTCTTTTATTGGGGCGGTCCCGAACGGCAGATCCGTATCGAGGGTAGCGTCGAGCCGGTGTCGGCCGCCGAATCCGACGCGTACTTTGCGACGCGGCCGCGCGGCCATCGGCTGAGCGCGTGGGCCTCGCAGCAAAGTGAGATCGTCGTCGATCGGGAAACACTCGAGCGGAAGATGAACGAGGCGGACGAGCGTTTTGCCGGCGCGGAGGTGCCGCGGCCGCCATACTGGGGCGGCTACCGCCTGACCCCGCAGCGCTTCGAGTTTTGGCAAGGCCGGCCAAATCGGGTGCACGACCGTATCGCCTACACCCGCGATGACGGCAGGTGGCGTATCGAACGGCTTTCTCCCTAAGCTGCTCGCGCTCGCTTCTGCCTCATGGAATTGAGCAGCGGCGGCGGACGCTTTGTGCCTGGAACGCGCACAAGCGGAGCGACACACGCCGGTGGCCAACCTCGTCGCGGATGCCGGTGCAGGCGCAAGAGACCGAGTTTTCGATGCCGCTACGGGGGGCGGGCGGCGAGCCCGTCTCGTTCCGCGCGACGCTCGGGTCGCACGGGCTTGCGCGGTTGGCGCCCAATGAGGTCGACGCCGGCCTGACCTCGCTGCGCACCACCGTCGGCCTCCGGGATGGCCGGGCAAGGCAAATCGTCGTCACCGAGGACCCACCGGGCGAGATTGCGATCGCGATTGCCGGGCGGGAGCCGAGCGCGCAAACGCGCGCTGAAATCGCCGCGATCGTGCGCGTGATGTTTTACCTCGACGACGACCTCAGCCGCTTCTACGCGCAACTCATGAGCGACGGAGAACTCTCGTTTGCCGCTGCCGACGGCGTCGGCCGGATGCTGCGCAGCCCAACCGCTTTCGAGGATATCGTGCGTACGATTTGTACGACGAATTGCGCCTGGTCCGGCACCGAGCGAATGATCGACGCGCTGGTGGCACATCTCGGCACGGCCGCCCCGGGCGCACCCGCGAATGGCTGGCGTGGTCGCGCTTTCCCGACGCCGCAGCAAGTAGCGCACGCGGACGAGAATTTTTATCGCGATGTCGCGCGCGCCGGCTATCGCGGACCGTACATGCGTGCTTTCGCAGCTTCCGTCGTACGCGGCGAAGTCGACGTCGAAGGATGGCGTGCGGCTAGCCGTGCCGAGCTGTCCGACGACGAACTCGAAGAGCGACTGCTCGAACTACCGGGCGTCGGCCCGTACGCCGCCGCTCATATCATGCTGCTGTTCGGTCGCTGCTCGCGCCTGGTGCTCGACTCCTGGACGCGGCCACGCTACGCCCAGCTGATGGGCAAGAAGAAGATTGCCGATCGCACGATCGCGCGGCGCTTCAAGCTCTACGGTGACTACGCCGGTCTTGCGTTCTGGCTATTGCTGTGGAAGGCGCGCCATCTCGGCGACGAAAAGCACGGTTAGCATGCTGCTTGCCTGGTCGCTTTTCGGCCATCGCCACGCGAACCCGACGTTCCTCGATCGCATCCTGGATCCGCTACGTGCGGTTCCCGTTCCGATTTGGGTGGCCATCATCGGCATCGTTGCGGCTGCGCTGACGCCGCTGCTCAGCCACTACCTCACGAGGCGGCGTGACAAAGCAACTGCGGAACGTGAAGACCGCTTGCGCACCGAACAGTACGAGCGGCGCGCCGCACGCGTGCGCGCCGACGTGCTGGTTCGCTTGCGCTCGCATTGCGCGAACTTGCAGCCGCTCGTGCAGCGCGGCTCGGTCGACGCCGACCTGTGGCAGGCGGCGCACGACGCGCTGCTGCGCCGGGCGCGCGACGCCGAAGTGATCGACGCGCTCGGTCCGACGTACCACGGATTCATGCAAGCGATCCACAACGAGTCGGTTGCCATCAACCTCCAACGCGCCAAGAATGCCGAAGCGGCGTCGCGCGGCGGGGGTAGCGAGCTGCACGATTTCAGTTCGGACAACGTGGCCGGCGTGCTCGCGGGTTACGCGACGATCGTGCGCGCGCTCGGCGACGATCCGACGGCAACCGTGCTCGACACGTCGCTCCCGCGCTCGCGCTCGCGGAGGTAGCGGCTAAAGACCGCTTGGCGGACGGCGCCCCATCCTAAGGAAGAGCGCGCGCAGACGTTCGCGCCGGAGCCGCCGCTGGGCGAACAGCCGCGGATTTACGTAGTGCGTCGCGTGCATGCGCCTCACGCCTTGCGTGCCGAGGCCCGTGCCGTGAGCGCCGTAGGCGACTCCGATCGGAAATTGAACGTTCGGCCCAAAGAAGATGGCAACCGGTGTGCTCGCAGTGTCGCTGATATGCGTGCCGGTTATTTCGGCGTTGTACGCATCGACCTCGCCTGATCCGCCCGGAGAAGACGCATCGAACTCGACGTTCTGACAGGCGGTGTCGCAGAGGAAACCCCAATTGGAATAAAACAGCAAGCCGTTCGCGACCGCAAGCGAATTGGTAGCGGGGAATTCACCCGTCGATTGCGACCAGGCTACCGTCTGAAAGCGCCCCGGCGTCTCACCGCCGAGCGTCGCGACGGGCTTGAGATCCTGGGGTCCCGTCTGATTCGCCAGCGACGACACGTTGAACGCGAAGAGTTCCTCGGTTTGCGCGCTCGAGTTCGGGAAAGCGTCCCGCACCCAGAGATTGTTCGCAATCGGATCGAACGCGAGCGCAACCGGCTGATTAATCGGTACGTCACTGCCTTCAATCCAGGCCGGATCGGCAATGAGAAAGGTGCCGCTCGTCTGATTTTGTGGTGAGATCCGTAGGATTGCCTCGTTGCCGCTGGCAGCGTCGAAGGCGACGACGTAAATGCCACCGTCCGGCGCGACCGCAAACGAATTGTCCACGACGGGATAGCTAAAGAAATTCGTCTCGCTCGGGTTGCACGGATCGCTCGTTGAAAGGTCGTACGGCAAGCCGGGGCTGACGATACAGCCGATTCCGTCGGTAAGGTCGGCGCCGAGAGCCGCCGTAGGGTTGCCCCCCGTTGCGGCGAGTTTGAAGAGAACGGCCGGGGTGGTCTGCGAAACCGTATCGGACGTGAGGTCGATGAGCGGGCTTTGAGCAACGTCGCCCAAGATGCCGAGGGGACTCATCCCTTGCAACGTCGTTGTGCCCACGGCGGCAGGCGGTGCGGTTCCGGTTGCAGCCGGCGAGAACTGGTAGAGCGTGATGCCCGCGAGGTTTGGTTGACACTGCTGTCCGTCGCTCCCGACGATCGTCGTATTTCCCTGTTGCGTGATGCCGGAAACACCAAACGCGGGGATACTGGGATTGGGTGGGCAACCGTAGGAAGCTCCGCCGAAGACACGGCGAGGTTGCGTGACGAATTGCGTCGATCCGGTTAGCGCCGGTACGCTGAATTCCGCGATCGTATTATCGTCGAAGTTCAACACGTAGATGCTGGATGGCGCCGGAGCCGGCGTCGGCGACATCGTCGGCGCGGGTGTTGCTGTCGATGTTGCGGTAGGCGCCGGTGTAGGCGCTGCACCGGACGGTCGCGGACTCGGAATTGGGGACGCGGTCGGCTTCGGCGTCGGACTCGCGGTCGGACTCGGCGTCGGGCTCGGTGTGGGGAGCGGCGGTAGTGTCGGAGGCGGCACCGTGGTCGGAGCCACTGTGGGCGCGGGCGTCGGCGACGGCGTTTGCCCCGGTTGCAACGTTGGTGCGGGCGATGGAGACGGTGAGGGTGTCTGACCGGGAGCGAGCGTCGGCGGTGGTGTGCTCGGGTTGAGGTTGAGGCTGGCCGTGATGGTAGCGCCGGCGCCGTTTTGGGTCGTAGCTTGGAGGGTTGCGCTCGCAATGCTCGTTCCGTCATAGGCAACGGTCAAGGCGGAGGTCTGCGGCTCGGTAAGCACCACGGTGCCGTTGCTCTGCAGTCCCGCACCCGCAAGCGAATAGGGCGCTTGATTTGGTGAGAGCGAGATCGTAATCGGCGTCGCGAAGAGCGTGTTGCCGATGATCGTCGCGCCGCCAGCATCTTTGGCGGTGACGACGACTCCGACTTCGGCCGGCGTGCCGGGCAGAAAGAATGACGGATCGATTGACAGGGTGACGCTTGAAACGAAGCCGCCCAGCGTCAATTGCGAGCTCGAACCGCCGATCGTCGTATCGGCAGCTCCGCTCGCCGTCACGTTGACGACGACGATGCCGCTCGAGATGATCGATCCGCCGCCGTCCGCCGCGGTAAACGTCGTCACCGTGAATTGGTCGGCTCCGACGGCGGCCGGGACGTTCGGAGCGGAAACGGTGCAACCGCTTCCTGCTTGACACGGCGCCGGCACATCCACGATCGTCGACGACGGCGGATCCGCTAGGGAGACGCCGTTCACCGAGACGAGCCGTAGCGCAATCGAGCCGGTGGCAGGCGAAAGATAGACGCCCGTGTCCTTGCGATGCCGCCTCACCGAAGCCGGATTCGGTGCCGCCGGTATCTCGATCGTGAACGCGATCAGCTGATTCAGCGGCGGAGCAACTCCTTGGCCGTTCGCCGCGGGCGTGTGCGTAGCGGGCCCCGGCGAGGAACCGCCGCTCGAGCAGGCCGCGATAACGACGGCGCTCAGGACAAAGCAAAGCCATCGCACGCGATACATTGCCCCTACGATGGCAGAGCGGGCTTAACCACGAGTTAAGCGTTGCCTATCGATTCCGCACGCCGTCCGCGAAAAAAAGAAACGGTGGTGCGAGCAAACGCACCACCATTTCTTTTCCCGCGGCTGATACGCAGTTCTTAGGTTCCGATGCAGCCCTTGAGGGTCGTGGCGGGAGAGGGGATGGCGATCTCGGCGTAACCGGTCTTACCGGTCACGGGGGCTGAGCTCGTCCCGAAGGGATCGACGCTCGTGATCTTTCCTGTCGCGAAATTCGTGCCGATGTGCGTGATATTCGCGAGCGATTGCAAGACCGCTGCTTTCGCGCCGTTGCCGGCCGACGCGAACTCGAGGTTGGTCACGGCGATGATCGGATAGCCGCTCGTTGGGAACTCATACGACGCGGGGTCGACGAGGATCAAGCAACCTGTCTTTGTGGTAGCGGTCACGGCGCTGAGTTCAGGGCTCGGGCGACCGTTTTCGACAGACGCGTTGACGACTTTGTCGGTGGTGGTGGTTTTAACGAGGCCGGCGGCGGCTGGGAGATCCTTGATGGGATCGACCGTCGTACTCGTGCTGCCCGAGGTGATCAAGAGGGTTGCAAAGTCGAGCGTGACGCCGGAGACGTCGTTGAGGGCGTTGGCCGCCTCAACATAGCCGATCGAACCGTCACCGCCGGTGGCGGTACCGCCGCCGCTGGGCTTGGTGCATTTGGCGCTGCCGACGATGCAAGCGGCGACGCCCGCGTTTCCGTTACCTCCGAGGAAGTTGGCATTCGACGCTCCGCTCGGAAGCGGCGAAGGCAGAACGCCGGTTGACGGAGCGGGGCTCACCGTCGTATTGCTGGGGTCAAACACCATGTTGAGCCCGTAGGTCTGGCCTGTGTGGCTGCATGCGTGCGGAGTACCGGTCGATGTCGTGGACGAGAGGAAGTTCGAGAAGGAGAAGGTCGTGCCGCTCGAGTCCGAGCGGTACACCCACTTCAGTGTTTTCCGCGCGAACTTCGTACCGGTGGGGTCCGCCGGATTGACCGGAATCTGGTTCCAGTTGGTGATCTGACCATCCGCGATCTCACAGAGGGTAAACACGGACAGGCTGAGCTGCGAAGTCACGCTACTGTTGTTGTAGAAGAGCGCGACGGCGCCGGCGATATAGGGGTCTTGCACGAACTCACCGCGGCCGAAGATCGGGCTGCTCGAGTTGCCGGCGTTGGTCGCGAAGGTCGAGTATTCGCTGGACGCGACCGGCGCGTCGGAACCGGAGAAGTCTGCGAACGCCTGGGTCGCGGGCGCGCCGAAACCGGTAGCGGTGGCGCCGAGCGCTGCGCACGCGTTGTTCGCCGCAACGGTTCCGTCGAGGACTTTCTTTCCAAAGCCGCTGCCGGTCTGGCAATACGAGATCGCGTCGCTCTTGTTATTGGCAAGGACGAAAGCGAACACCGTGCCCGTGGCCGGTGAGGTGGCCGGGTTCACCGTGGTTGCCTGTGTCGCCCCGACATACGCGATCGCCGGCAGGGTTGCGCCCCCGCCGATGAGGGTAGTGGTCGCGTCGGTCTTCACACCGGCTCGCGTCGTTGCGCTGCGTGTGATCGGGTGAGCCGCGGGGGGAGGGGTGAGCGCGCGGGTCGTCGACTCTGCGGCAAGCGTTGAGAGCAGGAGCGATGCGATGCCGACGCCCGAAATGAGCGTGGCGCGACCCAATAGACTCTTTTGAAGCACAAAAGACTCCTCGTATAGTAAGGTAGTTAAACGTTGGCGCGGTCGGGAGGGGTGTGGGAACGAACGTGCGCGGGCTCGCCCGTCGAGAAGATACGCTCAACTCAGCGGGTGGCGCAAGGCTATCTTGGCCTTATTTCGGGACCTCGTACCCACACGTTAAGCGTGCCAAGGGCTTCCATGAAGGGCGGGCCCGGCTTCTTTAAGCAACGCTTTATACTGAGACAAGCATTGCGATGCTATGGTAATCGGGCCGTGCAGACAGACACGACGCCGCAACTCTCCGCAGTAGAGGAACGGGTACTCGACCTATTCTCGGAAGGCTGGTCGCGCGACGAGATCGCGCGTAGCCTAGCAATCTCCGCCAATACGGTCGGTCACCATCTGACGCGTGCGAAGGAACGACTCTCCGCGCGTACGCTACCACACGCAGTCATGTTGCACGTTCTGCGCTCTCGCGAAGCTCGCTAACGCGGACGGCCCCCGGTCGTTTTTCATTGAGGTTCCGTTTACACCATGTCAAACAGTCTGCCGGAGTTCCGGCGTCCGTTCGTAGCGAGTTTGCTGGCGGCGCTCTTGATGTTGCAGGCGACGGCGAAGGCCGCGGAAACCGGGCAGATCGTCGGCAACGTCGCCGATGCCGTCAGCGGGCAACCGATCGCGAACGCCACGGTCTCGGCCGTCTCCCCTTCGAATACGTACCGTGCGACGAGCGACGCGAAGGGGCAGTTTTCCATCGCGGGCGTTGACACCGACACCTATACGGTCAGCATTCAAGCGCCGGGGCACGAAGCGTATCTCGAGCAGGGCGTCACGGTCACGGCCAACGAGTCGTACCGTATTACGGTGCACTTGACCGCGAGACTGCAGTCGATCGCTCACGTCCGGGCGCGCGGGATCGCCTCGCCTTTTCAGCCGCACCAAACGGTCGACACATACACGATCACAAGCGACGGTATCTCCCAATTCACGGGCAAAGACTTTAATACGAGCGGGCAAAAGTTGTTGCAGGCTCTCCCGAGCGTGACGGTCGATAAATTCGGCACGCCGTTGATCCGTGGCGGCGAAGCGTTTCAGACGCAGACGGAGATCGAGGGGATCAACTACACGAATCCCTCGCCGAACGTGGGCAACCGGTTCCAAAACATCGGCAACCAGTACGTCCTCAACGGGGTGGGATCCGTCTCCATCACGCCCGGCGGGGGAGACGCAACGCACGGTGACACGGGCACGGGACTCATATCCTTCGGCATCAAGCGCGGCACGTGGCCGCCGGAGACCGATCTGGACTACGAGCCCGGAATCGTCGGCAGCGTCAGTCAAGTTGCGTTCTCGGATAGCCGCACGTTCGGACCGCAAGGGCACCTTTCGAATTTTTTCAGCCTGATCAGCAACAACACCCAGTATCAGTATGGCACCTACGGGCTGCTGGCGTCATCGATCGGGGCCTCCGCAATCACCCCGGACCCGAACGCCAATAGCAATATCAACGCGCATACGGGGTCGCTCACGACGACGGCCTTCTATAATACCGACTCCGAGCAGTTGCGCGACGTGCTCGACAATCTGATCTACAAATTCGACAACGCGCGCTCCCTTCAAGTCTTCTACCAACATCAGGATATTCGCGAACCACAAAACTACGGTGGAATCACCGGGCTTACGTTCCCGAGCCTGACGCTCAGCGACTCGTCGATCGCGCAGATACTCGGTCCAAACGCCGCAAATCCGAGTACCTTGCTCTCGACGGTGAACGAGGTGTATCAACACTATCCGGGCGGCTCGCCCGGCGCGGCCATCGTCACGCCGGACACCTCGTACAGCCCGTTCACCGCGTTCAAGTTGCAGTTCAACGACTTGATCAGCGCAAGGGTGTCCGACAGCGCCCGCTTCTACCGCACCTTCAGCACGCAGCAGCAGTACCAGGCCTCGCAGGGGCTCTTCGTTCCGCAAAACGGCGGTACCCGGACGGGCTTCGCCGACGACCTTACGTTCCTGCCGAGCGATAAGCACTCGCTGCAACTCGGCGTGAAGTATGAGTTCGCCGTGCCCTATGGAACGACGTTCGACTACCTCGACTATTTGCCGGCATACGGCGGCGTCAACGCGCAGAATACGCAGATTGCCACCAAGAACCCGGTCAGCGTCATTCCCGACTTCATCACCCCCGGTCCCAACACTCCGGGCTGCTCGGGAACTCCATTTGCGCCGGCCGCGGGCGGAGGCACGCTGTGCGGCTACCTTTCGCACTTTTTCGGCGCGGCCGGCGTCCCGCCGCTGCCGCCCGAAGCCGAAGTGCCGACGGCCAAGCAGCAAAGTTACGCGCTCTACCTGCAGGACACGTATTCCCCGAACACCCGGCTGAAAGCGCTGCTCGGACTGCGTCTCGACGGGTACAACTTCTTGATCCCCGACGATCCGGAGAACCCGCCCGCGGTCGACGGCATTCGGCATCAGCGGCAGTACGAGCCGCACCTCGGCCTGGCGTACGAAATCGGAAGCCACGACGCCGTTCGCGCGAACTTCGGGCGGACACTCTCGATTCCGCTACCGACGTTCCTCGGCGACAACATTGACCGTTCCGTATTCGACGCTTATAACGGGATACCGTCGTACGACAACAGCAAAGGCCCGTTCGATCCGTCGCGTCCGCTCGCAACTGCCGCCACCTACTGCGGCCCCGGTAAGCCCCAAATCGTCAACGCGAACTTGGTGGACGTCGGGACGCAACTCTGTACGAGCTACGCCGACCAACTCTATTGGCTGATGCGAAACTATCGCTTCGGGCTGCAGTCCCTGATCACATATCCGCTACGCGGAGCAACCTTCACCAACTACGACTTTTCGTACTCGCACGAGTTTCGCGATGGAACCGCGCTGAAACTGACGCCCTTCTACCGGCGCGGCTACGATGTGGCCGAGCAAACGCGAACCCTGCTCGGCTTCGATTCGAGTTCCGAGGTAGCCGACCTCAGCCCGCCGATCTATGCGAACCTTGGCGTGCAGCGCGCGACCGGTGCCGAACTCTACGTTGCGAAGAACCGTCCCTTCGGCCTGTCCTATCAGCTGAGTGCCACCTACATCAATCAGATCGGCAACGATCCGCCCGGGACGTTTCTCCCGACCGCATCGCTGCAACTCGGCGAACTCTACCGGTCCCCCGAGCTTTCGCCGTTTCAAGGAACGGCAGGCTTGACGTACCGCACGCGCTTTGGCTTGCGTATCAATCCGATCCTTACCGTGCGTTCGGGCTATCCCTACGGTAACGGCCTGTTTTACGCGCTCGACTACAACGGCGTCCCCGTTTACATTCCGCTGACCGATGCGATCGTCGGCGGCAACAACGGCGCTTTCATTGCCAACGGTTTCGTGAACCCGCAAAACCCGGGTACGGTCTCGAATCCGAACATCGCCGTCAGCCGAGGGACCGAATCGCTCACCTCGGGCCCCGGCACGCTGCATTCGAGCCTGTCGATGCAGACGGATCTCACCATCGAGGAAACGCCGCCGGGCTCCGGTTTCACCTTCGGTATCGCGATTGCAAACCTGTTCGATCAAACCGCCGACATCCCGACGGTCAATCTTGCAAACGTCTTGTTGCCGGTGTCGACCGGCAACTACGTGTACGGGGGCACGCCAACCTCGAAATCGGTTTCGAACACCACCGCGACGGGCGTAGGAAGCGTCTTCTCGCCGTACATCATCTATCCGAATCAGCCTCCGTTCTCGCTCCGCGCCTACGTACAACTGAAGCTTTAGTGATGCGACAGCATTTCATCGCAGCGGCCTTACTCGCCGTCGCCGGCTGCACGACGAGCCAAGTCGGCGTGCTGCCGAGGCAAAGCACCGCTTCGAATTTTACCTTGGAGTTGGCCGTCGGGACAGCGACGGTGGGGAACATCGACGGCAGTTCGACCGTTGGGTTGAACGTCGTGACGACGTTTCGCCAGTCGAACGGGCAGAACGCGACGCTAGTCAATACCCCGACGCTCAGCGGTCCGGCAACGTTCAATGGGCAGGGCAGCATGACCGGAGTCACGCCTGCCCAGCTTGCTGCTCTTGCGCAAGGGCTGGCTTCTCCCGCACCAAACGCCGGATTCGGAGCATCGATCGGGGCCTACGGCGACGGCTTTGCGCCGCTCAACTTGGCCGACTCGCAGTTCTACACGGTGGCGGTGACCGATGCGGGAACCTGCGACGGCCTAACCGACGCGGGAGCAAACGACGGCATTCGCTACGACGCGCTCGCATTGCCGCTCGCATTTCCGGGCTGCCCGACGAGCCAGACGGGCGAGCCGTTCACGTACTTCCAATACTATGGGGGACCACCGGCGTGGCCCTCACCTCAGGGCTACGGATTGCCCACGATAACGGCCGACGGCGAATACTTTCGCGGATACCCGCTGGGCTTCACCGATTTCTACAACGTCACGCCGGTGCCGGGCACGTACTCGCTCGGGGTCGCGTACGCGGCGAATCCAACCGACACCAAGTACGTTACCGTCGCATCGAGCGCCATGCTCGCAAGCGTAGCGCCCCTCCCGGAATTCGAGCCGCCCGGCGTGCGCGTCCAGCCGGACGGAAGCGCTTTCGTCGATGTGAACGTTCCGGCGGGCGTCAGCGAAGCGATCGTTCTGATCTCGACGACGGCCTGTCAAACCGACGCGAACGGCAACGTGCTTCCGACCCGTTACTTCTCACTCCTGACTCGCCAAGACGGCCCGCAGACGCTTTTTCTTTCGAGCAGTCTCGGGCCGCCGAATGCCGCGGGCGTTCCGACCGATACCTTCTGCACGGCGGCCGACGACGCGTTGCCGAGCGCATCGGGTGTGCATTTCTATTCGGCCGGGGCGGTCGGATTCGATTATCCGGCCTTCGAAGCTTCCTATCCGCAAAGCACGACCGTGGCACCGGTGATTGCGAACGCGAACGGACAAGCCGATATCACGACGGCGAATCCGCTCGTGATGGTGCAGTACGCGCTGACCGCGCCGGGCAGCGCGCGGCACCGATTCGTACGGCGCCGATGATGAGGCGGGTTGCCGTCGCCGTGCTCACGGCGGCTCTCGGCACCGGCGGTTGCAGCAGCTCGGGCGGCGGCACAAGTACGCCGAGAACGAAGCCGACGGCGTCGGCTGCGTCCGCGAGCGCCACCCAAGCGATTGCCGCGCGGGGCGTCATGCAACTGGCGTTGCGCTCCGTAGCGACGGCCCTGTATTACGCGCAGTTTTTGCAGCCAGGCCGTGGAGGACCCGTGTTGGGCGCGGTTGCTGCGGCACCGACCCCGACGTGTTCCGCCCAGAGTGCGACCGCATTTGATGCGCTTCCCAATCAAACGGGTTCTCAGATCACGGTCACGACGGCCTTTTACCCTGCGGGTGACAGCGTTTGCGGGCAATCACCGCTGAGGATACTCGTGATGACCTACCCGGTCGGCACGACTCCGCAAACCGGAATCGGCTATCTCGTCACCTACGCCGTTGCGGGCGATCCACTTGGCCTCGCGCCGGGAACCCCCAGCGAATTTCAGCAAATTCAAACCACGATTTACGCAAGCGGCGACGGCACGGCGCAGATCGTTTCCCGTATCGAAAGCCTAAACGCGCAGCCGTTCCTCGGGCCCTCGCCGCCGAGTGCACCGGCACCCGGCACCTTCCCGGCGACCTTCCCGGCGCAGTTGCCGGCGCTCGGCGCCGCAAGCTTCGCGTCGAGCTCAGGCTTTTCTCCCAACGGTTACTACGCAACGAGTGAAAGCGGTACGCAATCGACCGCGGGAACGGCGACGGCATTCGGGGGTTTCGACGCGCCGTTCCAGCAAAGCCAGACGGGAAATATCGGCACGCTCGACACGCTTTCGCTGGCTTCAGCCGCCGGCCCAAGCGGTACGGCAACGCTTAGCGCAAGCAGTCGCAATTCGCTTTACGAAATCGACTACGGCAATAGCCAGGAGATCACGGTGCCCGTCTACCCGTTGCCCGAAGGGCAAACGGCGTGGGCGCTGTCGGCCGTCAGTTCCATCGGGTTGACGACGGGTCCCGGGAATTTCACGCAGCCGGGCACGCTTCAAGCCGCGATCACGCCGGACGGCCAATTGTCGTCGTGCAGCGCCGCGTACACCGACACGTTCAATCGCGTCATGGCGCAAGTCACCTGCAGCCCGAGCGGGACGATCTCGCTGACGGCGACCGACTTGATTTCGCAGAAAACCGTCACGAGTCCGAGTCCGGTCGTTCTCGATGCGGCCGGGAGCAGCGCTCCGTATACGATGACGTTCGACGGTTCGCAAGATGCAATCAACGCATTCGTTCTCAACTCCGCGGATCAATAGCTCGCATGCGCGCGCTTGGTGCCGTCGTCGTCAGCCTCTCGATCGCGACCTCCGCCGGGATTTCCGTGGGCGGCGGCAACGCTGCAGGCGCAACGGGAGTCGCGCGGGTCACGCTGTCGGTGACGAACGAGCCGCTCGCGTCCGTGCTGGCGCGAATCGGCCGGGCCTTCGGCGTCAATATCGGGGTCGCCGGCAGCTCGACGGCTCGGGTCACGACGACGCTCAACGATGCGACCTTGCCGGATGCGCTTGCGGCCGTACTCGGCCCGCTCGGTGCGAGCTACAAGCAATTCGGGCGGGTCGTCGTCGTTAACGCGCGCGCGCGGCCCGCTCCCGGGCCGAGCCCGGAAACGGGCGTGCTGCAGCCGAGTGTGTCGTCAGCGGCGGCGGACGCCGAGCTCCTGCACCGGCTTTTTCCGGCGGCGAAGTTTCGCGTGGACCGGGGCTCGAACTCGATTGCCGTGCGCGCGGCTCCAAATGATCTCGCGGCGATGCGCAGCGTTTTGGGCGATATCGATAAGAAGAGTCCAACACTGCCGCTCGGTCAGGCGATCGTCCTGCGCTACGCCGATCCGGTCGCGGTAGCGGCACGGTTACGCACGCTCTTTCCGGGCGCTCACATCAGCCCGGGGCCGAACCGGACGATCGTCGCGAGCGCCTCACCCGACCTCGCGGCCCAAATAAAGTCCATCGTCACAACGATCGACCGGCCCGCGGCGGGAATCGAACCGATCGCTTCCGATGTCGCGACGGTGAAGGCCTCGAACGCGGGCGACGTTGCTGCCGCACTGCGTCACGAGTTTCCGAGCGTGCGGGTCGCAGCGCTCGGAAATGACATCTTGTTGTCGGGTCCGAGCGGAGCCGTGGCCAAAGCCAAATCACTGGTCGCGCGAACGGATGCGCCTCCCGCCGACCAAACCGGAATACAAGTCTACCACCTGAATGCGCTCGACGCTCAATCCGTCGCGGCCCTTTTGACGCGCACGTTCCCAAGCGTGCGCGTCGACGCGGACAAGACGCTCAACGCGCTCGTCGTCAGCGCGACGCCGGAGCTGCAGCAACGGGTGAAGGACGCGATCGTTGAACTCGACGGGGCTCGCGTGTCGGGACCCGTCGCGAGCGGGCCGGACGTCGATCAGCCAGGCGCCGATCACGACGCCATCATCGCTCCGAACGGCACGAGTATCGAAGTCGTGCCGCTCAAAGCCGCCACGCCCGCAACCAACGGCGCGGCCTCGACGACGGCGAACGACATCGCAACCGTCGTCACCCAGTCGCTCGGAACGACGGCGCCCAATCTGCGCCTGACGGTGCCGCCAAACTCGACCGACATCGTCCTCACGGGGCCGCCCGCAGAGATTCGCCTCGCGAAGAACCTGATCGCGCAATTGGACGTGACGCAAAAACTCGTCGTGCTCGATACCGAGATACTCGAAATCGACGAGAATGCCGCGCGCAATCTGGGCCTGTCGTTGACGCAGCCGGTCGTGAGTACAACCTATTCGGAATACGTTCCGACGCCGAATCCCAACAACCCGAGCGGCAGCCCGCCACCGTTCCTCGGTTTGCTGCGTTTTACGCGATCGCCGCTCTCGCTCGGAGTTACGCTCAATCTCCTGGTGCAGAAAGGCGACGCCCGCATTCTTTCGAATCCGCGCATCGCAACACTGTCCGGCCGCACGGCCACAATCCGCTCGGGCGACAACATTTCGATCTTGACGACGAGCGGCGGTTCGGCGGGCACGGTCGCAACGACGCAACTGCAGACGTTCCAGACCGGTGTTTCGCTCGATATCACGCCGATCGTAAACGCGGGCGACTATATCAGCGTCAACCTGCATCCGACGGTCAACAGTCTTTCCGGGACGCAGAACGGGATCCCCCAAATCTCGACGCGCGACACACAAACGACGGTCGGCATGAAGGCGGGTCAGACGTTGATCATCGGCGGCCTGATTCAGGACGATACGAACACGACCGATCAAAAGATACCGGTCCTCGGTGACATCCCACTGATCGGCCGGATCTTTCACAACAAGACCTACAACCGCGATCGCAACGAGCTGGTGATCACCGTTACGCCGCACGTGATGGCGCCGGGCGAAGTTCCGACCCTGCCGAATTCGTACACGATCGGCGCGCTCCCGACGCCGCAACCGCTGCCGAGCGCGCCGAGCGACGAAACGCCCGCACCCGGATTGGAAACGGCGCCGCCGGTCCTGCCGAAGGGTAAACGACCTGCCGGCGGTCCCGGGCATGCCATCCTCACGACGCCGCCCCCGCAGCCTGTCACCCCGAACGCGACACCTTCGGCGTTCGCGCAGGCGAATAAGTTCACGCTCGGCCAGCCGCCGCCGAACACGTTCGCCAACCCGAACGATCCGGCTCAGATCTTTTACGTAAGCTTCTCGCCGACGACTTTGGCAAACGGAACGCCGGTTTCGGTGTCGGCGATTACGACCTCGAACGTCACGCGCGTCGAGCTGGGTAGTCGCGGAGCGATCGTCCCTCTCACGCAGGGGCAATCCGGCTTTTGGCAGTCCTCGTTCAACTTCAATCCGATTAGCCTTCCAATCGGTCAAGGCCGCACGAACCTCGTGATGACCGCCTACAAAGTCGACGGAACGAGCGTTCAGGTCCAGATACCGGTGAGTGTCGGACAGTGAAGCACCGGGCGAGATTTTGGCTTCTGCTGATCCTCGCGTCCGCGTGCGCCGGCTGCGCGAACTACGCGGCAGTCTACGGAACCGGCGGCGGAGGCTCGAGTCAGCCCTCCCCGAGCGCGTTGCCGTCGGGTGCAGCAACGCCGGCGAGTTCGCCGCTCGATTGTAATACGGAGGTCACCGCGAGCAGGCTAATCGCGATGTCGATCGCGATCTCGCCATCCGTCGACTCCACCTATGGTGCCCTCAACGGGTACGGCGACGCGACCAGCGGTCAGGTGCCGGCGGTTTCGAGCCGCATCGAAGCAACTTCGGCCGACACCGTGCAATTCGCTAACGTCGATAGCTTCTCTCCCACGCCGATTTTGCATTCCGCGATCGGCTTTCCGGATGCGTCCGTTTTTCCCGCCGTTCCGTATGCGTTCCCGACGTCGGGTCCCGTGGGCAGCACGATCGGATCGTCGCTGTGGTCGACGGGTATCATCTCGCCCGGAAATTCGAGCAGCGTCTGCTATTCGGCCGCCTTCACGGTCGCACCGGGCACCTACCTGTTCGGCGATTTTGACTATTATAATCTTGCGCTCGTACGTGGCGTGTTGGTCGTGACGGCGAGCACGAACTCGCACCGTCGAGCCGCCATGCCTCTACAAAAAGGGCTCTCAAGGTGAACGACGCGGGGTGGAGCGCTTCCATGTCATCGCTGTCTTTAGAGAGAATTCAGCTGACGAACGATCTGGAAAGCCGGCGTCTGATGGCTTACCATCAGGCCGGGCACGCCTTCGCCGTGATGCGCTTACGTTTCTCGCTCGTGTCGGTTTCGATCGACGAAGCGTCGGGGGAAGGGATCGAGGGGAGCTCGATTTTTGGTAAGACCATCTATGGTGAGCCGGCCGGCCGGATAGGTCGTTTCGTGTACAACCGGGTCACGAAATCGCGCCGTGTGCGCCCCGAAGCGGAGGCCGAACACGTCGATCGGGGCCGCCGCGCCCGCGCGCGAGCCTTGATTGCGTACGCAGGTATCTTGGCCGAGGCGATGCACAACGATGGCCGGCGTGCCGTCGGTTTGATACGTAGCGGCGTTGACGAGGACGTGGCCGTGGCAATCGAGGCGCTGCGTTCCCTGCATCCGGCGGCAAAGCCCGAGGAGCTAGAGCGTCTGGTGCGGCAAGCCATACGCAAGATCGAGCAGCTTTTGCGCCGCCCGCGCTCGGCGAACATCGTGCGCGGTCTCGCGGAAGCGCTGCTCGCGAAATCGACGCTTTCTAGTGCCGACGCTCGGCGCATCTATCGCACCGGTGGTATCACCGGCTTCCTGCCGTGAACGCCCGCGCCGGCCGAACACGTTTGAAGGCCTAGGGGCGGCCATCGGGGTACAAGACAGGTCGTGCCCCGCCTCAGCGTCCTCGTGATTGGCTCGGGTCCGATCGTAATCGGGCAGGCCGCCGAGTTTGACTATGCCGGTGTTCAGGCATGCCGGGCGCTCCGCGAGGAAGGCCACCGCGTCATCCTCGTCAACTCGAATCCGGCGACGATCATGACCGATCCCGAGATCGCGGACGCCGTGTATCTCGAACCGCTAACCGTCGCCTCGCTCGAGGCGATCATCGAGCGCGAGCGCCCCGACGCGCTCTTGCCGACGCTCGGCGGTCAGACGGGCCTCAACCTCGCAGTCGAACTTGCGGAGAGCGGCGTCATCGCGCGCCACGGTTTGGAATTGCTCGGCACGCCGATCGAAACGATCGTCCTTGCCGAAGACCGCGCGCGTTTCAAAGAGGCGATGCTTGCGATCGGCGAGCCCGTACCGGCAAGCGCGATCGTGACCGACATCGAAGCCGGCGTCGCCTTCGCACAGACCTCGGGTTATCCGCTCGTCGTGCGTCCGGCGTACACGCTCGGGGGAACCGGCGGCGGAATCGTGCGCAGCGAAGCGGAGTTGCGCGAAACGCTCGCGGTCGGCCTTGAGGCGTCGCTGATCCATCAAGCCCTCGTCGAGACGAGCCTGCTCGGTTGGAAAGAGATCGAATATGAAGTGCTGCGCGATGGTGCCAACAACTGCATCATCGTCTGCAACATGGAAAACATCGATCCGGTCGGCGTGCACACGGGCGATTCGATCGTAGTCGCGCCGTCGCAGACGCTCTCGGATCTCGAGTACCAGATGCTGCGCACGGCGAGCATCAACGTGATTCGCGCGCTAAACGTGCAAGGCGGCTGCAACATCCAGTTCGCCTTGCACCCCGAGCGCAGCGAATACAATATCATCGAGGTCAATCCGCGCGTCTCGCGCAGTTCCGCGCTGGCCTCGAAAGCCACCGGGTACCCGATCGCGAAGATCTCGACGAAGATCGCGCTCGGCATGACGCTCGACCAGATCGAGAACCCGGTCACGGGCGTTACCAAAGCCGCCTACGAGCCGACGCTCGACTACGTCGTCGTCAAGATTCCGCGCTGGCCCTTCGACAAATTTCCGCGGGCCGACACGCGCCTCGGCACACAGATGAAATCGACCGGCGAAGCGATGGGAATCGGGCGCACCTTCGGTGCGGCCTTGATCAAGGCCGTGCGCGGGCTCGACCTCGGACGCGAAACGTTGACCGGCACCTTGCTCGAACGGTGGAGCGATGACGAGCTCGAGTCGATCGTGGTCACGCCGACCCACGAGCGCCTCTTTGCGCTCGCGGAATTGTTGCGACGCGGGACGAGCGTTGCCCATCTGGCCGCTCTCTCCGCAATCGATTCGTTTTGGTTGTGGGAGATCCACGAGCTGATTTCACTCGAAGGCCGGCTGCGCGAAGCGGCGACCCCGGTAGACCTGGAGCGCGCCCTCGAGCTCGGATATTCCGAGCGCAGCCTAGCGCTGCTGACGCCGGAAACCGGCGCGGTGAAGGTTCCGGCCGCGTTCCGCATGGTCGATACGGCTGCCGCCGAGTTTCCGGCCCGTTCGCCGTATTACTATCTCTCGCGCGGCGAGCAAGACGAGATGCGCCCCACGACGCGCGAAGCGGTCGTCGTTGTCGGCAGCGGGCCGATTCGCATCGGGCAGGGGATCGAATTCGACTACTCGTGCGTGCATGCGGCCTGGGCACTGCGCGACGCGGGCAGGGCTGCGGTGATCGTCAACAACAATCCCGAAACCGTTTCGACCGATTTCGACATCTCTGACACGCTGATCTTCGAACCGCCGGGCGCCGACGAAGTGCAAGCGGCCTACGATGCCACCGGCGCAAGCGGCGTGATGCTCGCCTTCGGCGGTCAGACTGCGATCAATCTAGCCGGGGAACTCGCACGCCGCGGCGTCACGATCGTCGGCAGCGATCAGAAGAGCCTCGACATGGCCGAGGACCGTGAAAAATTCGAGGCCGCCTTGCAGCGCCTGGGCGTCGCGCGACCCGAGGGCCGGGCGGCAACCTCGTTCCGGCAAGCGCGTACGATTGCCCGCGAACTCGGCTTCCCGGTGCTGGTGCGGCCGTCATACGTGCTCGGCGGCCGCGGCATGGAGATCGTGTACAACGAAGGCCAGCTCGTCAGCTACGTCGAGACCGCGCCCGCGATCACGCCGGGCGCGCCGCTCTTGGTCGACAAATATTTGCGCGGGCTCGAAGTCGAGGTCGACGCCGTGTACGACGGCACCGACATCTTGGTTCCCGGTATCTTCGAGCACGTCGAGCGGGCGGGGATTCACTCGGGTGACTCGATCTCCGTATACCCGCCCCAGACGATCGGCGCGGCCATGCAAGCGCGCATCGTCGAGGTCACGCGTTCGATCGCTCACGAGCTTTCGACCCGCGGGCTCATCAACATCCAGTTCGTCATCCACGCGGGCGAACTGTATATCATTGAAGCGAATCCGCGCGCGAGCCGCACGGTGCCGATCATCTCCAAAGCGACCGGGGTCAATCTGGTTGCGGCCGCAACGCGGGTTGCGCTCGGAGAAAAACTCGCGAACCTGCCCTACGGCACGGGCCTCTTGCCCGACGCGCCCTTTGTCGTGGTGAAAGTGCCGGTCTTTTCGTTTGCCAAGATGCGCGGCGTCGAGACGATTCTCGGCCCCGAAATGAAGTCGACGGGCGAAGTCCTCGGGATCGACGATCGTTTTGGCGGTGCGCTGCGCAAAGGGTTTGTGGCCGCGGGCATTCGCGTACCAACCGAAGCCGAGTCGGGCCGGCGTGCCCGCATTCTGGTTTCGATCTCGGACGACGAGAAAGACGATGCGGTCCCGATCATTCGCCGCTACGCCGAGCTTGGCTTTCCCCTGATTGCAACCGATGGCACCCACCGCTTTCTCGCCGAGCACGGGATCGCTTCGGAACGCGTCAACAAGATCGCCGAAGGTTCGCCACACGTGCTCGATGCGATCGTGTCGCGCTCGGTCGATCTCGTCATCAACGCGGCCGGGCCGCGCGAGCTCAACGATGGCTATCGCATCCGCCGGGCAGCGGTCGAGACGAGCGTCGCGTGCTTGACCAGCCTCGACACGGCCCGTGCACTGGCCGAAGCGCTCGCCTCGACCTCCGGGCCGCCTCGTTCGCTGCAAGAGTATCGCGCGGCGGCGGGCGAGCGACGAGAGCGTTTGACGGTAAGCGTCGCGCCATGATATGGTCGGCCCTGTGAACCGGCTAGGCATCCCTTGTTGTTGTTTGGCAGCGCCCGCGCGCAAGCGGCGGGATGCGTTCACGATCTAGTCCGCGCCTGCGGATTCGGAACCGTGAGCCATCGCCGCCGAGCGACGGCTCTTTTTCTTCTGCGCCTCTGCTGTGCAACGAAAGGAAACGCTCGACGTGAGCAACACCGATCGCTATCTCGAAAACAACGTAAACTATGCAACGAACGAGGGCAAGGGCGCTCTGCCGATGCCGCCGTCCGCCCACGTGGCCATCGTGGCCTGCATGGACGCGCGTCTCGACGTCTATCGAATTCTCGGTTTGCACGAAGGCGAAGCACACCTGATTCGTAATGCCGGCGGCGTCGTGACCGAAGATGCGCTCCGTTCGCTCATCATCTCGCAGCGTCTGCTCGGCACGACCGAGATCATTCTCATCCATCACACCGATTGCGGCATGCTGACCTTCAAAGACGATGACTTGCGCGAAAAGATCGCAGAAGAAGTCGGCGAGCGGCCGCTCTTCGCGTTTCAGGCCTTCAGCAGTCTGGAAGGCGACGTGCGCGAAGGCCTGCAGCGCATTGCACGAAATCCGTTTCTCGTCCATAAGGACCACGTGCGCGGCTTTGTTTTCGATGTCGCGAGCGGCAAATTGCACGAGGTGAACGCGGCACTCGCTCCGGCATAGACTGGCCGTCCGCGAAGGCGCTTTTGCTGCCGCGCCTAAGTTTGCGACCAGATGGAACGAGCGCAGCGCCCCCAAAGCGGTCCACGTGACGGCCGCGTTTACGTGCTCGGGGGCAACGCCAGCACGCTTGCGTTCGTGTCCTCGTTGCGTGCGGAAAAGGGCCAGGTTACGGCTTGGCTCGTTCCGCTCGCGTGGACACCCGCTGGGGTATCGCTCGGCGAGGGTTGGCAGCGCGTCAGCATTGCCGCCGACAATATCGGCGGCTGGGTCGACCAGACGTTTCCACCGGAGGACGAGCGCGCGTTCGTTACCCCGCTACGCGATCTCGAAATGCTGTTGCGGGTCGCCTGGCATGCCGAGGTACCGGAACGCCTCTCCGAGTCGATGTTGATCAATCCGGAAGAAGTTCCCGAAGACGTGCTCGACGGCATCGAGCATCCGCTCGAGCAGCTTACGCAATGCGCCGTCTGCCGGCGCATGTGCGTGCGCGATCAATTCGTGTGGAACGAGCGCCAGCTGTGCGCCTGGGACTTTCACGCCACGGTCTTCGGCAAGCGGGGTCCGTGGCGCGGCGAGCCGTACGAGGAGCGCTTCTTCGAGACGCTACCGCGCGCCGCATACGTTGCACCCGGACTGCTCGCGGAACTCGATGTCGATCCGGTTCTGGCCGTCGCCGGGCTGCCCGAGGCGCGCATGCGGGAGCTGATCAATATCGCGATCGGCGATACGAAAGACGCCGCCTTCCTGGGCGTGCGAACCGATGAAGGCATGACCCTCTTGCGAGAACGCCCGGCATAGCGCGCACTTGAACGTCAATCGTGCGATCGGCCGGCTCGCCATCGCGTTTATCGTGGCGTATGGCGTCTTGTTCGTTCGGCAGTTGTACGTGCAGATCGTCGCGGGGCCGGCCTTGGCGCAGAACGTGCACAACCCGCGCGTTGCGCTCTTGGCCGCGTATCGCGGCGAAATCGTGGCGCGCGATGGGACGGTTCTCGCCCGCTCGACCCCGCACGGTCGCGTCTATCCGCTCGGTCGCTCGCTCGCGCACGCGGTCGGCTACGCCTCGGCGCGCTACGGTGAGTCGGGGCTCGAGTCGGCCTTCGATGCGCAACTGTCCCCGCGTCCGGTTTCTAACGACCCCGCAGTGCAGATCGAGCAACTGCTCGGACGGCAGCCACGTGCTGTGGCCGTGCCCGGGTCGACGGTCATCACGACGATCGATCCGGCAACGCAGCAAGCGCTGTATTCCGCGCTAAGCGACTATCCGCGCGCTGCCGGCGTGGCGCTCGATCCGCGCACGGGAGAAGTTCTCGCAATCGCGAGCGTTCCTACATTCGACCCCGGCAAGATCGATAGTTCCTTCGCGTCGCTGGTTAGCGACGCTTCGAGCCCACTCTTGGATCGCTCGCTCGACGGCTTGTATCCGCCGGGTTCGACCTTCAAGATATTCACCGCGGCCACGGCGCTAAGCGACGGGACCGTCACCGAAGATTCGACCTTTGATGACGACGGGGGACTTACGGTCGGCAACTTCGTCGTACATGACGACGAAGGCGAGGCGACCGGCACCGAGGATCTCACGGGCGCCTTCGCTCTTTCAAGCAACGTGGATTTCGCGCAGATCGCCCTGAAGCTCGGAGTCGAGAACTGGTTTTCCGCCGCGGAGCAGTGGCGTTTTGGAGAGTCGCCCGATTTTACGTTGCCCGTAACGCGCGACCACCTGCCTGCCAAAGCCTCCGTGAGCCCGAGCATTCTCGCGCAGCTCGCCTTCGGGCAGGCGGATTTGCTGGTGACACCGATGCGCATGGCCTTGGTCGCGGCGACGATCGCCTCGGGAGGGACCCTGCCGCGGCCGTCGCTCGTGCGAGCCGTCCGCTCGAGCCGGGCTGACACGACGATTTCGCCCGCCGCGCTCGCCACGCCGGTCACGCCGCAGGTTGCCGCCGACGTTCGAGAGATGATGATCGCCGTCGTGACGCGCGGAACCGGAACCGCCGCAGCTCTCCCGGACGTGCAGGTGGCCGGCAAGACGGGGACCGCGACCAACCCGGCTGGAAGAGCGGATGCATGGTTCGTAGCGTTCGCCCCGGCGGAAGCTCCCCGGATCGCGGTGGCGATCGTCGTGGAGAACGCCGGGTACGGCGGGGCGGTCGCAGCACCGATCGCGCGACGCGTCATTGCAGCGGCCCTTGGGCACTGACGTGATCGAGCGCAATCTCTCGCAGCGCTACCGGTTGGAAGGCCGCATCGGCCAGGGCGGCATGGCCGTCGTTTACAGCGGAATGGATACCGTGCTGCGGCGGCGCGTTGCCATAAAAGTGCTGCGCCCGCATCTTGCCGCCGATGGCGACTTTGTGCAACGCTTCTATACCGAAGCGCAACACGCGGCAAAACTCTCGCATCCGAACATCGTGAACATCTACGACGTCGGGCGCGAAGGTGAGAACTACTTCATCGTGATGGAACTGATCGACGGCACGACGCTCGCCGAAATGATCGAAAGCGATGGACGCCTGCCGGAGCACGTAGCGGTCGATTTCGCCGCGCAGATATGCAATGGTCTCGGCTACGCGCACCGGCAAGGTTTGCTGCATCGCGACGTCAAGCCGGCGAACATCCTCGTTACGCGCGACGACGTCGTGAAGCTCTCCGACTTCGGCATCGCGCGCGCCGTGACGACCCAAACGATGACCGCGACCGCGCCCGGCATGGTGATGGGCAGCGTCTATTACCTTTCGCCGGAACAAGCACAGGGGCACGAACTGCACGAGACGAGCGACTTGTATAGTCTCGGCGTCGTGCTCTACCAGATGCTGGCCGGCAAATTGCCCTACACGGGCGAATCGCCGATCACGGTCGCGCTCAAGCACGTGTCGAGTCCGGTTCCCTCGCTCGAAGCCGAGGATATTTCGATCTCTCCCGCGCTCGCGGCGATCGTGCAGAAGTTGCTGCAAAAGGATCCGCGCGATCGCTTTCCCTCGGCCATGGAAGTGGCCAAAGCGCTACGCGAGGCGCGCGAACATCCGCACGAGACGACACCGTTTGAGTTCGTTTCGAACGGCGAGGTCAAGGCCGGAGCGGTGACGCGCACGATCCCCAACCCGAAGCCGCGTCCGTCGGCGCAGCCGGATCGCCCGGCTGCAGCAGCGAGCGACGTGTTCGAGGAATGGCGCGAGCGCAGGCCGCCGTCGCGTTTGGCGCTCGTGTTCGGAGCGCTCGTCGCGCTCTTTGCGGCGATTGCGGTCGGTTACTATGTGGCGAGTCGCGCGGGTGGTCCGCTCGGGCCGGCCACGGTCGCGCTCGCCAACTTCACGGGGCAAAATGCCGAGGATGCGGAGAAGAGACTCGATGCGCTCGGTTTGCGCTTCAACCTCGTGACCGTTCCGAGCGAGACGGTCCCGGCAGACCGTATCGTGCGCCAGGACCCTGCCCCGAGCGCAAGCGTTCCCGCGAAAACGATCGTGCAATTGTTCGTCAGCAACGGGCTGCCGCGGGTCGAGCTGATTGACGTTCGCCAGTATTCGAGCGACGATGCGCAGCGCTATCTGCGCAACGCGAAGCTCGTCCCGAAGATCGACGAGGTGTTCGATAAATCACCGCGCGGCACCGTGCTCGCGCAGCGTCCCGTGCCGGGGACGACCGTGCCGATTCACTCGGTCGTGGCGCTCGTCATTTCAAAGGGGGAGAAACCCGTCTACGTGCCGGAACTCGTATCGTTGTCGCTGGCGGATGCGCAAAAGGCGGTTGCGGACCGGCAGCTCAAGCTGATGGTTTCCGAGCGCGATCCAAACGATCAGATTCCGGCCGACAACGTGCTTTCGCAGAACCCGGCGTCGGGCAGCACGATGGATCCCGGTTCGACGGTGAGCGTCGTGCTCAGCAGCGGGGCGCCGAAGGTTTCGGTGCCGGCGGTTGAGGGCAAAGTGGTCGGCGATGCGCAGGACGCGCTGCGCCAGGCGGGTCTCGTGCCGACGATCGAATACGTCGTCGATTCGAGCGCGCCGCTCGGGACCGTGCTCAAAGAGACGCCCGATGAATCCGGTTCGGTGCTCAAGGGTTCGGGCGTCACCCTGGATGTCGCGGTGCCGGGCATCGTGCCCGACGTCTCGGGCAAATCGCTCGACGACGCGCAGACGACCTTGCAAGATGCCGGCTACCGCCTCGGCAACAAGGCCTACGTGCAAGAGGGCCCGGACGGAACGGTAGCGCGCACGGAACCGGCGGCCGGATCGCAGCTGCGCCCGGGCGAGACCGTGCTGCTTTTCGTGAACGGTACGTCGCTGGAGTCGCCGTAGTGCGCATCTTGGGCGTCGACCCGGGACTGCGTTCGACCGGCTATGGTGCGATCGACTTTTCCGTGGACGACGCACGCCTCGTGGAAGCCGGCGTGATCGCGCCCGATACGCGCGCTCCGCTCGAGCGCCGGCTCGGGCAACTGCATGCCGAACTCTGCGCGGTCATTGCCGCGACGCGTCCCGACGTGATGGTCGTGGAAGAACTTTGGAGCGCGTACAAGAACCCGACGACCGCGGTACTGATGGGTCACGCGCGCGGCGTGTTATGCCTCGCGGCCGACGTCCATGGCGTTCGCGTCCGGCATCTGGTGCATTCGCTCGTGAAACGCGTGTTGACGGGCTCGGGAGCAGCGCGCAAGGACCAAGTGCGGCGCATGGTCATGGTTCAGCTGCGTTTGCGCAAGACGCCCGAGCCGAACGACGTCTCGGATGCGCTTGCGCTGGCGCTTGCGCTCGCCAACATCGAACGCACCGAGGCGCGCTTCGCACGTCTCGGAATCGCGTAGTGAGCGACTGATGTTTTCGCGCATCAGCGGAGCGCTGCTCGAGCGCAGCGAGACGACCGCGCTGCTCGACGTTGGCGGCCTTGGTTATGAGATCGTGCTGCCCCCGTGCGTCGCCGAGAAACTCCCGACCGCGCCCGGGGAGCGCGTGACCCTCGAGATCCACCCGGCCTTCAATCTCGAAGGCAATAGCGGGCGCTTCACGTTTTTCGGTTTCACGAACGCGATCGAGCGCGAGTTCTTTGAGGCGTTGATCTCCGTGGCAAGCATCGGCCCCAAGACGGCGGCGCGCGCCTTCTCGCAACCGATGGCCCGGATCGCAAAAGCGATCGACGCCGGCGACTACGCCTTTCTCGTCAAGCTGCCGGGCATCGGCCAGCAGAAGGCACGCGACATCGTGGCCAAACTGCAAGGCAAGGTCACGCGGTTTTTATTGATTCAGGATGCGCAGCCGCGCACGACCGGGCCGATCCCCGATTTTGCGGAAGAAGCCCTGCTCGTTTTGCTGCAGCTCGAATACAAGCGCGGCGAAGCCGAAACGATGATCGCCGAGACGCTCGCTGCGTCGCCGGCAATCAAGGATGCGGAAACGTTGCTTGCCGAGGTGTATCGCGTGAAGAACCGGCGAGCTGAGGCGAGTTAGGGCTTGACCGCGGGATTCTTCTCGGCGAATGCGCCCAAGGGGTCCGGTCTCACCCAGACGATCAGATCCCAGACGCTTGGGAAATCGAAGATCCGCACAACGTCGCTTGTGGCCGGGACGAGGTGCATCTTGACGAGCGTTGCCGCCTGTGGGTTTTTTGGATTTCCACCGGCGGCGACGAACTTCGGCAGCAGCACGTACTTGTCGTAGATCGCTGCCCCCGTCTTGGGGTTTTTCGCGACATAGTGGATGTGCTCGTCGAACTCATACCAGCGTCCCGGCTGCACGCCGAACAGATGCGGGCGCGGCGTCCCGATGCTTGATACCGAAAAGTCCGCGCCGAGGAGCTTGCCGTTCTTGTCGTACCAAAGCTGGCTTGGGTGTTTGATGTCAACCGATGTCCAGTGCAGGTTCGCGTAGCTGATCGCTCCGGTATCATCGGCGTTCGTATAGCGAAGGTAGCCGGCTTTCTCGGCATCGGCGGCGGTCGGGAAGCGCTGCCCGAGATCGGCTTGGATCGACTTGACGAAGACCGTTTCGGACGCCGTCGGCGGCCCCGAGATCTTGGGACCTTGGTCGGCAAGCGCCGGGCCGAAACTGACGGCAAGGAGAGCAAGAATCAACGGCAGGGCACGAGTCGACATTAAAACTCCCTCTGTCACAAGCGGTAGTGGCGCTGCATATACGGCGACCGTCCGGCAACGTTTCATCTTCAAGCTGCAATTTCCGGCTCGGGCGCTTCGTCGACGCTCGTGTGATGCTCGCCGGCGCCTGGGCAATGGGTTGGGCCTGCCCACACGGCGTATGTAGTTTTCATGCGGGCTACCATTCAGATCCGAGAGTTTGTGGAAGGTGACTGGGCGGCTGTGTGGCCGATCGTGCGAGATGTCGTGGAAGCAGAAGAAACGTTTACGTACGAACCGTCCATGACCGCCGCACAGGCGCGCGATATCTGGGTCGAGCAACCGCCGGGGAAGACCGTGGTCGCGGTCGACGGCGATCGCGTTCTCGGCACGGCCAGGATGGGAGCAAACCGAGCGGGACCAGGATCGCATGTGTCGACCGCAAGCTTCATGGTCGCGGCCGGAACGCGCGGGCAAGGTGTGGGCACCGCGCTCTGCCGGTTCGCACTCGACTGGAGCCGGGAGCGCGGTTTCGCCGGAATGCAATTCAACGCCGTGGTTGAGTGCAATCACGCGGCCGTCGAGCTCTACAAGAGACTCGGCTTCGTCGTGATCGGAACCGTGCCAGGAGCCTTCGCGCATCGGACGCTCGGTCGTGTGGGGCTGCACATCATGTATTGCGCTTTCTGAGCGGAGTTCAGCCGGAAAGAAGCGGCTTGGCGTGCGAGGCGAGGGCGCAAATGATGTGCCTGCCGAAGGTCGGGTGTTGTGGAGACTGGCCCGGAGAGACGTAAGATCGTGCTTGGACCCGCGGACGCAGCGGAGCGTGTCGTGGCGGCCGAGTCCTCGGTTGAAGAAGAGTTCATCGGCGCGACGCTACGCCCGCGTTCGTTCGACGAGTACGTTGGGCAGACGAGCGTCGTTGAAAACCTGAAGATCGCGATCGATGCGGCCAAGCGCCGCGGTGAGCCGCTCGAACACGTTCTCTTCTACGGTCCACCCGGGCTTGGGAAAACGACGCTCGCGGCCTTGATTGCCAAGGACATGGCGCACGCGCTGCGCCCGACCTCGGGGCCGACGCTCGACAAACCGAAAGACCTTGTCGGCATCCTGACCTCGCTGCAGGCGGGCGACGTGCTCTTCATCGATGAGATTCATCGCCTCGGCGGCGTCGTCGAAGAGTTCCTGTATCCGGCGATGGAAGATTTTCGGGTCGATATCGTGATGGATAGCGGCGCCTACGCGAAGACCTACAAGATTCCCGTCGAGCGCTTCACGCTGGTCGGAGCGACTACGCGCGCGGGCATGCTGTCGGCTCCCCTGCGCGACCGCTTCGGATTGATGTATCACCTCGATTACTACAGCGACGAAGAATTGGAGCGCATCGTGACCCGCAGCGCGGGGGTGCTCGGCATACCAATCGACGAGCCCGGTGCCGCCACGATCGCGCACCGCAGTCGCGGAACGCCGCGCATCGCAAACCGGCTCTTGCGCCGCGTGCGCGACTACGCCGAAGTGCGCGCCGACGGCACGATCACGAAGGACGTCGCCGACGAAGCGCTGCGCCGCGAAGGGGTCGACGAACGGGGCCTCGACCGCCTGGACCGCGCGTTCTTGCGCACGATCGCCGAGCAATACCGCGGTGGCCCGGTCGGCATCTCCGCGATCGCCGCGACGCTCACCGAAGACGCCGAGACGCTCGAGGATGTGGTCGAGCCCTACCTGCTCAAGCTCGGCTTCGTCGTGCGCACCGCGAGCGGCCGAAAAGTCACGCCGTTAACCTACGAACATCTTCAACTGACCATGCCCGCCGAGGCCGGCATGCAGCCGCGGCTGCTTTAAGCGGACCCTCGGCCTGCGGGTTTCAAGAAGAAGCGTAGCTCACGGCTGTAGCGAACCTTTCAGGCAATGGATCGACGAGCGTTCATGGCCCTGACGGGGTCCGCGCTGGTCGCGTCTCCGCGTGTCGCTCGAGCGACCGGCGGCCTCGACGTTACAGCGACCCCCGAAGCCCAACACCAGGTGCGCGTGCTGCTGGCGAGCGGAGCGTTTCCCGAACCGCAAGCGCTCGATGCTTGGCATTTCGGCTGGAATGGCCGCACCTATCGCGGCACCTCCGAGGTCGTCGCGCTGCCGGACGGCCGGCGCGCGCTCCTAAACATGTTGCCGCTCGATGCGTATCTTTCGGGCGTGATCAGCAAAGAGATCTCGGCCTCGTGGGCGCCGAGCGCGCAGCAAGCACAGGCGATCGTTTCGCGGACGTATGCACTCTTGAAACTCCACCCCGAGAAAGCATACGACGTCGTAGCGAGCGAGAGCGATCAGGTCTACGGCGGCATCGAAGGCGAAACGGTTGAAGGCCGCGCGGCCGTCGACGCGACGGCCGGCGCGATTCTCGTCTACGCCGGGCGGCCCGCGCACGTCGTCTACAGCGCTTGTTGTGGTGGCCGCACCGCTGACGCAGCCGACGTTTGGGGCGCGTCCTATCCGTATTTGCCAAGCATCGTCGACCCGAATTGTCTCGGTACACCGGCTTTCAATTGGAACGCGACGGTCGCGCTCGATGCCGTGGCCGCGGCGTTCGGAAGCCCCTTCACGGATGTTGGCCCGCTGCGCTCCGTTCGCATCGAGAGCGACGATCCAAACGACCGTCCACGCAACATTGCTTTCGTCGGGAACGCTTCATCGTTCGAAACGTCACCGAAAGCGTTTCGAGCCTCCCTTGGTCCGAGCGTGGTGCGCAGTACATTTCTGCATGCGCTGACGATTGCGGATGGCGGCGCTTCGCTTGCCGTCTGGGGAACCGGTCGCGGTCACGGCGTGGGTATGTGTCAATGGGGCGCACGCGAGCTCGGCGAGCGTGGCGCGAGTGCGCAGGACATCGTGGGCTTCTATTTTCCAGGCACGACATTCGGAGTTGGATAGCCGCTCGACGCCGGATCTAGCTCGCGTCGATGCCTACCGGTATGCACTGCCTGAACGTTTGATCGCGCAGGTTCCCGCCGAACCGCCTGATGCTGCGCGTTTGATGGTGCTCGCGGGCCAGACGACACGGCACGAGCGGTTCGTCGATTTCCCATCGTTGTTGCGCGCTGGTGATCTGCTGGTCATCAACGAGACGCGCGTCGTGCGTGCGCGGCTGCACGGGACGCGCGAGCCCGGCGGGGGCCGTGCGGAAGTATTCTTGCTACGGCCGGCGGCGGGCGGGCGCTTCAGTCTCGAGGCGCGCGATTGGCACGTTCTCGTAAAGCCGGGACGCAAGCTCGAGCGCGGTGCGCTCGTGCGCTTTGGTGACGACGAGACGGCCGAAATCATCGAGGTTCGCGCCGACGGTTCGCGCGTCGTGCGCTTTGCCGGACGAATGGCGCTTGTAGACGTGCTCGATCGCCACGGCGAGATGCCGCTTCCACCTTACGTCGGCCCGGGAGACGAAACGCGTGCGCAACGCTACCAAACGATCTTCGCGCGTACCCCCGGCAGCGTCGCCGCTCCGACGGCTTCACTACACTTCACGCCGCGCGTCCTCGAAGCCCTAAGCGCTCGCGGCGTCAGCGTTGCGGCGCTGACGCTCGATGTCGGCCTCGGTACGTTCAAGCCGATGGAAGGCCCGACGCTCGACGAACACGCCATGCACGCCGAGCATTTCGCCATCCCGCCGGCAACCGCCGAAGCCGTCAACGCAGCAAAACGTGAGGGACGGCGCGTCGTCGTTGCCGGGACGACCGCCCTGCGCGCCCTCGAAGCCTCAGCTGCCGCGCACGGGGGCTTGGTGGCGGGCGGCGAGGATGAGACCGCGCTTTTCATCAGGCCCGGCTTCCGCTTTCTCGTTGCCGACGTACTCCTGACGAACTTTCATTTACCCGGCTCGACGCTGATGGTGCTCGTCAGTGCTTTTGGAGGATACGAACGGATCGCGCGCGCTTACGCAACCGCGATCACCGAAGAATATCGCTTCTATTCCTTCGGCGATGCCATGCTCATCGATCGCGCCGACAAGTGACGCAAGTGCACGTGGGCAACTCACGGGGAGCCGGTGGCCGGCTCGTCGACTACAAAGTAGGTGCGACCGCACGTCCGTCGGTCCAACCTTGAGCGAGGAGGCGTGAGCGCGATGCTGAGCTGGCAAGTCGGCCGGGTGAAGATCACCCGCATCGTCGAGATGGATTTGCCGGTTCCGCTCATAGCCATGCGGCAGGCTACGGCCGCGGAGCTGCGCAAGTCGGCCTGGCTGTATCCACACTTCGTCGGTGCGGACGGTACCCTGAAGCTCAGCATTCACGCGCTGCTGGTTGAGGCGCCGGGGCTGAAGCTGGTCGTCGACACCTGCATCGGCAACGACCGGCCGCGCGAGATCACCGGCGGCCGGCCATTGGCGACGCCGTTCCTCCAGCATCTTGGCGAGGCGGGTTGGTCTCGCGACGGAGTCGACGCCGTGGTGTGCACGCATCTGCACGTCGACCACGTCGGTTGGAACACGATGCTCGAGAACGGCAATTGGGTGCCGACCTTTCCGAAGGCGCGCTACCTCATCAGTCGACCCGAGTACGACTTCTGGAGCGCCGCGGATGACGAGGAGCAGCGGGCGATGCTCGGCGATAGCGTCAAGCCGGTCTTTGACGCCGGCCTCGTCCAGCTGGTGGACCTGGACCACGTGGTCTCGCCCGAGATCCGGCTCACGCCGTCAACCGGCCACACGCCGGGCCACGTCAGCGTGATGATCGAGTCCGAGGGCGAGCTGGCGGTGATCACCGGCGACATGACCCACCATCCATGCCAGCTGGCGCACCCCGACTGGTCGCTCGGCGACAACGACCCGAAGGCCGCCGCGCTCACCCGCTCGCGCCTCTTCGGCGAATGGGCCGATCAGGCGGTCCTCGTGATCGGCACCCACTTCGCCGCCCCCACCGCCGGCCATGTCGTCCGCGACGGCGGAGCGTTCCGGTTTGCGGTGTGAGGGTGGCGAGTGCCGCTCGCGCCGCGGGTCGACGTTGTGCGTGAGGCCTGAGTCAGGACTTCACCGCTTCCGCCTCGGCGCCGATCCCGTCCAGCTCCGCCAACGCATGTGGCGACAGCGTCAACTGACCCGCGTCCAGGTTTTCGCGGAAGTGGGCGACCGACGATGTGCCGGGGATCAACAGAATGTTGGGCGACCGGTGCAGCAGCCACGCCAGCGCGACTTGCATCGGCGTGGCCGATAGTCGGGCCGCGACGGAAGACAGCGTTGAGGATTGTAACGGCGAGAATCCGCCAAGCGGGAAGAACGGCACATACGCGATGCCCTGCCGTGCCAAGTCGTCAATCAAGGCGTCGTCGTCGCGGTGAGCTAGGTTGTAGTTGTTCTGCACGCACACGATGTCGGTGAGCGCTTGTGCCTCGGCCACTTGAGCGGCCGTGACGTTGCTGACGCCGATATGGCGAATCAACCCCTTGCGCCGGAGATCAGCCAGCACCGCAAGCTGCTCGGCGATGGAACGCTCTTCGGGCCCGTGGCCCGAGCCCATCACGCGGTAGTTGACGATGTCGAGTGCGTCCAGACCCAGATTGCGTAAGTTGTCGTAGACGCCGGCGGCGAGCTCTTCGGGCGAAGTAGCCGGCTGCCACGACTTGTCGGGCGGGCGGCGGCCACCGAGCTTCGTGACGATCACCATTCCGCTCGGGTAGGGGCTAAGGGCCTGACGGATGATTTGGTTGGTGACGTGCGGACCGTAATAGTCAGCCGTATCGATATGGTCCACGCCGGCCGCGACGGCCTCGCGGAGGACGGCGACGGCCGCGTCCGGATCGATTGGCGGCCCCCACACGCCGGGGCCGGCCAACTGCATCGCGCCGTAACCGATCCGGTGAACCGTCAATGACGTGCCGGGAAACGTGAACTGGCCGCCGAGCTGGGCTTTACTCATCTGCATTGTTCCTTATAAGAGAAACGGACACGAAAACTGTACCCGCCTGTTAGAGAATCAACTGTTGAAGGCGCGTCTGCCGAAGAACAGCACGGACAAATTCGCAATAGGAGGTGCAGCAGGCTTTCGCTTAGCGGCGAACGACGCGCGGGATACGCGTGGCTAACCGGCGGAACCCGGCAGCGCTGGTCGCGCTTGCAAAGAGAGCGACGTGCGGCAACGCAATTTGCATTCCGCGCGCGGACGGTTCGTAGCCGGGAGTCTGCGCGTGCGGATTGAGCCATACGACCGCTGCGGCGCGTCGTTGCAAGTCGTGCATGGCGCGTTCGAGTTTGGCGGGATCGCCTGCGTCGAGACCGTCGCTGAAGATGATGACGACCGTATCGTCGGAGATCGGGCGGCCGCTGCGCGAGCGCACGAACTCGAGCAGGCTTGCGCCGAGGCGCGTTCCGCCGCCCCATGCTTCGCCCAGGTCGTTGAGTGGCTTTCCGAAACGGTAACCGCGCAACTCCAACGTGATGTCACGCAGCGCCGTGCTGAAAACGTACGCGCGCGCCCGTCGCGTGCGCCGGCACAGAGCCGCGGCGAACTGTAGCATCGGCGTTGCGTGCTCGGCCATCGAACGGCTTCCGTCGATCAGCACGACGAAGCGCGGATTGCGATGGGGATGCCCCAGGCGGTGCAAGTCGACCGGATCGCCACCCGTGTGCAGACTCCCGCGCAGCGTGCGGCGTACATCAAAGCGCGGACCATGCGGGTCGGGCTTCCAACGGCGCGCGCGACCGAGGCGCACGCTCGACGTCAACGCATTTGCAGCCGAGCGCATCGCATCGAAACCCGCCTCGGGAATCTCGGGCGGCGCGCTGCGAGCGACCTCGGGACTGAAGCGCGCGCGCAGCGCTTGCCAAGCGAGTGCGTTGTCGTCGTCGATCGCGAGCGGTTGCTCTTCAACGAGCGCCGTCGTACCTTCCGACTCCGAGTCGTGTGGCGGCTCGTCGGCAGGCGGTCGCTTCGGCGCGCGCTTGTCGGTCGGCGGTTCTTTCCCCGGCCTCGTGTGGCGCGGAGCGTATGCTGGGCTTGCGACGCCGCGATTCGGGTCGAGGAAAAACGCATCGAACGCCTCCTCGAAGAGCTCGATTTCGTCCGGCGAGGTGCAACACGTCAAGCGCAGCGCGCAGCGCACGCGAGCGCCGTCCGTGACGTTCACGAACTCGATCGCCCGCAACGCGTCGAACGCTTCCCCTGTGCCGACCGGAAACCCATAGTCGCTGCGCAGACCGCCGACGAATTCAGCGATGTTGCTGGTGAGGTCGTTCACCCGCGCCGGGCGCGAACCGAACCGAGGCCGTAGTCGGGCTCGATGGGGGGCTCGGCCAACGGGCCACTGCCGTTCTCGAGCAGCGGCAAGAAGCGCGCGCGCTCGGCGCGCAGCAGTTCCCAATCTTCCTGCGTTTTGAGAATGCAGCCGATCGTCGCTGCGAGCGTCTGCGCATCGAGCGCGTCACGGTGCAAGCGCACGAGCGCGAGCGCCCAATCCAAGCTTTCAGCCACGCCGGGAACCTTTTGGAAGGGTTGCGCGCGCAAAAACTCCATGAAGCGCGCGATCTGCGCGGCCAGGCGTTCATCGATACCGGGCAGGCGCGCTTTGAGGATCTCGATCTCACGCTCGCGGCTTGGATAATCGATCCAGAGATACAGACAGCGCCGGCGCAACGCATCGGAAAGGTCGCGGCTACGGTTCGAAGTCAAGATGACGGCGGGCCGCTCGCGCGCGCGAATCGTACCGAGTTCGGGTATCGTCACTTGAAATTCGCCGAGCACTTCGAGCAGAAACGCTTCGAAGTTCTCGTCGGCGCGGTCGACTTCGTCGATCAAGAGCACGGGCGCACGCTCTTGCGTGATCGCTTCCAATAGGGGGCGCTTGAGAAGGAACGGCTCGCTGAAGATCTCCGCTTCACGCTGCTGCGACGAGGTTCCGTCGTTTTCGGTCATCCGGATACGCAGCAGCTGCTTGGGATAATTCCACTCGTAGAGCGCGCTTGCCGCGTCGAGACCTTCGTAGCATTGCAAGCGAATCAGGCGCGTGTCGAGCACACCGGCGAGGATCTTCGCGCTTTCGGTTTTTCCCACACCGGCCGGACCCTCGATCAGCAGCGGCTTTTGCAGCGCGAGCATCAGTTCGAGCGCCGTAGCGAAGTCTTCGTGCGCGATGTAGCCGCGTTCGGCGAAGCGCTCGCGAATGTTGCTCCCGGTCACGAGGGTTGGGCGGCGTGCACGTACTGCTCGGGGGCGGCGGCGAAGCGCGTCCGGCAGCCGGCGCAGCAAAAGACGTACGCTTGGCCGCCATAGGAAAAGCGAAAGCGAGCGCCTTCCACGTCGACTTCCATGCCGCAAACCGGATCGAGCGCGATTTCGTGAACGCTGGGCTGCATCTCCGCGACTTCGGTGCGGGCCGGCGTCTTCGAAATGATCTCGGCTAAGATGGAGACGGCAACTTCGCCCGGGCTGCGGGCGCCGATATCCAAGCCGACCGGGTTGCGCACGCGCTGCAAGCGGTCTTCGGCAAGCCCTTCCTGCCGCAGCGTCCCAAAGACGGATGCGGCGCGTTTACGGCTCGCAAGCAACCCGAGAAATGCGACGTCGAAAATGGCCAAACTTGCAAGCGCTGCTTCGTCGTAGTGGCCTTGCGAGGCGACGATCGCGACCAGGCGTGCCGTCTCATCGGGCGAGAGCGTGCCGAGATAGCCGTCGAGATCCTTGAGCGGCAGAAGACGGATGCCGGGTGACCCCGGCGTATCGCGCAGCTCGCTCTCGTCGAGAATGCGCACGACGTCGTAGTCGAGTGCGACCGCCATGCCGGCGAGCGCTTCGGCAACCGGCGTGAAGCCGACGATGACCAATCGTCGCAGCGGAATGCGCGGCTCAACGTAAACGTCGACCGCGCCCTCGGAAGCGCAGCCCATCGGTACGAACACACGCTCTCCCTCGGCCGTCGTAGCGCGTTCATCGTCCGTGCTCAACTGCGGCCGGATGTGCAGCAGGCGCGGCTTGCCGCTGTGGATCGCGATGAGGGCGTGACGTCGCACGATATCGCGCGAACACGAGCCGCCGACGAAGCCTTCCATCCGGCCGTCAGGGAAAATAAGAGCCCGGTCGCCCAGATGCGAGCTGACGGGCGACTCACGGCCCACGACGGTTGCCACGGCGAAGGTCGCGTGGAGACGCTCGAGTTCGGCCAGCCGATCGAAGAATTTCACGGGCGGCCGGCTACGGCTTCTTCCCCTATACGCGTCTTCACGTTGGCGAAGGTCGTTTCGATCACGCGCTTTGCCTGCGCGTCGAGCACGCGCCCACCGACGGTAGCGACTGGGCCACGCATGGTTGCCGTGCCGTTCCAGTCGAGCGTCGTCGTTGCGTTCCCGTCGTCTTTGATGTCGGCGCCGGCCAGCAGATCGACGACGCTGCCGAAGCCGCCCCCGCTGATCTTCAAGTTCATGTGATTCGCGGCCGGCTGCGGATCGAGCGCGACCTTGAACTTGAACTTCCCGCGCACGGGGCCCACCGCGACCTGTACGACCGCGTCAAAGTTGTTTGCGTCGTGCACGGTCGATTCGAGCACGTCGGGCAGGCACGACGCGATTTTCGCGGGGTCCGTGATGAACGCCCAGACCTCGGCAACCGGCGCCGCGATGATCTCTTGACCGTTCCAAGCGAGGTTCATGCGCGCGCTTCACGGATCGCGCGCCACACCTTTTCGCGGGTCAGCGGCATGTCGATGTTCTTGATGCCGAGCGGCGAAAGCGCGTCCATCACCGCGTTCACGAAGGCGGCCGGCGAGCCGACGTTGGGGCTCTCGCCGACGCCCTTTGCGCCGATCGGGTGATGCGGGCTCGGCGTTACCGTGCTGCCGGTTTCCCAGTGTGGGGTCTCAAGCGACGTCGGCACGAGGTAGTCGGTGAAGTTCGTGTTGAGATGGTTGCCGGCCGAATCGAAGGCGATCTCCTGCATGAAGGCGATCGCGAAGCCCTCGGTCAGACCGCCGTGGATCTGACCCTCGACGATCATCGGGTTGATGATCGTTCCGCAATCGTCGATGGCAAGGAAACGGCGCACCTTCGTTTCGCCTGTGTCACGATCGACGTCGACGACCGCGATATACGAGCCGTACGGGAACGTCAGGTTGGGCGGATCGTAGTAATAGGTCGCTTCGAGCCCGGGCTCGCTATCGGGCGCCGGATTCGTGTACGCGGCAAACGCGATCTCTTTCATCGTGACGCTCTTGCCGGGTACGCCTTTGACTTGGAACTTGTAGTCGATCCAATCGACGTCCGCCTCGGCCGCCTCCAGGACGTGCGCGGCGATTTTCTTCGCCTTGTCGCGGATGCGCCGCGCTGCCATGGCGATGGCGGCGCCGGCGACCGGCGTGCTGCGGCTGGCATAGGTTCCGAGGCCGTAGGGCGCGGTATCGGTGTCACCCTCTTCGACCATGATGTTTTGCGGATCGAGTCCGAGTTCTTCGGCGACGATCTGCGCCCACGTCGTCTCATGACCTTGGCCCTGATGGCGCGTACCGGCCCGCACGATGCCCGAACCCGTTGGGTGAATGCGGATTTCGGCACTGTCGAACATCTTGATGCCCATGATGTCGAAGTGTTTGCTCGGGCCCGCACCGACGACTTCGGTAAAGGTCGAGATGCCGATGCCCATCAACTCGCCGCGTTCACGTTTTTGCGCCTGCTCTTTACGCAGGTCGTCGTAGCCGATCCGGTCGAGCGCTTTCTGCAGCGTCATGTGATAGTCGCCGCTGTCGTACACGAACCCGAGCGGCGACGGATACGGAAATTGCTCTTTCTTGATAAAATTGAGCATGCGTAGCTCCGCGGGATCCATCCCGAGACGGCCGGCTAGCAGATCCATGCCGCGTTCGATCGCGTACGATGCTTCCGTGACGCGAAAGGAGCAACGGTACGCAACGCCACCGGGCGCTTTGTTCGTGAAGTAGGCGTCGAGCTCGGTAAAAGCGATCGGGAAATCGTACGAACCCGTGCAGATGCCGAACAAGCCCGCCGGATACTTCGTCGGATCGGCTGCCGCGTCGAACGCGCCATGGTCGGCGACGGTCGTCACCTTGAGGGCGGTGACTTTTCCGGCCTTGGTGGCGCCGATTTCGACATCCATGTGATAGTCGCGCGCAAAGCCGGTCGTCGTCAGATTCTCGGTGCGCGTTTCGATCCACTTGACCGGCACGCCGAGCACGACGCTTGCGACCGTCGCAACGACGTAGCCCGGATACACCGGCACCTTGTTACCGAAGCCGCCGCCAATGTCGGGCGAGATGATATGGATCTTGTCCTCGGGGATTCCGGTGACGAGCGACACGACCGTGCGGTGCGCGTGCGGCGCTTGCGAGGTCAGATAGATCGTCAGCCGTCCCGAAGCCGTATTCATGTCGGCGATGGCACCGCATGGTTCGAGCGGCGCGGGATGGCAGCGCTGGAACCACAAGCGCTCCTTCATGTGAACGTCGGAGGCCGCCAGCGCCGCATCGGTTTCGGCCCGCTTGCCGACTTCCCAATGATAGATGTGGTTGGTCTTGTTCTCGCGGTCCTCGCGAACCAGCGTCTTGTCTTCTTTGGCATCGAACGGATTGACGACGGGTTCGAGCGGTTCGTACTCGACTTCGACCAACTCCGCTGCGTCGTTTGCGGCTTCACGCGAGGTGGCGATCACGCCCGCAACTTCCTGGTATTGGTATAGCACCTTACCAACCGCAAGCACCATCTGCTTGTCGTACCCGTGGAAGGTCGGAATCCAAGCGAGTCCGGCCCCGGCCAAGTCGTCGGCCGTGAGCACGGCCTTCACGCCCGGCATGGCGAGCGCGGCGGTCTTGTCGATCTTGACGATCTTCGCATGCGGATACGGGCTGTGCACGAGCGCCAAATACAGCATGTGCGGCAGCACGATGTCGTCGATGTAACGGCCGCGGCCCTGGATCAGCTTGGGATCTTCCTTGCGCTTCATCGAGTGGCCCATCGAGTGGGTCAGCGGGGCGGCCGGTTCAGTGATTGCCATAGGTTCTCCGAGTGCTAAGCGACGGGTACGGGTTCGGGTTCGGGCGCGGCGGCAGGCGGGGCTGACATTTCAGCTGCGGCTTGCTGCACCGCCTTGACGATGTTCTGATAGCCCGTGCAGCGGCACAGATTACCGGAGATCGCGTCGCGGATCTCGTGTTCGCTCGGCTGCGGCTGGTTCTGCAGCAGTACCAGCGACGTCATCAGCATGCCGGGCGTGCAGTAGCCGCACTGCAGACCGTGCTGATCCCAGAAGGCCTGCTGCAGCGGATGCAACTTCCCGCCTTGCACGAGGCCCTCGACCGTCGTGATGTTGTGCCCATCTGCTTGTACCGCAAACATCGTGCACGACTTGACGGCCTTCTCGCCGTCCAGCATGACCACGCAGACGCCGCAGCTGGACGAGTCGCAACCGACGTGCGTTCCCGTCAGGCCGAGGTCTTCTCGTAGGAAGTACGCGAGCAGGGTGCGCGGCTCGACGTCCCGTTCGTAGGGCGTCCCGTTGACCGTAACGGAAATCTTCACTTCAGTCCCTCCACGCCCAAGCGCTGCAGTGCCTTTCGCAGAGCGCGCTCGACGAGCACGCCTGCCATGTCCTTCTTAAATTCCGCCGAGCCGCGTCCGTCGGGCGTGGGATCGGAAAGTTTGCGTGCCTCTTCGGCTGCTGCGCGCACCACCGCGGCGCTCGGTGTCGCGCCGTTCAAGAGCTGCTCGGCCTGCGCGACGCGCATGGCCTTCGGGCCGGCGGCCCCGATCGCAACGCCGGCCGCGGCGATCTTGCCGTCGGCGCCGAGCGTCAACTGCACGGCGGCGGAGGCGGTCGCAAAATCGCCGACCTTCCGTTCGATCTTCTGGTACGCACCAGCCGTTGTTGCACCGGGCGTGGGAAAGCGGACTTCGATCGCCATCTCCCCGTCGGCGACCGCGGTCGTGAACGAGTCGACCAGAAAGTCGTCGATATCGATGACCCGGTCACCGCCTTTGCCGCGTACGACCATTTGCGCGCGCGAGGCGAGCGCCGCCACTCCCCAGTCGCCGGCGGGGTCGCTGTGGCACAAACTACCGACGACCGTGCCCATCTGCCGGACGACCGGATCGGCCACGATCGCCGATACGTCCTTGATCAGTCCGTAGCGCGAGCCGATCAGGGGTGACTTTTCGAGCGCGGCGTCGCGGGCCAGCGCCCCCATCCGCAGCTGCCCATCGCTCTCTTTTAGGTAGGCGAGCTCCTTGATCGGGTTGATATCGAGCAGTACGCCCGGCCGAGCGAGGCGGTAGCGCATCGCCGGAATCAGGCTTTGGCCACCCGCGAGCAGACGCGCGTCGGCGCCGAATTGTGCCAGCATGGCCAGGGCCTCGTCGGCCGATCCCACCCGGTGGTATTCAAAGGCAGCTGGAAACACGTTCGCACCCCCC
>Ga0302326_10000606_pt1 | contig 97977 bp, 80 predicted proteins | sample Palsa_T0_3_FD_202264 | JGI IMG/M metagenome (GOLD analysis project Ga0302326, IMG submission 202264) | Peat permafrost microbial communities from Stordalen Mire near Abisko, Sweden - Palsa_T0_3 | ecosystem: Environmental > Terrestrial > Soil > Palsa > Peat permafrost | place: Sweden: Abisko... | reverse complement strand
CAAAACCTTCGTGATGGCCGCCGTCAACGTGGTCTTGCCATGGTCGATGTGACCAATCGTTCCCACATTGCAGTGCGGCTTATTGCGATCAAATTTCTCTTTCGCCATTTCTCTATCTCCTCGGCTTCTCGTTACGCCGGAACCAAATCGTCGCCGTCGGCCTCGTAATACGCGCCAACGAATTCCTGTTTTTCCACCAGTTCCTCGGCAACCCGCAGTTCGAACTGGTTGAAATCTTCCGAAAATCGCTCACGGAAAATTTCAAACCCGCGATGCCCACTCCAGAAATCTCGAACCCGGTAGCGGCCTTCGCTAACTGACTCACACATCATTTCCGTAGCGATATAACCCTTACCTTGCCCTAGAAACCTTGCCCAGATTCCATCCCGCCCAAAAACAATTCCGAATTCGGTTCGCTTACCTTCTCGAACCCAGAACCTGCGGTCGACGACGAACCGCGGCGCCGGCAGTCATTTCGTCGTCCCCTGCACCTTGGCGATGATTTCCTCCGCGACCGACCGCGGAGCCTCCTCATAGCGCGCGAAGTGCATCGAGTACTCGGCGCGCCCCTGCGTCGACGAACGCATGTGGGTCGCGTAGCCAAACATTTCCGCCAGCGGAACAATCGCCTTGATCACCTGCGAACCGGCGCGGTGCTCCATGCCTTCGATGCGTCCGCGGCGCGAACTCAGGTCGCCCATGATCACGCCGGCATAATCCTCCGGCGTAACCACCTCAACCGCCATCACCGGCTCGAGCAACACCGGAGAAGCCTTGCGCGCCGCTTCCTTGAAAGCCATCGAACCGGCGATCTTGAAAGCCATTTCGTTCGAGTCGACGTCGTGATAGCTGCCGTCGTACAGCGTTGCCTTTACATCGACCATCGGGTAGCCCGCGAGAATGCCGCCTTCGAGCGCTTCCTGAATTCCCTGATCGATCGGCTTGATGAATTCCTTCGGCACCGAACCGCCCGTAACGTCGTTCACAAACTCGTAGCCCGTGCCCGCGGGTTGCGGATCGAGATAAATCTTGGCGTGGCCGTACTGGCCGCGGCCGCCGGTCTGCCGAATATATTTGCCTTCCGCCTCGGAGTGCTTGCGAATGGTCTCGCGATACGCCACCTGCGGCTTGCCCACATTGGCTTCGACCTTGTACTCGCGCATCATGCGGTCGACGATGATTTCCAGATGCAACTCGCCCATGCCGCTGATGATGGTCTGTCCGCTGTCCGGATCGGTATGAACTTTAAAGGTGGGATCTTCCTGGGCCAGGCGACCGAGCGCCATGCCCATCTTTTCCTGATCGGCTTTGGTCTTCGGCTCAACCGCGACCGAAATCACGGGAACCGCAAAGGTAATGTTTTCGAGCGCAATGGGATGATCTTCGCTGCAAATCGTGTCGCCCGTGCTCACGCCCTTGAGTCCCACCGCGGCGCAAATATCGCCGGCAAGAATCTCGCTGATCTCTTCGCGCTTATTGGCGTGCATCTTCAGCAGACGGCCGATGCGTTCGCTTCGTCGGCGGCCCGTGTTCAGCACGGAGTCTCCGGTCTTAAGCTGGCCGGAATACACGCGAATAAACGTCAACTGGCCGACAAACGGATCGGCCATAATCTTGAACGCCAGCGCTGAGAACGGCGCCTTGTCATCCGGCTTGCGAAAGATCTGCTCCCCATTGTCGGGATTCAGCCCATGCGTTTCCGGCACATCGAGCGGCGAGGGCAGGTAATCTACCACCGCATCCAGCAGCGGCTGCACACCCTTATTCTTAAACGCCGTCCCTACGACGACCGGGAACACCTTCAAAGCAATCGTCGATTTCCGCAGCGATGAGCGCAACTCGTCCGCGGTAATCTCTTCGCCTTCCAGAAACTTGTGCAGGATTTCGTCGTCGTTCTCGGCGATGCTCTCGACTAACTGCGCATGAAAGGCTTCGGCTTTCTTCTTCAGATCAGCGGGAATTTCTTCGGTGATGTACTCGGCGCCCATGGTGTCATCCACCCACACGATCGCCTTCATGTTGATCAAGTCAACGACACCCTTGAACTTGTCTTCCTGGCCGATAGGAATCTGAATGGCGACGGGCTTGGCGCTGAGGCGCTTGCGGATGGTATCGATGGCATGCTCGAAATCCGCGCCCATCTTGTCGATCTTATTAATGAAGCAAATACGCGGCACGCCGTACTTATCGGCCTGACGCCAGACTTTTTCCGACTGCGGCTGCACCCCGTGCACCGCGTCGAACACTGCGACTGCGCCATCCAGCACGCGCAGCGAACGCTCCACTTCCGCCGTGAAATCCACGTGGCCGGGAGTGTCAATAATGTTGATGCGAATGTCGCGCCAGGTGCAGGTTGTGGCAGCGGACGTAATCGTGATGCCGCGTTCCTGCTCCTGCTCCATCCAGTCCATGGTGGCAGTGCCTTCGTGCACCTCTCCGATGCGGTGCGTCTTTCCCGTATAAAACAGGATGCGCTCCGTCGTAGTGGTCTTACCGGCATCGATGTGGGCCATGATGCCGATGTTCCTGCAGCGTTCTAATGGAACTGTTCTGGGCACGACGCTTTAACTCTTTCTGGGCTCCAACAGCTGGTTAAAATTTGGCGATTGAGTGACCGGGCGATTTGGCGATTGAAAATCTCAATCCCAAGATGCCTTTTCAATCGCTCAATGACCCGATGGCTCAATGACTCAATTCCCTACCACCGGTAATGCGCAAAAGCCTTATTGGCTTCGGCCATGCGGTGAACATCTTCTTTCTTCTTGATGGCTGCGCCTTTTCCGTTGGCGGCGTCCAACAATTCGTTGCTCAACTTGTCAACCATGCCTCGTTCCGCGCGGCCGCGAGCATAGGTCAGCAGCCAGCGGATCGCGAGCGATGTGCGACGATCGGCATTCACTTCCACCGGAACTTGATAGTTTGCGCCACCAACGCGGCGAGTCTTCACTTCGAGCAGAGGCTTCGCGTTCTCCACGGCCTTCGTGAACAGCTTCAAGGCTTCGTCGCCGCCTTTTTCCTGCACCTTGGTCAGGGCTTCATAAAAGATTCCCTCGGCGGTTGAGCGCTTGCCCTGCCACATCATCGAGTTGATGAACTTCGTCACCAGGTTCGAGCCGTAAACGGCATCGGCTGGCACGGTCCGCTTTGCGGTATGTCCTTTACGAGGCATAAAACTCCAGGTTTCAAGGTTTCAGCGTTTCAAGGTTTCCGAGTTTCAGACGAGATCGCCTTGAAACCTTGAAACTTTCGAAACTTTGAAACCCGCTTTCTTACCCCTTCTTCGCTCTCTTGGCGCCGTATTTCGAACGTCCTTGCTGACGGCCGGCCACACCCACCGCATCCAGCGTGCCGCGAATCACGTGATAACGCACGCCCGGCAGATCCTTCACGCGGCCGCCGCGAATCAGCACAATCGAATGCTCCTGCAGGTTGTGGCCAACGCCCGGAATGTAGGTCGTAACTTCGATCCCATTCGTCAACCGTACCCGCGCCACTTTCCGCAGCGCCGAGTTCGGCTTCTTCGGCGTCTGCGTGTACACGCGCGTACACACGCCGCGCTTCTGCGGACATCCCTGCAGCGCCGGGCTCGCCGTCTTATACCGCGGCCTCTTCCGGCCGTCACGCACCAACTGATTGAAAGTAGGCACTCTTCGCCGCTCCTTGCCACACACCACGACTGCCCTCGCGGGCACGCAGCGCGCGGCGCTATTCGCTACCCGGTCGCTAACTTCATGATCCGGGCTGGCAGACCCCACTGGGCCGCCATGCTTCTCGCCGCACACCAACTCACGGAGAGAGATTCTGGGTTCCCGATCTAGATTTACGCTGCCGACGGTGGTACCCGGCCAAAACTCCGGGGGTACTCCGTATCGCCAGCTCTGTCCCGCATATCCTTCCGCAGACTACCGGTACGCTTAATTTCAGCTGTGCCGGATGCCCGAGGGCGAAAGGCAGCGCAGGAACACTTCAGCGAGGAATGTCTCCAGATCCAAAAACCGAATCCGAAAACGCATTTCTCAAAAGCCTAGCCTCAAGTCCACACAATAATACGTGAAACCGGCGGCATACAGCAAGCTTGGATTGACTCGCGGAACCAAACTACTATAGCAACTGAGTGGAAACATCGTCAACCCATGTTTTTGCATCCCACCGGAAGCGACCGATGTTAGCGGCTCGCCATAACACTTCGACCGGTTATCGAGAGGCTTTTGCTGGTCGGCTTGCTGAATCCGGCTCCAGCCTCTACACTAAAAGTTTTCCGTTCCAATTCCTGATGAGAGGCTCGCCCGCGCTTTATCCCGCGCGGCGACAAGAGGGTGCATGGGAAGGTTGCGTTGCAATCGGTGGTCGTGGGGCGTCGTCACTATCTCATTATTTTTATTGGCAGCATGCGGCGGGCACAAGCCTCCCGGAGCTTCGCCCTTCCCCGCAAAAATAACCCTGAACCCCTCCGTCAGCACGTCGCTGCAAATGGGGGCCACGCTGCTGTTCACTGCCACGGCTGTGAACGATACGAATTCGAGTATTTCGGCTGCCTTTACCTACGCCTTAACTCCCACCAGTGCACCCGGGATTCTTAATGTCTCTCCGGCTGGAGCCGCGTGCGCAGGCGACTGGAATGCCCCCTATTACAGTGTATGCACACCTGGGGCCGCCGGCGTGGTTCAGGTCACCGCCTCGGCGCTCGGGCAGACCAGCCCGCCCACCTACGTGTTTGTCCATCCCCCGATCGCCAGAATTCAGATCAGCGTGGTTCCGCCGGTGAACGCTCCGCCGCCGGCCTGCCCCGCGCAGATCGCTCTTCCCGCTGCCTGCCAAAAAGCCTTTGCTCCCACCAATTCCTGTCTCTCAACCAACCAGGTCGAGACCTTGCAAGCTACCGCGTTTGACAGCTATGGAAACGACATCACGGCCTGGGTCGGGCCCTTCGCGTGGTCGGAGACCACCGGCAGCGTGGTCGCCGTTACTCCGATTGTGACCAACACCGTTTACAACGTGCCCACCAACCAGGTCACTGCATCGCCCAGTACACCGGGACAGACTCCGGTCATTGCTTCGTCCTCGGGAGTCTCCAGCCAACCTTATTATTTCGAAACCTGCCCGGTGCAATGCATCAATTTGAACGTGAGTGCCAGCGGGGAATACACCGGCCAGACAAGTTTTGTTGCGAGTGCGAAAACCGGAACGGAGACGATCACCGCCACGGCCGTTGACGTCCAGGGCTGCGTCGTGCCCAAACCACCTCTGACCTGGACTTCCTCCGCCTCAGGCGCAGTTATCGCCGGAAGCGCGACCGCCGGCTGTGCTGGCGGCACCACCTGCTCCCTCACCCTGAAACAGCCCGGTACCACTGCCGTCACCGCATCTTGCACGCCGCCAACCTGCAACATTGGCTTCCCGCTGAACCCCCTGGGACTTCCAGCGCCCTACATCCCGCAGCCGGTTTATCCCGTCACCGCCATCTCCGGATTAGTAACCGGCTCCACCACCTCGACCGCCGTTATGGCTACGAGTCAGGATTGCTCCAGCAATGTCTTGTGCGGGGTCGCTCTTTATAACATTTCCACTGCCAAGAATCTTGCGGCCAGTCCCATCTCTCTTCCCACTCCACCCAATTCACTGATGTTCGACGAGCCGGGAGATAAGGCCTTCATGGGCAGCCAGTACGGCGCGCTCATCATTACTATTTCCAATCTAGGGGCTTCTTCGACCAGCCCCTTCGCCGCCATTTCCGCTCCTGCTACGCCTCTGGGTGTAGTGACCGGCAGGATTCTGGCGGCCTCTCCTACTGGCTCCCAAGCCATCTTCTCCGATACTGTATCCACGCCTAACCAGGTCTATGTGGTCAATGCCAGCACCCCGCCGTCCTCAACCCCTGAAAACATCAACAGCGCAATCGGAGCTGCGTTTTCCCCCGATGGCCTGGAAGCCTTCATCCTGGGAGATGGCGGCAACACGTTATACATCTACTCGGCTCTGCAGGCGCTTCAAGCTATTCCGCTGTCGCCGCCCGCCAACGCCATCGCTTTCTCTTCCAGCGGCTCATTTGCCCTGCTATCCGGAGGAGCCGCCCCCTCTACTCTTGCGATTTACAATACCTGCGACAATTCTGCGGTCAACTTGGCGTTCGCCGGCCCCGGACTGCCTACTGCGCCCACGTTCCTGAAGATGGTTCCCCCTGGCAATGTCCCGATGGGCAACGCAAACATCCCCCTAGTCTTGGATCCGGTAGGCCTCGACTTTTTCTTCGGCATCGACAACACGGGTATCGACATCATCGCCACCAATGCTTCCCAGCCACCGCTGAGTGGATCTTCCGCCGCGCTCTGCCCGCAACCTGTTGCCATCGCACACACCCCAGCCCCACAAAACACAGCCTTCCCGCCAGTCCACATCGATATCCAGCAAGGCACGTTCAACCCCATTAACTTCTTTGTCTCGCCCGATGCCTCGCGGGTGTACATCGTTACCACGGACTCTGGCGTCCTGGTCTACAGCTTTGACACCCAATCGGTGAGCGCGATTCCGCTCCTGGGAGACGCGACTCCGGTCGCCGCGGATATGACTGTCGATGGCACCCTGCTCTACGTCGCGGGCTCAGATGGCATGCTGCACGTGCTCAACACAATTACCGCTACCGATCAGGAGCCGTCGATCTTCTTTTCCGAGCTCCCCAACTCCTCCAATAACTTCTGTTATTCCTCATTCACGTGCGCGCTGAATCTGGTGGCCGTACAGCCGTAAGGATTGGTGTTTGGCAATCGGGGTAAATGCTGAGGTAGGCCGTTGAGAACTCAAAGGCGCGAGGAGCTTGAATCGCGAAATCACCCGATCTCCCGATCGCAAAATGGCAGGGTGCTCTTAAGCTGTCTTCCCCAGCTCTTTCGCCACGCTGTCGAGCACGCCGTTAACGAACTGCACCGATTCCAGGCTGGAAAATTTTCGTGCGATCTCGAGCGATTCGTTGATCACCACGGCCCGCGGCGTCTCCGGATAGGCCAGGAACTCGGCTACTCCAGCGCGCAATAGATTGCGATCCACCGCCGCCATGCGTTCCATGCGCCAGTGTTCCGCGTGGCGCTCGATCAGCGTGTCGATCTCCGCGCCGCGGTCCGTCGCCACCCGGAACAGATCTTCCGCAAACCCCCGAACTTCGGCGCTGGTCCCAGCATGTTCCGCCCAAAACGTACTCCGCACATGGTCCACCGTCTGCTTGCCCATGTCGGCCTGAAACAGCATCTGCAGCACCAGTTCGCGAGATTTGCGCCGTGTACCCATAGGGACAGTTGCCGGCTTCCAGTCGCCAGTTGTCAGTTTACTGTAGAGGAGGGATTATTTGCGGCTGGTCTTCACGCGCTGAAGTTCTCTCTTAGACTTGTCATTCCGAGCGGAGCGAGGAACCTGCTTCTTGCTGACAGCTGAGTGCCGAGAGCTGATAGCCGCCTTGAGCGACGCCATCTCCACAGCCGCCAGCGCTGCCTCAAACCCCTTGTTGCCCATCTTCAGCCCGGCGCGGTCGATCGCCTGCTCCAAGGTCTCGCAAGTCAGCACGCCAAAGGCATGCGGCACGCCCGTCTCCTGCGCCGACTGCCCAATCCCGCGCGTCACTTCGTTCACGATCACATCATAGTGCGCCGTATCGCCGCGCAGCAAACATCCCAGACAAATGATGGCATCGTACTTTCGAGTCTCCGCCAGCTTCCGCGCCGCCAGCGGAATCTCAAACGCCCCGGGGACTCGGATCAGATCGATATCTTTCTTATCCGCGCCGCAGCGCACCAATCCATCCATCGCGCTTAGCAGGAGCCTCTCCGTGATGAAGGCATTGAACCGGGCAGCAACGATGGCAAATCGCCTGTTCAAGGCGATCAGCGTGCCTTCAAGCGCAGGTAAATCAGGCGTGGGAACAGGCTCAACAGCAAACTTTTCCTTGTCTTTGTCTTTTTTCTCCGTGACTCCGCGCCTCCGTGGTGGGCTTACCCTGTGTTCCTCTGTGACCTCTGCGGTAAAGACTTTGACTTTCATTTCCCCTTGAACGCTGCTGCCCGCTTCTCCAAAAACGCCATTGTCCCTTCTTTCTTGTCGTCGCTCGAACAGGACACTGCGAACAGCACCGCCTCCAGATATAATCCCTCGCTCAGAGTCATCTCCATGCCCTTGTTCACGGCCTCCATCGCGTACTGCACGGCCAGCGGAGCATTGGCGATAATCTTTGCCGCAATCGCTTCCGCCCGTGGAATCAGGTCGGATGGAGCCGTGACTTCATTCACCAGCCCGATGCGATGCGCTTCCTGCGCCGTGATCATCTCGCCCGTTAGCACCATCTGCATGGCGATGCCTTTCCCCACCAGTCGCGGCAACCTCTGCGTTCCGCCGTACCCCGGGATAATCCCCAGCTTCACTTCCGGCTGCCCCAGCTTGGCGTTTTCGCTCGCTAGGCGCATGGTACAAGCCAGCGCAATCTCGCACCCGCCGCCCAGCGCGAATCCGTTGATGCACGCAATCACCGGCTTGCCCAGGTTCTCGATTAAATTGAGAACGTTCTGCCCGCGATGCGTATACTCCTTGCCGGAAACCGCATCGTGCTTCGCCAACTCGGAAATATCCGCTCCCGCAATGAACGCCTTCTCGCCCGCGCCGGTAAAAATGACGACACGAATCGACGCGTCATTCTTGATGTCATGAAACGCCGCCCGCAACTCCTCCATGGTGGCCATGTTCAGCGCGTTCAAAACCTTCGGCCGGTTGACGGTGACGTAGGCAATCGCGTTTTTCTTTTCGAGGAGAATGTTTTCGAAGTTCATAAAAGAGTCATTCAGTGGCTAAGTAGACAGGCTAATAGTCCATCCAGAAGTGATGCCGCGGATTCCGAGGCCATTTGGGCCAGTTAAGTTTCCGGAACAGAAGAAAATTGATCAAACCGTAGTAGAGAATATTAACAGTGATTGCGATGCGTCCAAAACTGCCTAGCCTCTCCAAGAACCCCCTGCCCGAGGCGAAATGCATGCCAGCCACAAATCCCGGAGAGAAAATGTAACGAACCAACTGCGGCGTCCCGACGTGATCTGCGATGGCCAGGGACACATATGTCAATAGCAGCGTGAAAAAGCCGCCCAGCGCCACTTGAGCAACGACAAAACGACGGGAGTTTCGACCGGCAGCCATAACCGCTACAACTGAAACCCTCTCAAACTCCTCACAGCTAGTATAGGTCGTCCTTACGGCCTGCTATAATTGTATAGCAAGAGGTCTTCCATGCTAGCCATCCGCCTTCCCGTCAAAATCGAAAAGCGCCTAGCCCGCCTCGCCAAGCGCACTGGCCGCACCAAAACATATTACGCGCGAGAGGCCATCTTGCAACATTTGGATGATCTTGAGGATGTGTACCTCGCCGAGAAGGCGTTGGCTGACATTCGCTCTGGGCGCAGCAAAACAATTCCGCTCGAAGATGTAATGCGTCAATACGGCCTGAAAACAGAAGTGACCGGAAAATCGAGAGCGACTCGGCGAAAAGCACCGAGATCCCGCTAAGTCTTTACTTCTCCCGCACCACCGCCGCGACTTCGTCCTTGCTCAAATCGCAACTGATGCAACGCTGCGTCCACAGGCGGTGGCCAAACACCTTCCCGCATCGTGGACACTTCCATTCCGTGAGCCACCATCCCCCCGCCAGGTACACCCCCACCCATACGAAAAGAATCGCGAAGTCAGTCGGCTCTCCTAACTTCAGCTTCCCAATCAACAGGCCCAGAAAAACAAAACTCACAAACAGCACCACAACCAGATTACGGCGCATGACGTAGCTGTGCCATGCACGGCGATAGGTCTCGACGTCTTGCGGGTCGCCTTCACCAGGCATCTGATCGGTTTTTCTGCGTCTCTCCATGCGGCTCAATATACGACGGTCGATCTTACAGTTTATTCGCCTTCGGATTATTCGGGTCCGAATAATCGTAAAACCCTTTGCCCGTCTTCCGTCCATACCATCCCGCCATCACCAGCCGCTTCAGCAGCGGAGGCGACGCAAAACGCCGCTCCTTGAACTCGTCAAACATCACATGAGTGATGTAATAAGTGGTATCGAGCCCCACAAAATCCAGCAGCGTAAACGGCCCCATCGGATACCCGCAGCCCAGCTTCATCGCATTGTCGATATCTTCAATCGATCCCACACCCTCTTCATACGCCCGAATGGCATCGAGCAGATACGGCACCAGCAGCCGGTTTACGATGAATCCCGTCTTATCCGACGTGCGCACCGGAACCTTGCCCAGCTTCTTGCCGAACTCATAAGCCGTCTCGTAGACGTCATCGGCAGTGGCGATCGTCCGCACCACCTCCACCAACTTCATCAGCGGCACCGGATTAAAAAAATGCATCCCAATAAACCGCTCCGGTCGCTTCACCGCCGTCAAAAGCTCAGTCACCGAAATCGAAGACGTATTCGAAGCGAAGATCGCGTCTTTCTTCACGATGCCATCAATCGACGCGTACATCTTCTTCTTCTCTTCCACATTCTCAATGATGGCCTCAATAATAATGTCGCAATCGGCCAGGTCCGCCTTGTTGGTAGTGCCCCGAAGCCGCGCGCGGATCGCGTCTTTCTGCGCCGCCGTAATCCCGCCCTTCTCCACCGGACGCTCAGCAAACTTGGCCAGGGATTTTTCAATGCCGGCGAAGCCTTTGTCGAGATACTTTTGCTCGACTTCGAGCACAATCACGTCGAATCCAGCCGTCGCACAGACTTGCGCGATGCCGGAACCCATGAGGCCGCAACCGAGTACGCCAACTTTCTTAATTTCCATAATGACTCCCAAAATAAATCAGCCACGGATTGCACGGATTTCCACTGATCAAGACAAATCTAAGATCAAGAAATTAGGGTTTCGCTTTTCATCCGTGTCAATCCGTGCAAATCCGTGGCCAAGAATTAATTCATGCTCTCCACAATCATCGCGATCCCCTGCCCGCCGCCGATGCAAGCCGTAGCCAACCCATACTTCTTCTTCCGCCGCCGCAACTCATAAAGCAAAGTAATCACCAACCGAGTCCCGGTCGCCCCCAGCGGATGCCCCAACGCAATTGCCCCGCCATTCACATTCACCTTCTCGCGGTCTAATCCCAACTCCTTCTCTACTGCCAGATACTGCGCCGCAAAAGCTTCATTCACTTCGATCAAGTCAATGTAGTCCAAAGAAAGCCCAGCCTTCTGCAGCGCCACCTTCGTGGCCGGCACCGGCCCGCGCCCCATCACCTTGGGCTCCACTCCGGCAATCCCCCAGCTCACAATCCGTCCCAGCGGCTCCATGTTCCGCTTGCGAACCTCTTCCAGCGACATCACGACGACGGCAGCCGCGCCATCCACAATGCCGCTGGCGTTCCCAGCCGTCACCGTCCCAGGCTTCCCTGAGCCCTGGCCGAACGCAGCCTTCAACTTCGCCAACCCTTCCAAAGTAGTCTGCGGCCTCCGGTGATCATCTTCGGTAAACGACTCTCCCGTAGCCTCACCCTTGTGATTGCGCAGCGCCACCGGAACCAGTTCTTCCTGGATGCGTCCTTCTTTGTAGGCCGCATCGGCCTTCTGCTGCGAGCGCAACGCGAATTCATCCTGCGCCTGCCGCGTGATCCCTTGCTGCTCGCCATACAACTCCGCCGTGTTCGCCATGTACAAGCCGCAATAGCTGTCGAGCAGCGCCACCATCAGCGAATCTTCCAGCTTCCCGCCCGGAGCCAGGGTAAAGCCGTCGCGCCCGCGAATCGTAAAAGGAGCCTGCGACATGGCCTCCATTCCGCCCGCCAGCACAATCTTCGCTTCGTCGGTCTGAATCATCTGCGCCGCGCTCACAATCGATTGCATTCCCGAGCCGCACAATCGATTGACCGTCAGCGCCGGAGTCTCAATCGGCAATCCCGCGCGCAATCCCACATGCCGCGCCCCATATAGCGCGTCGCCCGATGTCTGCTGCGCATTCCCAAACACCGCGTGATCAAATTCTTTTGGATCGATCCCCGACCTCTCAATCGCCCCCTTGGCCGCAACCGCGCCCAACTCCTGCGCCGTGAAGTCTTTCAACTTGCCGCAGTAGCGGCCAAAGGGCGTGCGCGCCCCGCTCACAATCGCGATATCGCCCGGTTTCAACATGATTTTCCTGAAAACCCTACGCTCAGAGCGACTCGAAAGCGATAGCAAAACTGGTTAGTGTAGCAGCGCAGAAGCAGATTTGACCACAGGCGAAGACCCACCATGGAGACACGGAGGCACGGAGAAAAACCGACTCAAGAAAATCAGCTCTCAAATCCTGGGGATGAAAAGTCTACTGAAAAAATCACACGAGTGACTCTCTGGAGGGAAAACAAATCAATTGCCAGGAAACCCAAATCCCAAATCGGTTTTCTCCGTGACTCGGTGTCTCCGTGGTGGATTCTAGATCCCTTACGCCACGGCCCCCGCTGCCAGGGCCGCTCCCAGCGCCACAACCTTCCCCGGCCCCTGCGCCGCCGAAGTCGCCAGCGCAAATTCGGCACGGTTGATCACTTCCGTCACAATGTCGACAGGATCGTAACTCTCCCGCACCACCGCCTCCGCCAGTCCGGCAGAGAACTCCAGCGACTGCCCCTTGCCAGACCCATCCTTGCCGGAGAGCCGCACTTCGGCGATTACCTTGCGCAATTTTTCGATCGCCATCATCGCTTCCTTTTCCGCTGTGTCGCCAAGAATGATTGCGATGGTCGTTGTGTCGTAACGGAACGCCAGATCGTTGGTCCGGATGTTGGCGGCAAACTGTTGCCCAATTTTTCCCATCGCAAGTTCCACCGCGGCCTCGCCATACTCTCTGATCAGTGCCGCGCTCCTCCCGAACTGCAACAGCAGCACCGAAAGCGGGGACGCATTTTGTGCCGCCCGCTTGCTCTCCGCCAGCAGCAAATCCAGATAAGAACTCCGCTTCAACAGTCCCGACTTTTCTTCCGTTACCGACAGGTTCTTCACCAGCCGCCGCAAGCCCGCATTATTCAGTGCGATCACCATCTGATCGGCCAGCGTCTTCAGCACCACCGCATCAGTTTGCGGCCAGACTCGCGGCTTGTTGTGCAGCAATGCCAGCACTCCCACGGAATCTTCCCCATTGCTCAGCGGCAGCGCCAGCACCGCCGTCGCACCCAGTTCCGTCACCGACTTGCGCACCCCCTGCAACTCTGAGCCTTTCTGCGCGTCAGCGATCAGAATGGGTTCGCCCGAAGGTACAGATTCCTCGGACGAAGACGCCAGCGATAGATTCTGCAGCGCGCACATCACTTCCTTGATGGCCGCCGAACTTCCTTCCTTCACTCCCTTGCCGCAGAATTGCTCGACCGCGGTCGGCGGCGAACCCGGCGTGCACATCACCGCCAGGCAACGCGATACTTCCCAGTGCCCGCCAATCTCGTTCACCGCCGTCGTGAGCACCGCGGCCGCCGTGGTCTGGTGATACAGTTTTCTCGTGATCTCCGCCACCCGGGTTACGTTGCGCATCTCCGCCGCCGGATCTACCGCCGCGGCCGGAGGCGCGCCGGTTGGTGGCGCGGCGACAGAAGCCACCCCCGGCAGCGGCGCGGACCCCGCATAGCTCGGCGCGACTCCGGCCGCCAGATAAAGCCTCTGCAAGTCCTCGTTGCGCTCTTCTTCCCGCGGAAACAGTTCCTGAATCCGCTGCAGCCGCTCCACCGCTTTGTTGCGCATGCCGTACTGCACCAGAATTTCCGCCTGCAACATCAGGTCCTGCAGCGTCGAGGCTCCCAGCGTCGCCTCGTGCTCCTGCGCAGGTTCAGCCGCCGCCCTGCTCACCGGTGTGAACCGCGAAGCGATCGCCTGATACTTCGCCTCGTCGATCTTGCCTTTCAACATCTCCAGCCGCTTGGTGTGGCCGGATTCGTAAGCGTCTACCTCCGCGGCCCGGTCCAGACACTCGGCGGCTTTGGCGAAGTCTCCCGTGCTGCAATACAGATCGAAAAGCTTCAGCAGGGTCTGACAATAATCGCCTTCCCGGTTCGACGCGTTGAACAGTTCGCTCAGAAACTCCAGCATCTCCGGCGCAGCCCGCCGCGCCGCCGTAATCTCCTGCATCACGGCGACAAACTGCCGCCGCTCGCCGCGCTTCGCCTGAAACTGCCCCAGCTTGCGCGCCAGCGATACCGCCGCCGCATCCTGCTCCGCATCCACCAGCTGCCCGATCAGGGCCGTCACCTGCTGCATCCGGTTGGGGTTCTGTTCAAAGAGTTGCCACACCAGCGGCTCGGCGTCGGCATACCGGCCAGCCGCCAGCAGCGCCTCCGCATAAATATCCCTCAACTGCGGCGAAGCCTTCCCCGCATTCACCTGCGATTCCAGGATGAAGATCGCAGCACCCACCTGGCCCTGCCCCAGCAGGCAGGTTCCATAGGCCAGCGTAATCTCCTCGTCCGATGAATCTTCCTGGTAGGCGCGCTCATACCACTGCGCCGGATCGTTGCCTGCCCCGGCTACAATCTGCGCTACCCGCTTGAATGCCGCCGCCGCAGCCTTGCTTTCCCCAAGTTCCGACGACAGTTCCGCAACCCGCAGGAAATTTGCCTGGATCGGCTCCAGTTCCACTAACCGTCCTAATACTTGCAACGCACCCTTGTTATCCCCCAGCTTCGCCAGATCGCTCAAAGCCGATTCATACGTGCCCACCGCCAGTTTCTTGTTCGATCCTTCCAGCAGTTGTCCAAAGCGGAATTTCTGCTCCCAAGTCGGGCTGCTATGCCGCGCCAGCTTCTTATAGGTCAAACTGGCCCGGGTAGCGTCTCCCGCATTCACCTGCCGCTCAAACAGCTCGCCCAGCAATGCCACAGCGTCACCGCCCCGGTTCTGCGATAAGCACAAATCGGCCGCGAGTTGCCGCACCGTGTCGTTTTCCGGATCGTCGCGCAAGACCGACAGATACTCTTCCAGCGCTTCGGAGGCTTTCCCCTTCTGCAGAAGTTTTTCCGCGCGCTCGATACGCCGGGCTAGCTCGGCTCGGTCAACGCGCTTTGTGATCTCGGGCATGGGTCGGTCTTGGGCGGACTACTGCTGCCTTCGATTCTAGGAGTCGCCTCCAGACCCAGCAATCCGTAAGCCCCGCCAGCGATTACGAAAGTCACCCGCGTCAATCTTCCATCCCCTTGTGAAACCCTGTACCCCCTGTGTTTAAGATTCTTGCGTTGAGGACCCAAAGCACCTTAGTCCTCGCATTTGGTCGATCCCATCCTTTTTTGTTATCGTGCCCCCATGCGTCAGCCCCCCACGTCCGAACTCGCTTCGGAACAAGCTCACGAACAAGGCCTCCACCATCAACTCACCGTCGGCCAAATGACCATGGTCGCCGTCGGGGGCTCCATCGGCACCGGACTTCTCCTCGGCTCCGCCGCGGCGCTCGAGATGGCCGGCCCCAGCGTGATCCTCAGCTATGTCGTTGCCGCCTTCATCACATACACGGTCTCCATGGCTCTGGGCGAACTTTCCAGCATGCACCCCGCCGCCGGATCCTTCGGCCTGTACGGCGAACTCTATCTCAATCAATATCTGGGATTTCTATGCCGTGCCGCCTACTGGGCTGCCATCGCCTTCTCCATTGGAGCCGAACTCACCGCCTCCGCCGCCTACATGGCCTACTGGCTTCCCGCCGTCCGCGGCGAAGTCTGGGTCATCTTATTCTCGGCGGTACTTCTCCTGGTCAACCTGCGCAGCGTACACGCCTTTGGACGCTTCGAGTTTTGGTTCTCCATGATCAAGTTCTCGACCATCGTCGCCTTCATCCTGGCCGGTGCGGCCCTGCTCCTCGGCGGCCGCGTAGCCCCGCAATACACGGTCCACGGCGGATTCCTGCCCAAAGGTCCAATCGCACCTCTATTGGCGGTATTCTGGGCCATCTACGCCTTCGGCGGCGTAGAGATGCTCGCCGTCACCACCGGCGAATCGCGTTCTTCGAAAGACATTCCCCGCGCCGCCCGGCTCACTTTTTTCCTGTTGGCAGGGGTCTACCTTGGCGCCATCGCCGTGCTCGTCGGCGTCATGCCCTGGAACCACGCCGGGGTCTCCGAGAGCCCGTTCGTCAGCGTGCTCCGGTTGGCGAAGGTCCCGGCCGCAGCCTACTTTATGAACTTTGTCGTTCTCACCGCCGCGCTTTCCGGAGCCAACGCTAAACTTTACGTCGCCTCCCGCCTGCTGTTCTCCATGGGCCGCACCGGATGGGCTCCCGCGCGCCTCGGCAAACTAAACCACTCCGGTTCGCCCCGCCTGGCTTTACTTGTCTCGTCCTACGGCATCGTCACCGCGCTCATCATCGAAAACTGGGCCCCGAAACAAGCCTTCCTCTACATCATGGGAGCCGCATTCTCAGGCCTGATCTTCTCCTGGGTTGTATCCCTGGCGGCTCACGTGAGCTTTCGCTGGCGGCTCACGGCACAACAAGTGGCAGCCCTCCCTATGCGGTCTCCACTGGGTATGTGGGGATCGATGATAGGATTCGTCCTGGCATCCGCCACCGTCCTCCACACTCTCTTCTCAACCCGCATCAACGAAATCGGCGGATTCGTCTTCTTCGCGGCACTCACGGTCTCGTATTTCCTGCTGAAACGTAGGCGTGGTTCTCCTTCTCAGTAGAGAAGCTTTGATCCCACCCGGGACTTTCTAGCGGACTAAGACGCCCCTGCGCTCGATTACCAACGTAAGCCCGCATCACCCTTTTCTGCTGCCAGCCGCGCACCCGCTCCACTAGCCTCGTTACAGCGCGTCCCCAAATCCCGCGCCCCACGGACTCAACGAGTGATCCTCTCTGCCCTACTTCTTCGTTCGCAGGACATCCTCCCCATTGCCGGTTGCGTCATCGGACTCTGCGCCGGGATCTATCTCTTCTTCAACGGCTTCCGTCGTCTCCAGCGCCGGCACGTCATACTTGACACGCCAGTCTCCAAGATTCGCAGTGCATCCCTGGGCATGGTCAAGCTCAGCGGTCTCGCCGTGGGGCCGTACACCGTGGTCGCGCCCATCACCGAACGCCCCTGTTACTACTACCGCAGCGTCGTCTGGGAGTGGAAACGCAACGGCAGAAAGAATGAGTGGGTCAAAGTAGCGGCCGAGTGCATGCACGTGCCCTTTTTTCTCGACGACAACACCGGCAAGGTAATGGTCGACCCGCGCGGCGCCGAACTCGACCTGCATCGCGATTTCCAGCAGGAATTCTCCGATTCTCTCTTTACCGCGAAAGAAGAAGTTCCCCCATCCGTTCGCATGCTTCTGCTGCGCCACGGCGTCAGCACCACCAACAAGATCAAAGTCGAAGAGTTTTGCATCAAGCCCAAGACCTCGCTTTTCGTGTTCGGAACGATCGACGAAAATCCGGGGATCGAACTTACCCCTCAGCCCATCCCCGATGAGAGGCACCACACTCTCACCCTCGACCTGCCACTGTCTCTGCCCCCCTCACAATCCGACCCTGGCAGCACTGATCTATCGTTGGTGACGACCAGCGGCGACCCCGCTCCGGTTGAAGAGCGCTCTGTCAGCGAGCGCCTGTTCGGTGGGAATCTCCACCAATCAGGCTTTGCCGGTTCGGCTTTTGACAAGTTGATGCGTGAAGAGTCGATCCACGCCGCGTCGACTCAAGTCCTGCGGCTTTCTCCGGACACACCTCCGCCAAACGTGGCGGACATGACGCAGCAACAGAAAATCGCCGCCGCCCTCATGAGAGCGGGCGTCTCAAACCCGGCGGCGTGGGCAGAGGCCGAGGTCACAGATTCGGCGGTCACCACCAATCCGGGTGCAAATGGTTCTTCCGCTGGCGGCCAGCTCACGCCCGTCGAGGGCTTCGACCCGCGTCCGCCCGTCGTCTTGAAGAAGGGAAAAAGCAACTCAACCTTTCTGATCTCGGCGCGCAGCCAGCGGGAGCCCGCCCGCTCCCTCGGATGGAAGTGCACTCTGATGATCTGGGGTGGTCCCGCGCTCTCACTGCTCTGTCTCTACGGCCTGCTCGCCCTCACGCATTCGCTCTAGCTACCCGCACCACACCTCTAACCGCCGCCCTCCAATCCACCATGGTGGCTCTAGTACAATTGCTCGCGTGAGCAACGCCGTTCGCATCGGAATCCTTGGTGACTTTAATTCTGAGTTCCGTTCTCACCATGCCACCAGCGACTCACTGCAACACGCTGCCCGCAAACTGGATTTGAAGATCGAGTCCGAGTGGATTTCCACACCGTCCCTAACCGCCTCCGTCGCAGAGAAAACTCTCGAAACCTTCGACGGTCTCTGGGCCTCGCCTGGCAGTCCTTACAAAAGTTTCGATGGCATGCTCAAAGGCATCGAGTTCGCCCGCCGCCGCGACTGGCCCTTTCTCGGCACCTGCGGAGGCTTTCAGTACGCTCTGATCGAATTCGCCCGCAACGTCCTCGGCATCAAAGACGCCGACAGCGCCGAAAATAATTCGGGATCGAAGAACATCGTGATCTATCCTGTGGCCTGCGCCGTAACCGGCCGCCTGGGCGACGCACCAAAGCTGTCCGGAATGGTGCCCGAAATCCGCCTCCGCCCCGGCTCCTATCTGCAATCGTTCTACGGCAAAGAAAAAGAGATCGTGACCGAGGAATTCTTCTGCAACTTCGAGGTCAACCCCGAGTACGAATGGGCCACCATGGAAGCCGGATTCCCCGTTGTTGCCCGCGGCGAAAAAGGCGAAATCCGCGCCATCGAATCGCCCACTCATCGCTTCTTCATCGCCACACTGTTCCAGCCCCAACTGTCCTCCACGGAAAAGAAACCGCATCCTCTAATCCTCGCCTTCGTGCAAGCCGCCGCCGACTGGGAACGCAAAAAGCTCGACGACAGCGTCCTGGAATAGCCGCCCGTGTGAGACGGACACTCCTGTCCGTCGCCTTTGACTTTGACTTTGACTCTGACCCTCCACGGTTACAAGGATCGAGGGCTAGGCCGGCCCCCACCTGATTTTAGGCTTTCCCCGGTAACCATTACCAAAGATTGCTCCGCCCCGCCTAATTCCCTAAAGTCAAGCACCGGCCCAGCCGATCTCCTTTCCATATGGTGAACCAAATTAGCTCTACCCACGCCAGCCAAGCCAACGAAGCCGCGAAAGCGGCAGCCACCAAACCTCAGCCACAGCAAGCCCAGCAACAGCAAGCCAAGCCGAAGGCCAGTCCGCAACCTTCGGACACCGTCACGCAGAAAAGCACAGTCGGCGCCAACCAGGGCGGCAATAAAAAATAACCATCATCGAACCTCAAACCCCCTCGGGTTGAACAAAAAAAATGGAGAGACGGACCCACGGCCCGTCCTCCAATTTTTGTTGGTACTACCCCGCCAGCAGCTCAAACACCGGATAACTCCCCGTCAACTCGACAAAGCCCCCTACCGGCGAACCCGCAGCCACCGGGAAGTAGCGCTGCACCTCGCGCTTGAAAGTATCAAGATAGGCCTTGAGAATTTCCGGCTTCTCGGCATCGCCAACCGGTCGCAGCCGGAATCTCTGCGCTGAACTTCCCTTCTTCAGCGTAACTTCACCAGCGGCCTCCGCATTGCGCACCCATTGCGTGCGCCCACGCGGCGCAACCAGGAATCGCTGGCCATTCTGATCCAGAAGGTCGATGGGAGTTGAATACAGTTTGCCGCTCTTGCGTCCGCGCACTCGCAGCAGATAGTTGTGGGAAAAACCGAGACCGGCGCCGACCAGAAATCCAAAGACGCGGTTAAAGATTTTCTCAAGCGGGGTCGGCTCACGAAAAACCGGGAGGCTGGAATTCATGCCTCCCATTCTACTGCTGCCCTGCGTCTTCCACTGCCGACTACGTCGCCTTCGCAAAGCGCAGGGACGCCGAATTCATGCAATAACGCAGCCCCGTCGGCTTCGGGCCGTCATCGAATACGTGCCCCAGGTGCGCATCGCATTCCGTGCACGACACCGCCGTCCGTTCCATGCCGATGCTCAAGTCGGAAATCTCCTGCACGTTTTCTTTCGTGATCGGCTCCCAGAAGCTCGGCCAGCCCGTTCCCGAGTCAAACTTCGTCGTGGAACTGAACAGGGCGTTGTCGCAGCAAATGCAGCGGAAGACACCCTTCCCGTGCTCATTCAAAAGCTTCCCAGTGTAGGCCAGTTCGGTGTCCGCGTGCCGCGTGATCTCAAACACTCCTGACGGAAGTTGTTTTCTCCATTCGTTTTCTGTCTTTACCACGCGTGCTATCTTCACCTTTGCCAACCGCTTCCCATCGTCGGAGAATTGCACAATCGTCACTTCTCCCGGCTCCGACTTCGCCGCGGCTTCAATTACCCGCGGCCTGCGCAGCGACCATAACGCCACGCCTCCCAGCGCCGCTCCCACGCCGGCTAGAAAAACACGCCGCCCCAGATTCACTTCGCTATCTCCGCGATCTGACTCAAACATAACCCTCTCCTGATGCCGTAAGTGCAGAGCCAACGATTTTGGGTGGAGCAGCGCTTTCAGCGCTGCGATCCAGATCCCCTCCCGATTCAGGGTTTCAGCTCCTGAGGGCTTCCAAAATCTACCTTACCGTTATATAAATCCGGAAATTCCTTCCTCAAATTGGCCACCTTCGGCGCATCGTTGAACATGATGTAAGGATCGTTCGGATGCACCGTCGCATAATTCTGGTGATACCCCTCCGCCGGATAAAACACGTTCAACGCCGCCACCTGCGTCGCAATCGCCCGCCGAAAAATCTTCGCCTGTTCGAGCTGCGCAATGTAAGCCTCGGCAATGTGCTTCTGCTCGTCATTGCCATAGAAAATTACCGATCGGTACTGCGTGCCTTCGTCCGGCCCCTGCCGGTTCACCTCCGTCGGATCGAGAGCCACCGAGAAGAACACCCGCAGCAACTCTCCATAGGTCACCTTCGACGGATCGTAAACAATCTGCACCGACTCGGCGTGTCCGCTCTGCCCGCCGCTCACCGTCTCGTAATCGGGATTCTTCACCGTCCCGCCCGAGTATCCCGAGGTTGCGCTGATCACGCCCTTCACATGTTGAAACACCGCCTGCACTCCCCAGAAGCATCCGCCCGCCACCACCGCCGTCTGCTTTCCCGCAGCCGCAAACTTCGCCTCATCCACCGCGGGCGCAGGCACCGCCTCACTCGTGCCGTTTCCAGCCTGGCAAGCAAGCGTCCCCGCGAGCACCGTAAGAATCATTGCGAACATCCGAATTGACACTTTGGACATAATTCCTCCGAATTGCATTCACCACCGCTCCCAGTATTAGAGTTACGAATCGAACAGAAGTTTCGGATGGCTCCGCTTGTATGAGGGAAGGCTCATGTGGGGACAGCCGCCCAAGCTTGCCCTGAGCGAAGTCGCAGGGGCTGTCCGCGGAGCCAAGCGACGCCACCCATGTGGAACGGACACGCCCTTCGGCAAGCTCAGGGCAGGCTCTGTCCGTTGCCTTTGCTTTTGATCCTAAGAGGTGGACGTCGCTTCGATGTTGCCTTCGGCCTCGCCTAAGCCGCTAACGACGATGGCGATGCTTCACTCGTCCCCTTGCGCACTGCCAACGACATCATCACCCGCGCCACTCCGCTGAAGATCAGGCTAATGCCCACCAGCGTGCCAATCGCCCATGCTGAACTCGACGGCCATTGCATGTAGATCATCAACCCCAGCAGCAGCGTAATGATCCCGTCCACCAGCACCCAGCTCGACCCGTGCACCGAACGCATCTTGAAAAACAAAACGATGTTCAGCATACCTTCAATCAGAAACAACAACGCCAGCGCAAATGTGAGCGACGCCACGCCCAGTAGGGGATGCACAATCAAATATCCGCCGAAACACAGATAGGCAATCCCCACCAGCACCTTCCAGATCACGCTCCCCGCTCCATGCGCCCGAAAAGCCAGCATCAAGTGCACGACGCCCGCCAAAACAATCAGCCACGCCACCGCTGCGCTGACCGCCACTGCGGCAAGAAACGGCGAACCCACCGCCAGCATGCCCAACACAATCAGCAAAACTCCCCACAATATAGAACCCGTCGAAGCGTTTCGCACCATCTCAACCGGAGTGTTCTGCGCCATAATGTCCTCCTTAAACAACGGACTAAGCCTACCCCAAAATCCCCGTGATTTGAAGTCCAACCTAGGGTAAAAAAACTGGGATTTTATGTGTCCCGGCACCTCCAGCGCGGGGATGAGTGCTTTCTAATGACTAAGGGCCTAAGCACCTGAGAGTCGTGGAGACCTTACTATCCGCCTTTACCTATAGGGCTACGGTATCGTACGGGCTGCACGCTACAGACATTCGAGCTATACTGCTCTCGTTAAGTGCCCGCGCCCGTTAATCAACGGTAGGGAGACTCCCCCATGAGTTTCAAATCCGCAAGTCCCTTTGACAGCATCGAGAGCGCCCATGAGTTCGTCGCGCTATTAGCCGAAACCGTTCGTGAGGCCAAGAAAGATGTCGAAGCCGACATTCAAAGGGAATCGAACGGAGACTCGCCCCGCCACCTGGATGCCCTCCGCACCGCGCTCTACAGCATGGAGAAGCTCGAACTCCACATGAACAAAAGCCGCCGCATCCTCAACGACCTCCGCTCCCTACGCCGCCTACTATTCGAAGAGCGAACCGCGAAACCGAAGCCGATCCCGGATGCGAAGATTGAAACATCGCTGCCAGCTTCACGCTCCAACCCGCCGCAGGAGATCAATCCTTCCAACTCCAGGTCCAAGCTCATCGCTTAAATGGTTATGTGGAGAAAGCCACCCTCGGCTGTCCGCCGGGCGAAGCCCGGCAAGTTCGTGGAACGGACATTCCCTTCGGCTTCGCTCCGGGCAGGCCCTGTCCGTTGCCTTTGACTTTTGCTCGTTGAACTGCCCTGTAGATTCCTGCTCAGATAAACTTGCGACCGATCATTGAGGGTATATCCGAAGTCGGAATTTCTATTCTCGTTGGAGGTATCCCCCTCCCTACCCCACTCTGAATGCCTTGCGGGGCGCGGGGTCTGCAAAAGAGTGCGCGCAAAATATGGATTGCAAATGACTTAGAGGTAAAATATAGAGAACAAATGACTTACGACCGATATCGCCCGGGCAGGCTGTACCGCCTCCGCCTTGACCATGATGAGCTGATTTTGGGGTGGGGAGCAAGGTTAGATGTCACAAGGCGGGTGCGGATATCCGGAACCTACCGCAGGGGCCGGCGGGAACTGCTAGAACTCTCGCTCACGCCGATATGTCCGGATTTCGCGGTCGATCTCGCGGGCCGAAAGTTTGCTCTTGCCTTTCCTCCGGGCCGTGGCGCGAATCGCGGCGAGAGTTTTCTCTTCTGGCGCGAGGGCCATGAGAAATTCCTTGACGCCCTTGGGGTGGGTTCCTGCCGCCGCCCGCGTGCGCAAGGCCTTTGGTGATTGTCTTCGGTTTGCCACTCAAGTCCCTCGAAGCGACGAGTCGATTGCTACGATCTTATCAGTCGCCGTGGAATCCCACGTTTCGCAAAGAACGCGGAACATGGGGCACGCGGCTCGTGCCTTTCCCGTTCTTTGGGATGCTAAACTTAGCCGTAAGCCATGGCAGACAGAGACTCAGGAGTCAAGGTTGCAGTAATTGGCGCGGCGGCGGTCGTTCTTGCAGCAGTTCTCACGGCGATCTTGAACCCGTCTTGGTGAAGATCCGACTCGCCCCGTGCGTCTAGGACCAACCTTACCATTGCCGGACGTGTCGTTGACCAAAGAACAAATCTAGGCATCGGACAAGCATCGATCTCGATTGTGGGCCGAGCTGAGACGGACGTGACGGAAGACAATGGCAACTTCCGAGTTAACCTTCAGCCGCCACTGCCGAGCGACGGGACGGTGCGTCTCCACGTGGTAAAGACGGGCTACGCACCTCGCGATGAAACAACAACGCCCACGGAAACCCTAATCGTCCAACTTAAACAAATGTGAATAAGCTGATAGTAAGTTCCCTCCTGCCTTTACTGTTGACGCTGTGCCTTGCGGCGCAGCAAGGGACAATCTTGCATGTTCGTGGCCAGATCACAGACGCAACTACGCACAGGGACGTGGCAGGAGTCTCAATCAGTTCGGTCCTGGCCAGACATGACGCAACTACAGACGCGAACGGTTTTTTTGTCCTTGAACTGCGTGACGGGGTGAAGCCCGGAGACGACGTCAGGATTCACATTCAAAAGAGTGGTTACAGGGCAGACGACGTAACGGAAGCTGCATCTGAAACCGTAACGTATCCAATCCGGATTCGGCGGCTCGGAAAGCCATCCGGCAGTCGCAGCTCACCCGGTCATGCAAAGCTGGCCGACCCGGACGCTACTGGATACCTACGATCTATCCCTTTCAGTATTCGGTTCGACCCACACTCCCCCGACGACGCAGCCGTGAGTTACAACACGACCAACCTTGGAAAACAAATTCTTCCAGGAGCAACCGTTTGGGCCTATATCCGTGTCCGTCCTCAGATGAGTGCGGAGCAGGAAGATGCATTGTTCAGTACGGCTAGTTTTGGCGGGGGACCAGCGGCCCTAGAAACAACGGAGCGCAACTACTGGGAACACGGGGACTCTAGACACGGCAAAATATCCGGGTCGCCGGACTGGCAGGATCCGGAGGATTTCACACGTCAGGTCAGGCAAATGCAGAAGGGAGAGACATCCATATACTTCCTCGTCAGGGGCCCTGATTTCTCGGTGCCGCCCTTTCAATGCCACGGGCACAACGGCCCAACTGAGTGGCCGAACTTCATACCTAAAACCTTTCAGCGGCCTTGGTGAGTTCCCGCAGCCGAGGTCACCACAGTGAAATAACCTCATCGCCCGGTCCCCCGCCTCTCGCCTTTTTTGCGAGAAGCGGGCATCGTCATCACCACAGATCGCCGAGACTCCCACACAGAAGACGTCACTACGAGGCCGCTCCTCGTCTGTGACATCTAACCCTCCCCAGAAAACTGCGCGAATGAAGCGAATCATGCGGGCGACAAGAGTCAAAAGAAACGGACAGAGCGTCCGCTCCAAACGAGCCGCGGCCAGAAGCTAGGAGCTTGCAGCTGATTCTGCTTGACATTCGCCTTATATTCGCCAACAATATCCCACATGGCGATTACACGCAGGCAGCGCGAAGTGTACGACTTCATCTCCCGCTTCGTGGCGGAGCATGGTTACTCTCCGTCGTTTGAAGAGATCGGCAACGGGCTCGACCTGAACTCACTGGCCACGGTGCACAAGCACATCACCAACCTGGAGAAAAAGGGACTGCTCACCCGCGACTACAACCGCAGCCGGTCCATCGATCTGCTCCCGCCCAAAGGACGCCTCAAGCAGGCCATGAGCGTGAATACCGGCCTGGTGCTGCCGCTGCTGGGGCGCATCGCCGCCGGCCAGCCCATCGAAGCGGTGCAAGACAATCAGACGATTTCGCTGGCCGATTTCGTTCGCTCGAAAGAAGTTTTCGTGCTCGAAGTGCGCGGCGATTCCATGCAGGACGAGGCCATCCTCGACGGCGACTACGTTCTGGTGGAGAAGCTGAAGACGGCGCACAACGGCGACATCGTGGTCGCTCTGGTCGATTCCAATGACGCAACCCTAAAACGATTCTACCGCGAAGGCGACAACATCCGCCTGCAGCCCTCGAATGTGACCATGAAGCCGATCATTGTGCCGGCGGCGTCGGTAGAGGTGCAGGGGCGCGTGATTGGGGTTCTGCGGAAATATTGAGCGGGGCCAGGCGACCCCGCTCAAAGACTAAGGTCCAGATTACTTCCGGACGTTAACTTGTTCGGCCTCGAAGGTTGCCGGCTTGGCGCTTACCGCAATGTGCCGGTCGATGGCTTGCGCAATGGCTTCCTTGGGACGGTAACCTACGATCTGTTCGACCACTTGTCCGCCCTTGAAGACCAGCAGCGTTGGGATTCCGGTGACCTTGTAGCGCATCGGAGTGGAGCTGTTGGAGTCGACGTCCATCTTGCCAACTTTGAGTTTGCCCTGGTAGTCCTTGGCCAACTCCTCGACGATAGGGGCGATCGCGCGGCAGGGGCCGCACCATGTCGCCCAAAAGTCCACCAGCACGGGCGTGTCTGACTTCAAAACATCCTGGTCGAAGTTCGCATCGGTCACTTCGACAATTCCGTTGCCTGCCATTTTCGTTTCTCCTCGTTGTAACGTCGCGCTGTCGGCGAACGCTCCCATGTTTCGGAAACAACGAGCGGTCGTAGCCGGGCCTGGCGATCTATGATTGCTTCCCCAAACTCGGGGCAACTTATTATCGTACCACTGACGTTTGATGCATGGGATGGCCCGAAAGTCGCAGAAGGCGGCTTTCCAAATCGAGCCCTGAAAAGGGCGACGCCAAGTCGGAAGGATCAGGGTCTAAAAGATGAACTTCACCGCCGCCTGCATCAACCGCGGAGCGGCCGCGCTCACGACCTCTCCAAACGACGAGCTGTTGATGTTGCCGTTTACTGCGGCCGGCCCGTAAAACTGGGCGTGGTTGAAGACGTTGAATCCTTCGAACCGAAACTGAAGAGACCTGGACTCCTTCAGAGGCACGCTCTTCAGCAAAGCCATATCGTAATTGTCGATGCCCGGGCCGTAGAAGTATCGGCGCTTGGCGTTGCCGGGCTGTCCCAGCGGCTGCAGACTGAAAAGACTGGTATTGAAATAGGCCTGTCCGTTGCGCGGATTGTGATTCAGATCGAGCGCGCCGGGTGCGTATTGCGGTTCGTCGACGCCATAGTTGTTGACCCCGTTCGGCTCGGCGCCCAGCAAAGAATTATCGCCGTAGTTGTAAAGCGTGACCGGGAAGCCGGTGCTGAAGCGTGTGATTCCGGAAACAGCCCAACCTTCGGTCCAGCGGTTGGAACGCTCGAAAAGACGATTTAAGGGCAGCTGATAGTTATAGCTCACCACGAAGTTGTGTTTCACGTCGAAGGCGGATAGAGCCTTGCTCAGCGCGGGATGGATCGGGTTGATCTCTTCTCCAAGGTTGGAAGCCTGATCGAGCGATTTGCCGTAAGTGTAACCGCCGAGAATTTCCAAGTGTCCGCTGGTATGGCGCAGCGTGACTTCCAGCGCATTGTAGTTGGAGTTGCCGATCGTGGCCTGGTTCGTATCGCTGCCAAAGTTTGCGCCCAGCGGTCCGCGGGTTCCGTCGACGGTCTGGCCCGAAATTGTCTTGTAGATATTGCCTTCGAGAAACGGTCCACACGGTGTCTGCCCGCCCGCCAGGTTCGCCGGATTCATCAGTTGCAAACAAAGCGCAGGATCGCCGGGGTTAGCTTCCACCAGCGCGAGCAGGCGATGTCCCTGCGTGCCGACGTAACTGGCACTGAAGACAGTATTGGCCGAGAGTTCACGCTCCAGAGAAAACATGTACTCCCCGGTATAGGGGATGCGGTTAGTCGTGGGATACGCCGGAAGACCGCTGATCGGTTCGTACTGCGACCAATCCACGTTGGGATCGGGATGGCTCGCCGAAGAGTTGAGCGGCGCCAGTTGCACCGGGAAGTACTGGCTGCCCAGACCGGTGGAAGCGGAAAGGAACGGCGTGGTAAACAGCGGTGGAGTTGGACTGGTATAGGTGGTGCCGTAAGGCGCATTCGCGGCGAGAACTCCGATGGTGAGAGCTTCGATGGCTGTATAAAACGTGCCGAACCCGGCGCGCAAGCTGGTTTGGCCGGGACCACCCAGGATCTTACTGAGCAACGAATCCGAATCTGCGCTGGGTGAATAGACCAGGCCGATGCGCGGTGAGAAGTCCTTGTTGCCCGGCGGCGCTAGAGTACGCGGAACTCCGGGATCGGTTGGGAAGAGAATTCCCGCGGGCGCGGTGGGAAAAACCACCGACTGTTTCCCCGGCTCCAGGGTGGCGACTTGATTGTATTTTTCGTACCAGGGTTCGATCCGATCCCAGCGCAAACCGTAATTGAGTGTGAGGTTCGGTCGCAACCGCCAACTGTCCTGCGCATAGAGACCGAGGTACTTGTTGCGTCCGTAAAAGGGCTGGAGCTGGCTCTGATTGTATTGCGTGGGTGCGCCGATCAGGAAGTCGGCGAAATCAGATCCAGTCTGGCTGCCGAAGAACAGGAAGCTGCCGTTGAACTGAGCGATGGTGTGAGTGTTGACCTGATCGAAATGAAATTCGGCGCCGATCTTAATCGTTTGACTACCCACAACTTTGGAAAAATTGTCGAGCCACTGGTACGTATTGTTGGATTGCCTTAGTTCGTTAGTGTTAGTCCCGATGGAATAGTTGTTGGAAACGATATTCTCCACCCCTTCGGTTTGCGGCGCGAGCGGCACGATGCCTCCGTCGGCCCCAGCCGCGAAACCCTGCGATGCCAAACTAACACCCAGTCCGCCCTGCGGTCGGCCCAAGTCATTGGAATCGCGCAGGTAGCTGAAACGGAATTCGTTGACCGCGGTTGTGCTCAGAGTTCTGGTGTTGCCCAGGTTCAGCAACTGGGCTCGACCAAGATTGAGCGCGTTAAATCCGGGCACATTCGCCCCGCCTTGAGCCGTGGGATAAGGATTGTCCTGCGAGAAGTTGTCGAGGAAATAATAGGCGGAGAACAAACCCCAACGCGTGTTGGCATCGAGGCGAAGCGCTCCTTTGTCGTCGTTGAGTGTCTGATTGTTGGCGGAGGTCGAGAAAAGGTTGCCGGGCTGATTGGGCGCGGGAATGTATTGCAGCAACCGCTGCGCTGGAAGCGCCCACGCACCTTGTGGAGCGGTTGCATTCGGAAAGACACACTGCGAAAAACTGGTGCATGAGCTGGGATAAGTTGGGCAACCTCCGGTGGGGCAGGTTCCATTGGCGGGCGGTTGTGTCTCGCCTTGCGTAAAGTAGTAAGGCTCTCCCGGCGTAACCGCATAGCCAAAATTTTGAGTCAGTACGCTGGCCAACCCCGCGGGCAAGCCGGTGACCGTAGTTGGCACGGTTACCTGCTGCGGCTGTCCATTGATGTTGTCGGTAGTTGTCGCGACCAGCGAACTGGCAAGATCCAGCAAATTGCCGGCGCGGTCCTGCGACGAAGGCACGGGGATCAATCCAGTATCCACGCCCTGGGTCTGGCGCGTGCCTTGATAGTCGGAGTAGAAGAAAATGTTGTTTCTTTTCACCGGTCCGCCCAGCGTGCCGCCGAACTGATTCTGGTCAAAGGAACCGCGCGTGGGAGAAAAGTAATTGCGCGCGTCGAGATTCGTGTTACGGAGAAATTCGAAGACATCTCCGTGGAACGCGTTGCTGCCCGACTTGGTGATCACATTGATTTGTCCGCCGCTGTACTCGCCATATTCGGCGTCAAAATTATTGGTAAGGATTCTGAACTCGGCGATGGAGTCGAGATTGGGAATAATGGCGGTGCCCATGTTGACGTCTTCTTCCACATCGCTCCCATTCACCATGAAGCTGTTGGCGAATTCGCGCTGGCCGTTGATGGAAACAGTGCCGGGGTTCAAGTCTCCCGAGGGAGAAAACGCGCTGGCACCTACATCCTGAACCGTGCTGGAAGTGATGGACGTTCCGGGAGCAACGCCGGACTGAAGGGCGAGCAGATCGGTATAGCTGCGGCCGTTCAGAGGAACGCCGGTCATGGTGGAACCGGTAATGACTTCGCCCATCTGGGAACTGGAAGTCTCGACACGGGCCGCGTTATCACTCACCGTGATCGCGTCGGTGCGCTCGCCCACCTGCAGAACAATATCCAACTGAAGAGCGCTATTAGCGTCGATCGCGATGCCGGTACGGCGATAGGGTTTGAATTCGGGATGGTTCACTTCGAGAACATAGTCGCCGACAGGGAGAACGGGAAAGGTGTAGGTGCCGCGGTTGTCGGCGGCGGCGGATTGCCGAACCCCCGTACTCGTGTTGAGCACTGTGACGGACGCTTTTGCAATCGCGGCGCCGGACTGATCTTTGATTGTGCCTGAGATGCTCCCCCCCACGCCGGCGAAGGTCATCCCCAGCAAGCAGAGATGAAGGCACAAGCCGCGCAACGAGATTTTTGACAGACTTCGCATGGTCTCTAGGAGTTCCAGCCGCCGAGAGGCTAAGACGTGAGACGCTCAGTTGCGATCTAGTCGCATCTAGCGCCATCAGTCCGCCCTCCACTGTTAATCACAGGGATGGATCAGAGGGTGCTAGTTGCAATCGAGTCGCATCTGAAGTACAGTTTCGATACTGACGGATGTTGCGGTGCGTCGTCAAGAACCGGCGGAAGATTCCGTCGCAGCGCAGTTGCGACCAGTTGCGACAGCCCAGGAGCGCCCCATGCCACTACCCAAAACTGAAATGCCGGGCCGGCTACAGGCCCACTTTGCCGACCGCGGAATCCGCATGACCCAGCAACGGCGGGCCATTCTGCAAGTGATGGAGACTGCCACCAAGCACCTTGACGCCGCTCAACTCCTGCGCAAGGCGCAGAAGCTGGATGCCAGCGTGGATCGCAGTACGGTTTACCGGACGCTGCAATTGTTGAAGCGCCAGGGACTGATTGATGAACTCGACCTGATGCACATCCACGGCGAGGGACATTACTACGAACGCAAGCTCAACCGCGACCACATTCACATGGCCTGCCTGCGCTGCGGCAAGATTATGGAATTCGTCAGCGATATTTTCGAGAAGCTGAAGGGGCAAGTCGAGAAAGACTGCCGGTTCCGGATTGTAGTGTCCCGGTTGGAAATTGGCGGATACTGCGCGGCGTGCTCGAAGTAGGGGCCAGGGCGTCGTTCAGGATACGGTCCGCACAAAAAAAGCGCCTCGGACTTTTCAGTCCAAGACGCCTCGGCAGCCCTCCCCCAGAACTGCCAAACCACGAAATGGATATTAATGAACCACTGATTGAGTGTAAACGTCACTTTGGTAATGAGATTTTCCTCTTAATGAGGCAGTCCTAAATTGGGAACGCAGCCAATGAGAAGCGCGGGAAGATAAAGACCGCGGGCTGGAATTATTGTTGTTTGTGCCAGGTCTGGCCATCGTCTGCGGTAGTCCAGAGTTCGGCGCTGGACGTGGCCACAGTTCCGTGCTGCGGGTCAGGGAACTGAATGCTGATTATGTCACCGGTGAGAATCGTGCCGGCAGCAGAAGGCAGCACAAGGGTCCAGCGATTGCCGCCATCGACGGTGTGATAGAGCGCTCCACCGGAGCCGCCGGCCCACACTTCGAGTCCAGAGGCGGCCACGGCGCGGAATATGGGGCTCGAGTTCGGTGAGGCTTTGGCGTTCTGATTTTTCTTAGCCCGATTCGCCGCGTCTTGTTCCGGCACGTCTTGCCCTGTCTTAAATCCGCCCGCCATGGCTGCGCTTTCTACTGTTTTGGCGGCGGCGATGGCAGCGAGGTTCATGCTCGGATTTATGTCCTCCCAGGTCTTGCCTGCATCGAAGGAACGCTGCAATGTTCCAGCCGCACTAATCGCCCAGCGCGGGGATGCGCGGAGCATGAGAGCCGGTGAGGTTTGCCAAGGAATACTGGGCGGCGCAAGCGGGGCCGGAGTTGCACTGGCGGCAGCCTGCGCGGGCAAGGGATCTTTCGCTTTGGCGACTGCACCCAGATTGGTGACGCTGCGGCCGTTCAGAGGCAGCCCTTTTCGATTCTGAATGAGCTGATCTGGAACCTGGTTTTCCGCGGTGACTTGTGTCGTGACCAGCGCCGCTTCCGATTGCACTTCGACGACCTCGGAGGCGCCGGAGACTTGAACCTGCTGGGTAGAGGTGGGCGGCAGAGCCTGGGGTTGAGCGGGCGCAGGGCTGCTTGCAGCTTGGGTCACATCTGAATCCTGACGAGCCGAAGGCGCAAAGTCGGCAGCGGAACCGTTTCCAACCCCAGCCGCTGCTCCGATCCCTCCTGCAGAGCCTGCGCGGTTCATCGGCTGCGGTTGGCGGAAGATCGCGCCCGCTCGCGGCGCAGCCTTGCGCTCCGGCAATATGGTCTGGGAGGATGTAGCCAAGGCACCTGTTTCAATCTTGTTTTGGGCCATTCTGGATTGAGGAACCGACGCTGCCGATGCAGGAACTGGCGGAAGGACCGGCGCATTCTGAGACGCGGTGCGCGCGGTTGCATCGCTCTGCACAATGTTCGAGGCTATTGTTCTTTCCCGGTGACGCTGCCGGTATTGCAGAACTCCGACCCAGGTGACGATCAAGAGCCCGGCAGCAACGACCCCCCAACGAAGGACGGGCCAGCTTAACCAGGCGATTCGGGCTCCGGACGCAGCGGGCACGGCAACCGCTTCGGTCGCCGGCAGAGCGAGAACAACCACATCTCTACAATCACCGCAGTGCGCAAGGTGATCGATGACGAGCTCACGCTCGCGGCCCACGAGAGCCTGCTCGGCGAATGCGGTCAGAAGGTCGGCGTCGGGATGCGATTCTGCCACTGCCGGCTTCGACGCCTCCAACTGCTGGCGCACGATTTTTGGGACGTCCTGCATTTGTAGCTCTTGGCTTCGGCTCTTAGCTTTTGGCTCTTGGCGCCACCTTTTGCGGAAGAGGCAACGTGTCCTTCTTCCCTGAGAACGTTGCCGCCGGCGATTCTTGCGTCAGGCTGCGACGAATATCCAGCCGCAGATCGCGCACGTCCACTTCCAAAGCCTCTTCGGCCTGGCGGCGGGCCATCCCCTGCTGCACCATACCCGCCAGGATCTTCTTCCGCAACGCCTTGGCCAGTTTGTCGACCTTGCGGCTGATGGTGGACTCATGCACGCCCAGCATGCGGGCGATTTCAGCCAGAGTTCGTCCGTCGAGGTAATACGCCGCCAGCACCACGCGGTCTTCGCTGGAAAGCGACGCCAGGGCGGCGTGGGTCGCAGATTCGAGCCGCGAGTCCGCGGGCGTAACCGGCTCCGGCTCCGGAGCGGCGAACTGGGAGCCGTCTTCGCTTTCTTCGTCGAGGCTCACCAGGCGCTTGATGCGGCGGTAGCGATTGACAAATTCCTGGGCCAGCACCGTGCGCAGCCAGCCTTCGAGTGACCCGCGACCGGTAAACGATGCCAGCTTGGAAACCCGTTCGCCATCGCGTGTGCTGGTGCCGTAGAGCTCGGCATAGAGAGTGTCGGCAAGGTCGCGCGCGGCTGAATCTTCGCGCGCAATGCGCAGGGCCGATTGATAGAGCTTTTCGCGGTAGCGTGTGAGGAAAATTTCCCAGGCGGAGTTGTGCCCTGCGGCGCAGGCCCGGGCGAGAGCTAACTCCTCCACGCGCAGGGTCAGCAAGAAAGTGCGCGCCTCCGCATGACTTGTCTCGGCGGGAAGATACTTCGCGCCCACGTCACAGAGAATCGCGGCGAAGGATTCGTGCGAGAGGCCGATCTTCCCACATCCGCTGCTGGCGTGCAGCTCCGCCGCAAGCTCGGCGACTGCCGATTGCACGGAAGCGGAGATCGGTTTCGTGGCACACATGAGGAAGAGAGATTACGACGAGCCCTGCCCCGATACTACTAATTCCTTAGACGCTTGCAATGTTAATTTTGGCCGCAAGGCCCGATCTTTATTTCGTTCTTGCGGCGGAGAGTCGAGATGGGCCGGTGCGCACCGTGGAGCTGAGACGGCGAGCCTCCTGGGACCGGGCGCACCGGCCCGCGAGGGGAGATCTATGCGTCCGACATTAGTTGTCGCGGTGACCGTGATAGCGATCAATGGCCGGAATAGTCTGCCTAGACCTGCGGCCGGTTCATGCCGGGGAGCAACCTTCAGTCTCCGGATATAAAGTGCTAGAGCCGATCCGTCACGGAAGTCTAACCGTATTTCCGGTAGTCGCACCTAAGTCCTACACTACGAGCGAGTTTCTTACACTCGATGAGGGGCTGCGATCGGGCGAGGTGGTAGTGACCGAGTACGGCAATGTTCGCGGCTTGATCCGGCGGCATGTCGCGCCGGCATTACAACACGATAGCGCCGAAGTGAACCGGCTGGTGCTGATCAATAACTCAAAGCGTCCGCTGTTGCTGTTGGCCGGCGAGATTGTTGCGGGAGGCAAGCAGGACCGCGTCATCGGAAAGGATCGCATCGTTCCGGCGGAGAGCGATCCCGTGGATCTCAGCGTGTTCTGCGTGGAGCCGGGGCGCTGGGTCGCCACCAGCGAGCGCTTCGGTACATCGGGGGCGACTTACGGAGGGGGAGTCGGTGCCGGCAGCGCCGGGGGTGCCAGCGCATCCGCCGGGACGCTGATGGCTCAACCTTCCGTGAGGGCTAAAGCGATGGGCGACAAAGATCAGGACCAGGTTTGGGCGGAGGTGAGAAAGCAACAGCAGGCGATGGAAACTGTTGAAGTGTCGGCGGCGGCTCCCCTGGTGAACACGGAAGCAATCCGCACCACCAGTTCTTACGCTGTCGTAATGGAAAACAGGGACGTGAAGGAAAAAGTGGACGAGGTCGCCAAGCCCATCGAGCAGAACTATCAGAGTCTCATCGGCCAATTGCGCGACCGCAAGGCGGTCGGCGTAGTAGTCGCGGTGAATGGACACATCATTTGGGCCGACATTTTTGCCAGCACGGAGTTGCTGGAAAAATATTGGCCCAAGCTGGTGCGCTCCTATGCGTCAGAAGCGGTGGTATCGCGGGCAAAAGGCGCGGAAGTGGGCTCGGCACAAGCGGAAGCCTTTCTCGCAGACATGGAAGGACGCCGGGAAACGATTGAGAGCGAACCGGGAGTCTATCGTCACACGGAGGTGAACGGCGACGGCTTCAAGGCGTTCTCGCTAACGTCATTGCTGCCCAAGACCGGTTTCGAAGTGCATGTGGCGAAGATGGCGGAGTGAGAAACGCAGTGGCCGGGGCCCAGTGGTCAGTGGTCAGAAAACGCAAACTGGCTACTGGCCACTGCCCACTGCCGTTTGGTACCAACTCCGCCAGGCGGCAGATTCGTTCGGCAGGCTTTGCCCGGTGATGCGAGCTAGCGCCTGGAACGCGAGAGCATGGGTTCGCGCGTCGAGCGCCGGATCGCTTGAGTAGTTGATGAGTTGCGGAACAGCGACGAGACGCTGGTCGTGGGTCAACATGCCGGATTCTGCCAGATTGCAGGCGGCGCGTTCGCGCACCATCGGCGACGGATCATTGTGCAAGGCCTCGAGCAGAGGCGCGATGGTTGATGTGGTTCCCACCAGAGCTAAGCCTTCGACGGCCCAACGGCGCGCGTCTTCATTCCCCCGATCGGAATCTTTGCCGAAATCTTTCAGATGCGCAGTCAACACCTGGACTACACGATCAGTTTCGACTCCCCGATTTCCCAGCAAACCCAGCGTCCACAAAGCCCAAATCTTTTGCGCATGATCGCGGGAATTGGCCTGACGCGCCAGCGCGTCTACGCTAGACCCACTCTTAGTGAGTCCGTACGCCGCCAGTTGCACCTCGACAGCGGACGCGCGCACGCGCTTATTGCTGGAGTTGAGTGCGACCGTGGTCAGGTCGCCGAGTTGCGAATCCCATTTGAGCTTGCCGCGCCAGGCGTCAACGTGCGCCTCGATCTGCGCTTCGGTTTGAACATCGCTCTCGGCCGGGGTATCGGAGCGGCTCACGACGCGCTCCAGCAGGATCTCGGCTTGCTTCTGCGGCCCCTCGAGATCCAGATCGCGATCCGAAAACGCAGCGGAGGACTCAGAAGAACGCCTTTGCAGCGACGATGCACCGTTGATTTTTCCCCAGAGCGCGCCGCGCCCTCCAGCGCTGGAAGCCAGGAGAGCGAATCCCACTCCCACCACTATTGCGGCGAAGTGAAGCGTACGCAGGTTCGCCGCCGGCAGCCGTTGCTCCGCCAACTCTCGCTCCGGCAGATTCGGTCGATCCACATCCATAGCCAAAGTCTAGGGGTGGCCCGGAATAGGGTAAAGTTACTTCGGGACCCCGCCAAGTGAGGTTAGATGCGTAATCGCGGCCACCTCTGGCCGGAAACTGGCATCGAAGTCAACACCGTGGGCCCAGAGAGCTTGCGGAGGAGATCTTGTCTAAAAAAGCAAAGTCCATGCGCCTTTGGTTGCCTGCGGCGCTCGCCCTGCTGGTTGCGGCTACGGCGTTGGCTGCGGCCGGCCCGGGATACAAGGTCGTAAACACCTACAAACCCGGCGGCGAAGGTGGTTGGGATTACTTGACCGCCGATGCGGCGGCGCGCCGTCTTTACATCTCTCGCGCGACCCACGTCATCGTGCTCGATCTGGATTCCGGCAAGGTGGTCGGCGATATTGCGGATACGCCGGGGGTTCACGGCATTGCGCTCGCGCCGGAACTGGGACGCGGCTTCACCAGCAACGGCCGCGAAGGTACGGTGAGCATCTTCGACCTGAAGACGCTCGCACCAATCAGCAAAGTAAAGGTGGGCGATAATCCGGACGCGATTCTTTACGATGCGGCGACCAAACGGGTGTTCACGTTCAACGGGCGAAGCCAGGATTCGACGGCCATCGACGCTGCCAAGGGTACGGTGCTGGGCACGATCAAACTGGACGGCAAACCGGAGTTCTCGGCCAGTGATGGCAAGGGTGAGATTTTCGTAAACATCGAAGACAAGAGTGAACTGGTAGCGATTGACCCGAACAAACTTGAGATCAGATCGACATGGGCTCTCGCGCCCTGCGAATCGCCCTCAGGACTTTCGATGGACCGCAAGAATCGCCGCTTATTCGTGGCCTGCGATAACAAGATGATGGCCGTGGTAAACGCCGATACGGGCAAGATTGTCGCCACTCCGGCGACTGGCGACGGCGTAGACGCAACCACATTCGACGACGCGACCGGACTGGCTTTTGCTTCGGCCGGCGAAGGCGTGCTGACGGTCGTGCATGAAGACTCGCCCGACAAATTCAGCGTGGTGGAAAATGTTCCAACGCAAAAAGGTGCGCGCACGCTGGCGCTCGATTCCAAGACGCACAACATATTCCTGGTAGCGGCGAAGTTGGGCCCGGCTCCCGCGCCCACGCCGGAGAATCCCCATGCCCGGCCGAGCATTGTACCCGACACTTTTGTAGTTCTCGTTGTCGGCAAGTGAGAGGGTCTCGGACTGTCGGAATCACGCCCTTCTTAAACATCTCAAGCCACGGCTCAGCTCTGGCTTCGCCGAATATCTGATGTAGGGGCCACCTCGCACGCGCCCTACTCCCATCCAATGCCCGTTCTTGCGGTTCACTGCGGCCAGGCTGATTGTCCCTCCAGCCTTTGTTATCCTCAGAGTACATGCCCTCGCGCTACGCACAACTCATGTATGACTGGGAGCACCGGCTCACCTCGGTGGATAACAACCGCGTGGTGCGTCCGCTGGAATGGGGCGTCGAGTGGGCCCGGGACTGGCCTTGCCGGAATGGCTTGTGTCCCGGCCAGGCCATCGACGATCCGGCAAAATTCTTAATCGATTTCAACCGGCGCATCGTCGCCTCAAGCGACGAGTTTTATGCCTACACCCGGCCAACCGACTTCCGGCTGGAGAAGCGCGAGGTGAAAGTTTTTTCCACGCGCCAGGTTCCCGATCCGAAGCTCGAAGCGAAAGTGAAAGGAACATTCGCGGAGTTCCTGCGTTTTACGGCCCCAGTGAAAACGCCATACGCAGAAAACAATCTGGTGAATGCGCGCTGGTTTCCCGCGCGCGGCAAGCGCGCCGTCGTGCTATTGCCGCACTGGAATGCCGATGCGATCGCATATGTGAGCTTGTGCAAAGTGCTCAACATGCTGGGCATAGCGGTATTGCGGCTGAGCATGCCTTATCACGATATCCGCATGCCGGCCGAGATCAGCCGCGCGGATTATGCCGTCTCCGCCAACATCGGCCGCACGCTCGATGCGGTACGGCAGGGCGTGGTGGATGTCCGCTGCTGTCTCGATTGGCTGGAGCAACAGGGTTACAGCAAGCTCGGGATTATCGGGACGAGTCTGGGTTCGTGCTACGCATTCATCGCGGCCGCGCACGATCAGCGGATTCAAGTCGCGGCGTTCAATCACGCTTCTACTTTCGTTGCCGACGTAGTGTGGCACGGGCAATCCACACGGCACATCCGGCAGGGGATGGAATCGCAGATTACGCTCGAAACCCTGCGCCAGTCGTGGCTCGCCGTGAGTCCGATGGCATACTTCAAGCAGTTCGCGCGCTGGCCCCGGAAGTCGCTCATTATTTACGCGAAGTACGATCTGACTTTCTTGCCCGAACTTTCCCGCAATGCCGTAGACGAATTCGCGCGGCAAGGACTCGACCACAAGGTTGTTGTTCTGCCCTGCGGCCATTACACCACGGGCGAAACGCCTTTCAAGTACATGGATGGATGGCAACTGGCTTCGTTCCTGCGAACAGCGTTTGCCGGCTAGAGGGAACGCGTCGATGAAAGCTACAATCGCGTACGAAGCAGTAGAATGAGGGCATGGCAACCGTTTGCATGTCGGATTCCGAGGTCGTAATGGAGTACCGGCGCGACGAGTTTGTGATCAGCACTGATCGCGAGCGCCTGAGCCTGGATGTGATTCACAATTTTCTCACGAACTGCTATTGGGCTAAAGGCATTCCAAGGAATGTTGTGGCGCAGTCGATCGAGCACTCGCTGTGCTTCGGTATTTATGACGGCAGCGGAGCGCAAATTGGCTTTGCCCGCGTGGTCAGCGACTTCGCCACCGTCGCTTATCTGGGCGACGTATTCGTCCTCGAATCGCATCGCGGCCGCGGATTGAGCAAGTGGTTGATGCAGTGCGTTGTGCAGCATCCCGCGTTGCAGAACTTGCGGCGCTGGATTCTTTTGACTCGCGACGCCCACGGACTTTATTCACAGTTTGGCTTTACTCCGGTGACGGCTCCGGAGCGATATATGGAACTCCACCAGCCCAACGTATACGAAAAGCGCTAGGAACAATAATTATGAAGAACTCCGCAGCTAAGATGTACCGCCCGCTATGCGAAGCCGATCCCCAGATTGCCGCTGCCATCGACAACGAAACCCGGCGCCAGCATGAAGGCCTGGAGCTGATTGCCTCCGAGAACTTTGTCAGCGAAGCCGTGCTCGAAGCCGCGGGGTCGGTGTTCACCAACAAGTATGCCGAAGGATATCCGGGCAAGCGTTATTACGGCGGATGCGAGTACGCAGACGTAGTCGAGAACCTGGCGCGCGACCGCGCGAAACAGCTATTCGGCGCCGAGCACGCCAACGTCCAGCCTCACGCCGGTTCGCAAGCGAACATGGAAGCTTACGCGGCGGTTCTGCAGCCCGGCGACACTATCCTCGGATTGAACCTGGCTCACGGCGGCCATCTCACTCACGGCTTTCACCTGAATTTTTCCGGGAAGACTTACAAGATCGTCCCTTACGGCGTGACCAGGGAAACGGAGACGATCGATTACGACGAACTGCAAAAGCTCGCGGAGGAGCATCGGCCCAAGCTGATCATCGGCGGCGGCAGCGCTTATCCCCGCATCATCGATTTCGCCCGCATGCGGCAGATTGCCGATAAAGTTGGCGCTCTCTTTCTCGTCGACATGGCGCATTTCGCCGGATTGGTGGCCGGAGGCGCGCACCCATCGCCCGTACCCCACGCTCACATCGTGACTTCGACCACGCACAAAACTCTGCGCGGCCCGCGAGCGGGCATGATTCTTTCCAAAGCGGAGTTTGCGGCCGCGATCGACAAAGTAGTTTTTCCCGGAATGCAAGGTGGTCCGCTCATGCACATCATCGCGGCCAAAGCGATCTGCTTTCAGGAAGCGATGCAGCCCGAGTTCCGCGACTACGCAAGGCAGGTCGTCGCCAACGCGAAAGTGTTGGCGGAAACACTGGCCGCCGAAGGCTTCCGCATCATTTCCCGAGGCACCGATACGCACCTGATGCTGGTCGATGTCTTCTCGAAAGGTATGCTGGGCAGCGAAGCCGAGAGAGCATTGGGTGAGGCCGGAATCACCGTCAACAAGAATGCCATCCCGTTCGATGTCAACCCGCCAATGAAGCCAAGCGGCATCCGCATCGGTACGCCGGCCCTGACCACGCGCGGAATGAAAGAAGTCGAGATGCGGCAGGTCGGCCGCTGGATCGCGGAGGCGCTGTTGCAAAGGACGGATGCGGCGGTGTTGAAGCGAATTCGCAAGGATGTGCTTGATCTGAGTGAGGCGTTCCCGCTCTATGCGGAACGCAGAGCGAGGGCGCAGGCGGAAGTGCGAGCTTAGGTGGGACGGTATTCCGAGCGGTGGGTTACCCTGGCTACGCCGATCCGAAAGCCGTGAGCCCCTTCGGGGATTCCTGCGAGCTCGGGTGCGCAGCAACTCCGACTCGCCTCCAGCATTGCTCTGTGTTTAAATTGCCCTCAATGAAGATCGCCATCGACATCCGGCGGATGACTGAGTTCGGCGTAGGCACTTACATCCGTAATGTTGTTCGCACTCTGGGACGTCTTGACCACGAGACCACGTATTTCCTCATCGGCGCTCCCGATAAAGTTAAGGAGATCGGCTCCCTGCCGCCTAACTTTCAAACGGTGCCTCTGGCTGAACCGGAGCGCTCTCTAAAGAGCTTTCGCGAATTTCGCACGGTGGTGAAACGGCTGGAATGCGATCTCGTGCACATTCCCAATCTGTTCTCTATCCCGCGTGCCCTGCCCTGTCCCTACGTGATGACGGTGCACGACATCCTGGAACATCTTTCACGTGCGCGCCAGCAGACCGGCTTCTGGCGATCCCTTCATTTTCAGTTAACCAAGCGGGTCTTGCACGGCGCGGCGCGCATTTTCGCGGTCTCAAACTTCACCAAACTCGAAATCGAAAAGCTATTTAACATTCCCGCCGGGCGCATCGAGGTGGTCTACAACGCCATCGATGAGAGGCTGCTTCAGGGTCACGCCAGCGCCGCAGACCGCCAGTTGATTGTCGAGCGTTACCAGGTGACTTATCCCTTCCTGCTTTATGCGGGAAGAATCAGCCCGCACAAAAACGTCGTGCGCATGATCGAGGCATTCTCCGCGCTGAAAACGGAACTGGAGAAGGACCAGGCATTCCCCGACCTGAAGCTCATCATTATTGGAGACGACGTTTCCGGCAATCCCGACCTGCGGCGCACGGTAATCCGCAGCGGTGTGCAGAACGATGTGCGCTTCCTGGGCTTCGTGCCTATCGAAGTCTTGCGTACGTTCTACGATGCCGCCAAGATTTTTGTCTTCCCCTCGTTGTACGAAGGCTTCGGCCTGCCGCCGCTGGAGGCGATGGCGCACGGCACGCCGGTCGTCACCTCAAACGTGTCGTCGCTGCCTGAGGTAGTCGGCAATGCCGCGGTACTCGTCCACCCGGAAAATGTTTTCGAAATTATGCGCGCGCTGCATCGCGTTCTTCTCGATCAGCCGTTGCGCGAGAAAATGAAGGAACGCAGCTGCCGCCAGGCGACAAGATTCTCCTGGGAGAAATCGGTCACCCGCATCATGCAGGTCTACTATGAAGTTGTGACCGCGCAAAGCAACGCCGCCCCTCCTGGCGAATCCGCAGGCAGCAAGGCCACGGCAACTGTAGGGTAATTCGGCGGATCATTCGCCCGCCGAGCGGTCAAACCCAATCTCAGCGGATCTACTTCAGCAAGGGTTGGCCCGGCGAAGCAATGGCGAGCTTGTGCAGCTTGGCGGTAATCCGGTTGCGGTCGGCATCGGCCTGGGCTGAGGCGAGACGCTTGCGGAGAGTGGTGATCTTGTGTTGACGAGCGCGGCGCCGGCGAATTTCCGGGCGGCGGCTGGGTGCTGACATGTATTCTGCTCCTGAAGTGAATTTAGAAAACGAACTTACCGCCTATTTTCAGCTTGACGGTTCTGGGAGTTAGCTTCGCGCTGCTGATTCATATCTTGCTCCCTGCGCCGTTGCTGCTCCTTGGCTCGTTCAACCGCATCGATTTGGTCCTGCGTCCACCGCGCGGCCTTTTGCGCAACATCGCGGGTGTTAGTTGCCATGCTAGCCTCCTTATGGGTCTTCTATTCTTAAGTATCGGCCACGATGGTCGCCGCTGTCCACCAAAACTCGCCGGAGACGACCGTCAACGTTACCCTGTACGCTAGACCATTGCCATAAGGCAGGGCTATCATCACGGACTCCGTTATGGGCTCCGAAGGCTCCACGCCGTTATTGCCCGAGAATACCTCGAACGCTGCCACGGGATCGTTCCATCGAACCTCACTTGGGAACAGAGGGGGGTCGCCTTGTTTGTTTGCTGAGTGTATGACTAGGGCGGTTCCTCTTTGCTGAATAGATACCTTCGACAAGCCAATGTTTCTTATCCTCACGACAGCTTTGAGAAAAGAATGGCCTGAATGCTGTTCGACGGACGCTTCGACCGAACACTCCAGCCTAGGTTTATAGATTCGGCCTCGAAAGTAATTGAGATTAGGTCCATGCAGCCCCTCCCAGGATGGCCAAGATTTCACAAACATTCTTAGCTGTCTCAACCCAATGGCTGAAGTCCGAGGCAAGCACGCCAACACCTCCCGTGAGGATAACGGACCCGCCAAACCTACAGTTAAGAGCAGGCGACTCACTTCCGCGTTAGGCTGCCGTTCCCCCGGTACGTCGCCCGTTGAAAGCTCGCCAGCCACCCGCCGCAAGCGCGGTAGAAATCGGCAAGCTTCTAAGCGGGACTCCTCCAGGCTGGTTCCCGCAAATTATAGTTGGATCAGGACTTATGAAGCAAATCTACACCTCTGGAACGTTGACGAGCGCATCCCGTTAACGTTTCCCGCGCCTGGAACCCAAACCAACTGGACCTGGAAATTGGCGGTATGAGAAGATTTCGCATGTCACACGGCGCATTCAGTGTCTAAGCCGACCATGTTTTCCCGCAATTTTGTTTTTCATTCCTGGCGGACTGCCCGCTTCATCGCTATTCGATCCTTCTGCTTGGCGGTATTGCTTCCAACTGCGCTGGCGCAGAACGCCCCGCAAGCGGATACTCCCGGTCAGCGAAGCGGCATGAGCACCGGCCCCGTGCACGCTCCGGTCAAGGATGCCCTTTCCCGTCCGATTACGGCGGGCGGCTTTGTCGATGGCGCGCCGGTCGTCTTCTCCGACATTACCCACGTCGCGGGCCTGGATAAGTTTCACCATAAGTCGGGCGAGCCCGGCAAAAGCACAATTCTCGAAACGCCCGGTTCCGGCGTCGCGCTCCTCGACTATGACAACGATGGCTGGCTCGACATCTATCTGCTGAACGGTTCCACATTTCCCGCGCTCAGGGGCAAGGAAGCGCCGCCCCGGGCAATGCTGTTTCACAACAATCACGACGGAACCTTTACTGATGTGACCGACAAGGCCGGCGTGGCCAACGAGCGCTGGGGCTTCGGCGTGGTGGTGGGCGATTACGATAACGATGGCTGGCCGGACATCTACGTCTCCAATTTCGGCAAGAACCGCCTCTACCACAACAATCACGACGGAACCTTTACCGACGTCGCGGAAAAGGCTGGAGTCACGCTGGGTGGATGGTCCACGGGCGCGACCTGGGGCGACTACGATCACGATGGCTTCCTGGATCTGTTTGTTCCTGGCTATGTGAAATTCGACCCCGATAATCCACCAATCGCCGGCAAAGGAGGGCTTCCACCCGGGTTCTGCCAGTTTCGCGGGATCACCGTAATGTGCGGCCCGCGCGGGTTGCCCGGCGAGAGCGACCATCTGTTTCACAACAACGGCGACGGCACCTTTACTGACGTAAGCGTAAAGGCGGGCGTCTCCGACCCCAGCGGCTATTACGGCTTGGCTTCGGTTTTCGTTGATGTCGACGACGATGGCTGGCTCGATCTGCTGGTCGCCAACGATTCCGTACCCAAATACCTCTACCGCAATAAGCATGACGGGACGTTTGAGGACATCAGCTATATCTCAGGATTCGCTCTGAATGACGAGGGCCGCGAACAGGCTTCCATGGGGATTGCGGTCGGCGACTACGACCGCGACGGGAAGGTCGACTTTTGCATCACAAATTTTTCCGACGACTACAACACGCTGTACCACAACGACGGAGAAGCCAGCTTCACCGACGTGAGCTATGCCGCCGGCATCGCCAACGCGACCATTCCGTTTCTTGGCTGGGGTGCCGGCTTTCTGGATTATGACAACGACGGGCTGCTCGACATTTTCTTTGCCAATGGGCACGTTTATCCAGCCGTGGACAAGCAGGATTGGGGCACGACTTTTGCCCAGCGTCCGTTGCTGTTTCGAAATTTGAATGGTTCGAAATTTTCGGAGGTCCCTCCCGCTACCGGCAGCGGACTTGCGGTGGTGGTCCCCGCGCGTGGAGCCGCGTTTGGCGATTTATTCAATGACGGCCACATCGACGTGGTGCTCAACGTAATGGATTCCACGCCCGTGCTTTTGCGCAACGTAGTCAGGAATTCGAATCATTGGCTGACGCTTAAGTTGATTGGCGGGCCGAAAAGCCCGCGCGATGCGATTGGAACAAAGGTGTTTGTCACGACAGGCACAATCCGGCAGCGCGCCGATGTTTTCAGCGGGGGCAGCTACGCATCCAGTTCCGATCAACGCCTGCACTTTGGCCTGGGCTCGGCAACAAAGGTGGATAAAGTAGAGATACTTTGGCCGGACGGAACACGGGAAGAGATTAAGATTCCGGAGATCGACAGGATCGTAACCATTGTCGAAGGCAAAGGAATCGTGGGGCCGTAAACATGGGCGGATGAAGCATTGAAGTTATGGCAGCCGGACCTGTAAGCCGAATTCTGTCCACCGGATTGCTCCGGCGGGACGGTCATTCCTCTGGGCCACGCATCGCTGCGAGGCTCTAGCGACCTACCCGAAGGTTTGACGCACCGAGCCGGCACGTGTCCGAAACCTGATTCGCATCAAGCTCCGGCTCCCTCCCTATTTGGTCTTGCTCCGTGTGTGGTTTGCCCTGCCCGCTGCATTGCTGCGGCGGCGGTGCGCTCTTACCGCACCTTTTCACCCTTACCCTGATCCCGAAAGATGCGGGCGGTATGTTTTCTGTGGCACTTTCCGTCGGACGGGCTTGAACCCGGCCTCCCGGACGTTATCCGGCACACTGCTCTGTGGAGTTCGGACTTTCCTCTCCCCGCGCCCGAAGACGCAGGAAGCGACCGTCCGGTCCAGCTGCCAACTTGATCATTATAGTTCATGTTTTTCGAGCGACCTAATTGAAGCGACCACGAATACGCGACTTGTTGAAGATAACCATATGGATAGGATTCTTAGGCGCGGTTTTCAAGCTGAGGCTTGACCTGCTGTCGATGTCGACCGGGTGAAAGGAGAATATCCCAATGGGCAGTCGCTCCGCTGTTGATCTCCTCGTCGACGATGTTCTGCGAGAACTGGAGGGCGAATTTGAAGCAGAGTCTTTCGCGGAGAAGGATATCGGTTACGCGGTTCTCGCAAACCGGCGTTACAAAGTCATGCTGGGATGGGATAGATACGAACAAGACATCGGACGGCTCTTGGGGTTCGCCAATTCCAGCCCGACCGAGGCCCTGTTTTCGCAATCGGTCGCCGAGTGGCAGGCGCAGAACGGCCTGCGGCCGGTCGACGGGATGGTTGGTCCCGTCACTTGGGCGCGCATGCGTAGCGCATTAGGTTTGCCGTCAGGAACCTCTCCAGCCGCGGCTGGCGGGCTGTCCGCACCTCCATCAAAGACGCTGACATGGCCTCAGATCATTCTCCTGCTGAACAAATATCGCGGAGACATTCCGCTGTACTTTCTCATGGGCTGGATTGATGTGGAATCCGGTCGCCAGCTCGAGGGCCCAACCAGCCTGGGCGAGCTCGGTTATTTTCAGATCCATCCTGGAGAGTCGAAGGAACTCGGTCTGGATCACCCTCGTTTGCGCACCGACCCCGATTATTCAATTTGGGGAGGGATCCAGTTAGTCCGCAAACGCGCTGCCCAGGCACATAGCCTGGGATTTCCGGAAGGCACCGAACTGCTCTGGAGGGTCACCAAGTGGCGGCATTGGGCGCCAGGGGGCGTGGACGTGATTCTAAAAGACATGGCTGGCAACGGTGTCAAACCTGTCAGCTGGGATGCGATCGAACAATATGTCATCGCGAATCGAGTCCGGATTGGAGCCTTGATGGACGCACGATTTCCGATAAGGGGAAAGCACTGGGACCCGATGTTCGGAATCAACAACGTGGATAAAACCATCCAGAGGGGCAAGCAGCTGGCGGCAACTTTTGGCATCGTATGAAGAGTGCCGCAGACGACCGATTCTCTTGGCTCTCGCGACGCCTATGAGCGGCATTCCAGCCCGATTCGATGCGGCTAGCCTCCTCCTTGGGCTGGCCCTGAACTTCACCGTTCTCTCTACCCGAACGGCAGGTCCAGCCTGCTAGAATCCGAAGGCAGACTCGAGGGCTCTGTTCTTAGGCCCTCGGGTCTGCTGAGCGGGAATCCCAGGTTGGATCATGAACATCGCCGAAGCCATCCGAATCGCGCTGCAGTCGCTGTGGGTGAACAAGCTGCGCTCGGTGCTGACGCTGCTCGGCGTGGTGATCGGAGTGGCTGCGGTGATCGCCGTAGTCACTTTCGTCTCGGGAATCAACGATTACGTGGCGAAGAAAATCTTCAACCTGGGCGCAGATGTTTTTATCATTTCGAAAATGTCTCCCGTCGAGACCAACGTGGACCACTTCCTGGCGGCCGAGAAGCGCAAAAACCTGATCATGGACGACTATGAGGCGGCACTGGCAGCCTGCGGGCACTGCGAATACCTGGGAGCGGTCCTGCGCGGTACCGGCGCGGTGAAAAATGGTGAAAAGTCGATCAGCGATACCACCCTCCAGGGGATCACGCCCTCGATGGCGGAAATCCTCGATACCGATCTGACCGCTGGCCGCATGGTCAACGAGACCGATTTAAATAGCAGGTCTGCGGTCGCCGTCGTAGGCACTGACATCGTGGATCACCTGATGGCGGGCGCCGACCCGCTGGGCAGGGAGATTCGCATCGATGGCTGGACTTACCGCGTGATCGGCGTCGGCAAGAAGAAGGGCACAACTTTAGGCCAGAGTGCCGACAACTATGTGATGATTCCCATCACCGCCTTTCTGAAGCAGTACGGATCGCACAACAGCAGCATTGGAATCTGGGGCAAGGCTCTGGCCACTGGAGTCCCGCTGAACGAGGCCATGGACGAAGCCCGCGTCGCTTTGCGCGCGCGGCGCCATGACCGTCCCGGCGACGACGATAGTTTCGAAATCGAAACCAATGCCAGCCTGCTCGGGATCTGGTCCGGCCTGAGCAATACGTTTTTTATGGCTACGATTGGCATCGCCGCCGTCTCGCTGGTGGTCGGCGGCATTGTCATCATGAATATCATGCTGGTGTCGGTGACCGAGCGTACCCGCGAGATCGGCATTCGCAAGGCTCTGGGGGCGCGGCGCGACGATGTGTTGCTGCAATTCCTCATCGAGTCCGTTACTCTGGCGCTGCTGGGCGGCGCTCTGGGCGTATTACTGGGAGTGGTCATAGCCTTCGCGGTTACAGCGCTGATCGGGATGCCTTCCTCGATCAAGTTCTGGGCCGTGGGTGCCGGGCTGCTGGTGTCGGCAAGTGTAGGAGTGTTCTTCGGAGTCTATCCCGCGCGCAAAGCCGCGAGACTGGATCCGATTGTGGCGCTCAGGTTCGAAACGTAAAAAATCTGGCGACTTGTGATCGGGTGATCGGGCGATTGAAAACCTGATTGCGCGGGCTGTGACTCTAGGTTTTAGATCACCCGATCGCCAGATCACTCAATTCTTCATGATTCACAAGGACGAGTTCCGCGAGATCGTGCAGATGGCGACGGCCACCATCCGCGAGAACAAGATGCGCTCGTCGCTGACCGTGCTCGGAATCGTGATTGGCGTCGCCATGGTGATTGGCGTCTCCTCCATCGGGCGCGGACTCGACGACAACGTCCGCGATCTTGTCGCCAGCATCGGCTCCAACGTCATCTTTGCTTATCATCTCGAGCCCTTCACCTTGCGTATGACCCAGGAGCTGCGCCTCCGCAAGAAGCTTACCTTCGAAGACGCGCAAGCCATCGGGCAACTTCCGCACGTAAAGACCGTGACGGCTGGCATTCGTTTTTTCCGCCCGGAACTGGGAGTGGGATCGTATTCCGTGAAGTACCAGGACCGCAAAGTCAAGAATACGATCCTGGAGGGAGCTACTTCGCAGGCAAAAGACGTTTTTGACCTGCATATCACAGATGGCAGGTGGTTCACCGACAGCGACGACGAAAGGCACGCGCCGGTGATCGTTCTCTGCCACGACACGGCGGCTGAATTATTCCCCAGCGAAAGTCCGCTGGGACACGAAATCAATATCGACGGGCGGCTGTTTACCGTGATCGGCGTCCTTGAAAAGATCAAGTCCGTGTTTGGCGGCGGAAAAGATCCCAATGACAATCGCATTTTTCTCCCGCTCAGCACCTTCAAGACGCTTCACCCCGAATTGAAGGACCACTGGATCAGCGCCAAGGCCACTTCTCACGACGACGTGCCGAAGGCCATCGATGAAATCCGTGAGTTGTTGCGGCGGCGGCGAAAGATTCCCTCGGACAAGCCCGACAACTTCTCCGTTTTTACCTCAGACTCGCTCACAGACGTTTGGAATCAGCTCACCGGCGCGCTCTTCGTTGGCATGTTCGCGGTTTCGAGCGTAGGTCTGATTGTGGGCGGCGTGGGCGTGATGAATATTATGCTGGTCAGTGTCACCGAGAGAACACGGGAAATCGGTGTGCGCAAAGCAATCGGTGCCAAGAAAACGGACATTCTCCTGCAATTCACTTTGGAGGCGATCATCCTCACGGCAGTCGGTGGCGTGATCGGCATTTTATTGGGAGCCGTTGTAGTCGGGATCATCCCCGCGCTTTGGCCGTCGCTGCCAGCGCGCATGTCAATGTTCTGGACCATCTTCGGCTTCGCTTCTGCCGCGGGAACTGGACTTGTCTTCGGTATCTATCCCGCATGGAAGGCGGCGAATCTGGATCCGATTGAGGCGCTGCGGTACGAATAGTCGGACCTGCGCTCGCGCATGATGCACTTCATTTTCAGAAATCTTCAGATCGTCGCGGCCCTCGGAATAGTTTCCAGCTCGCTCTATTATCTTCTTTGTCTTTGGAGTGCGGCACGATTCCTGCGCGAGCGAAACGGCGTGCATCCTTCAGCAGCCTTGCCGCCGATCTCGATTCTCAAACCACTCAAAGGGACTGACCCCGAAATCTACGAAAGCTTTCGCAGCCACTGCCTGCAGGAGTATCCGGAATACGAAATCATCTTCGGCGTGAACGATCCCAACGATCCTGCGGTCGAGAGCGTAAAGAGATTGCAGCACGAATTTCCCGACCGCAGAATTCATTTAGTAGTAAGTACGAAAATCTTGGGCGCGAATGTGAAGGTCAGCAATCTGGCGCAAATGCTCGAGGTAGCGCGCTATGACCACTTGATTGTCAACGACGGCGATATTCGCGTCGCGCCTGACTACCTACAGCGTGTGACTGCTCCCTTAGCCGACTCCAAAGTCGGCATGGTCACTTGCCTTTACCGTGGAGTCGCCGGCGCGACGCTGGGCTCTCGTCTGGAGGCTCTGGGCATCAGTACGGACTTTTGCGCAAGCGTTCTGGCGGCGCGACAACTCGAAGGTGGCATTCGATTCGGACTGGGTTCCACGCTCGCCTTCCGCCGCGCCGAGTTGGAAGAGATCGGCGGTTTCTCTTCCTTCGTCGACTATCTTGCCGACGATTACGAACTGGGAAAGCGCATTGCTGGTTTAGGCCTGGCCGTTGAACTCTCGGAGGTTGTGGTCGAGACCTATCTCCCGGCTTATCGCCTGCGGGATTTCTTTGCCCATCAACTGCGCTGGGCCCGCGGAGTCCGCGACGCTCGTTCCCGCGGCTACTTCGGTTTGGTTTTCACCTTCGGGCTCGCGTGGGCGCTTCTAGCTGTGGCGGCGAGTGGTGGAGCACTCTGGGCCTGTGGCGGTCTCCTTTTCACACTGCTTCTTCGCCTCGCGGTTGCTCTGACCGTAGGCTGGAACATCCTTGGGGACCGTCAGGTTCTGAAATATGCGTGGCTCATTCCGCTGCGGGACTTGGTTGCGGTCGTGGTCTGGATTGCGAGCCTTGGTGGTCACATCGTGACCTGGCGCGGAGACCGTTTCCGGTTAGAAAATGGCAAGCTCACTCGGATCCCACCGTAACTCCGCAAGGTTGCTCAATTGCTGTGGCTGCGACGGGAACGACGTCGCCACGACGGTCGAGAACGGTGCGTACTTTGCTGGCCAGCTGTTTCAACGTGAACGGCTTCTGCAGAAAATTGTTTTCCACATCCACCACTTTATGATCCACTACGGTTTGCCCAGCATAGCCAGACACAAATAACACCTTCGTTTCCGGGCGCAGCACACCCAGTTCGGTTGCCAGTTGACCTCCGCTCAGGTGGGGCATCACCACGTCGGTAACGGCCAGGTGAATCGTCGATCCGTGAAGTTTCGCCATCGACAAAGCGTCCAGCCCATCTCTCGCTTCCAGCACAGAGTAGCCGCGAAGGCTGAGAAATTCGGCCGTGGCTCGACGCAGAGCGTCCTCATCTTCCACCAGCAGCAAGGTCTCCGTGCCACGAGGCGCGGCATCAACCCCGAGGTCCGGTACTTCGAGTGCGGCCATCCTATCCTGCACGCACGGCAGGTAGATCTTGAAGACAGTTCCCATTCCGGCTTCGCTGTAGGCCCAGACGAATCCATGATTCTGTTTGACGATGCCATAGACCGTCGCCAGGCCAAGTCCAGTGCCTTTTCCGATGGGCTTGGTGGTATAGAAAGGCTCGAAGATATGCGGCAGATGATCCGCGGAAATGCCCCCGCCCGTGTCCGTCACGGTGAGGACAGCATAGCGTCCGATAGGAATCATGGCCTTTTTGTTGACGATATATTCTTGATCGAGGAATACATTCGACGTTTCGATTGAGCAGCGGCCTCCCTGGGGCATGGCATCGCGGGCGTTAGCTGCAAGGTTCATAAGGATCTGCTCGATCTGCATGGGATCCAAACGAATTCTGCCCAATCCCGCGCCTGGGACAAACGTCAACTCAATGTCTTCTCCGATCAGGCGCTGCAGAGTCCTGACGATTCCACTAACGACCGGGTTGAGTTCGGCCACCCGTAAGGCCTGCGGTTGGTTGCGGCTAAAGGCGAGTAATTGGCGCGTTAAATCGGCCGCACGCCGCGCTGCCGACAGGATTTCCTGCAGCCGGCTTTCGGTCTTACTTCCTGGAACCACCGAGTCGAGCGCCAGTTCCGAATAGCTGGTGATGATGGTCAACAGGTTGTTGAAATCATGCGCGATGCCTCCCGCGAGGCGCCCCACCGCATCCATTTTCTGCGCCTGTAGCAGTTGTGCCTCCAGATGCAACCGTTTGGTGAGATCGCGGCCGTTATAGACAAAGTGCGTGATGCGCCCGGTGGCATCCTTGATAGGGCTGATGCTTTCGTCGACGTAGTACAACTCGCCGTTCTTCTTGCAGTTCACCACGATGGTGCGGTAAACGTTATCGATGCTGATGGTCTCCCACAATTCGCGATAGAGCACCGGCGCCTGCTGGCCCGAAGTCAATAAGCTTGGAGTGTGGCCCAGCGCTTCTCGTTGCGAATAGCCGGTGAGCCGTTCAAACGCCGGGTTCACATATTCGATGATGCCTTCCCCATTCGTGATCACAATGGTATCGGTCGATTGCTCCACCGCACAGGAGAGCTTGCGCAGGGATTCTTGCGCCATTTGCCTCTCCTGCTGCACGGAGTGCAGGTTCAGCGTGCAGCGGATCGTGCGCAGCAGGTTGGCTCCGTTAAGTTGCGACTTTTCCAGGCAATCCGACGCGCCCGCCTGGATGATCTCCGCCAGCGCCTTCTCGTCCGCGTGCTCCGTCAACACGATGAACGGTATGGCTTGCCCGGTATGCAATAAATCGGAGAGAAGTTTTGTGGCGGCCGCATCCACCGTCTCATGTTCGAACAAGACTAGCCTGTAGTGGCCCCGCTGCAACATCGCCTTAGCTTCTTCCAACGAGGAGGCGTGGTCCAGCTCCGCCGGCAGAGTGCTCCGGTTCCGCTCCAGGATTTCGCGAATGAGAAAAAAATCCTCCTCTATGTTTCCCACCAGCAACACCGGCAGGGACGGCGAAGGCTCGGGTTTTGGCGCGGTCGACATGAGAGCATGCGTTACTCTTCTAACATCGGATACTCTGGGTCACGGGCCGGTCTGGCGACTGCAGTGACAAAGATTGAGCTCGCAACGAAGTCCCAAATTGGGCCCCGTTCTATATTGGGCTGGCTTCCGCTAGCGATTCCTTGACGACGCCATTCACACCGTCGTGGCGCAACTAGCTCCGCTTCTGAGGGTTTAGAGGATAATAGTTGAGCTTGCTGCCCGACCTTCAGATGGCTACTTTGTTGCGGAGATCCCTATGATCCGACTGGCAACGGTCCTCTATCTATCCATCTTGGTGAGCATGGCTTTGTCGCAAGTCGTCTCAGAGAGCCCCGCGGCAGGTGAAACCGCCGCATCCGCGCCCGTACTCAAACTCTCCGACTCCGGGCTCGATTCCGCGCTTCGCAAACAAATCAATCGACTCCCGCGCCAGGTGAACGACCAGTTCGAGAACCCCGGCGATATGGTGAACGTAGTAATCGCAGGGTCGCAGAAGAATGTTCAAGCTGCCCTCGACGCCGCGGACTGGCACGTCGCCGACACGAATAAAAAGATCGCTGTGCTCAACGCGGTGCTCGATACCTACGAAGAGAAAGACTATCTCCAGATGCCGATGAGCACTCTTTATCTGTTCGGCCGGCCGCAGGACTTCGGCTACGAGATGGCCGAGCCAATCTCCATGGTCGCCAGCCGGCACCATTTTCGTCTGTGGAAAGCGCCTTTTACCTGGAAGGGTGAAGAGGTCTGGGTAGGCGCCGGCACTCACGATATCGGATTCGCCAGGAATCAACGCAACGGCCGCGTTACCCACAAGATCTATCCACTGGTCGACGCTGAACGCGATCTCATCGGCGGCAGCCTGCAAAAGGCCGACGCAACCAAAAGCCTGACCTACTACCTGCCGAAGAAGCCCGTGCGGCAAGCCAGAAATGCCACGGGCGACGGCTATGAATCCGATGGCCGCCTCCTGGTTATCGTTCTCAACGAGGTTCGTCAGTAATTCTCCAGCGGGCAGCCATCAGCGCCAAGACAAAACGCCGAATCACCGTTTGCATCAGAACCGTCGTTAACCAACCTTAGGTTCGCACGTCTAACGCCTCAGGTCAGTCCTGGCTGGTGCGCTCGGTGGGAGCCAAGAATCAGGGAACACCTGCTCGCTTTTCTGCGTATTGATTAGAGAGTGAGATTGCGCTTGAACAGGTTCATGGGAGGTTTTATGGAGATCCAGGAAATTGCCGGCGCCAGGAGAACCACTGCAATCGACGGAAACGGCCACGTGCAGGAGGTGGTGCGGCAGGCTCACGAAGAGTTGCGGCAACTTCTGCAACAGCGCGCGGAAGTGATGCGGCGCATCGGGACCATCAAACAGACCATCGCCGGCCTCGCCAACCTTTTCGGCGACAGCGTGCTGAGCGATGAATTGCTGGAACTGGTGGATCGCAAGAGCAGCGGACGCCAGCCCGGTTTCACCAAAGCCTGCCGCATGATTCTGATGGACGCAAACCGGGCGCTGAGCGCTCGCGACGTCTGCGATCGGATCCAGGAAAAAGTCCCGCCCATGCTGGCACGCCACAAAGACCCCATGGCCTCCGTGACCACAGTGCTGAATCGCTTGGTGGCCTACGGCGAGGCGAAGGCCGTTTCTCTGGAGAACGGCCGCCGCGCCTGGCGATGGGTGTCCGATTCTGTATCCGCGGTGAGCCCAGGGCCGGCGTTGCCAACCCCGCAGTAAGTAGAGCGCCCCAGGGGGTACCTAGCTGCTCAATCTGAAGTCTCCTACAGTGCACCGTCCGGTGTCCTCCCGAAGTCCCGCGTTTTCACCAGCGGGACGACGCCTGCCCTGAGCGAAGCCGAAGGGGATCTCCCGCGCACACGCGCCGTCCCATTCAAAGTGAGCCGTTATCCCGGCGGTAGTAGCATTCCCTTCTCCAGATGCCGTGTGACATGCGCATAAGAAGCCGCATGCGGATCGTGCGTCACCATCACGATCGTCTTATGGAAGTCCTCGTTCAGCCGCTTCAGAATCTCCAAAACCTCCGTCGCCGAGTGACTGTCCAGGTCGCCCGTGGGTTCGTCCGCCAGCAACAGCGTAGGGTCGCTCACGATCGCCCGGGCGATGGCCACGCGCTGCTCCTGCCCACCCGAGAGCTGTTTCGGAAGATGGTTGACCCGTTCTTCCAGACCCACGAGTTTCAACGCGGTCATCACGTGGTCGCGCCGCTGCTGCGGATTGAGCCTGGTCAGAAGTAGCGGCAGTTCCACATTCTCAAACGCAGTCAGCACCGGGATCAGGTTGAAGGTCTGAAACACGTATCCGATGTGCTCGTTGCGCCAATGCGCCGCCTGCGAATCGGTGAAGCGGAAAATGTTCTGGTTCTGCACCAGCAACTCGCCGGAGGTCGGCCGGTCAATGGCTGCGATCATGTTCAGCAGCGTGGTCTTGCCGGAACCCGAAGGCCCCATCAGCGCCAGGAACTCGCCCGTGGCAATGTCGATGGAAACATCGTCGAGCGCTTTCACCTCGAACGCCTCGCGCTTGAAGATCTTGCTGACGTTGCGAGCCTGCACAACTTTAGTTCCCGTAGCGACTCTGGTTTCGGCAACAGTGCTCATGCAATTTACCCCTTCACCTTAATTGTGTCTCCGTCTTTCAGGTCCTGCGGCGCTTTCGTAATCACGCTCTCGCCTCCCACCAGTCCGTCGACCAGAAAACCATCCGTGCGCTGGCTCAACACATGAATCTCACGCATGCGGGCCTTTCCGTCGAAGGCCAGGAACACGACCTTCTTGCCGTCGTGGTCCCGCACCGCGCTGGCTGGTACAAACGCTCCCGCCGCTTGTTTGCTGGTGGCTTTGGGTTCATCCGCCAGAAATTTCACCGTGGCGTTCATCTCCGGACGCAAGAAGACATCCGGATACTTGGCCGGATTCAGCACCTGCACTTTCACCTGCACGGTGGCTTTCTGCCGATTCGCCTCGGGAGAAATCTGCGCAATTTCGCCGTCATACGTCTTATCAGGATAGGTGTCCGTGGTGACAATGCCCTTCTGTTTGGGCCCGAGCCGGGCGAAATCCGCTTGCGCAATATCGAGCTCCACCTGAAGGTCGTTCAAATCCGCCAGCGACACCACTGATCCCTGCGGGCCGCCCGCCGCCGCACTGGCAAACTGCGCCGTAATCAATTCGCCTTTTTCGGCGGTGCGATCGAGAATCGTGCCCGTGACCGGCGCGCGGATCACCGTGGCGTCGAGCTGCGATTTCGCATAATCAAGCTGGCCCTGCGCTTGTGCCAGCGATCCGCGGGCGCGGGCAATCTCTTCCGCTCGCGGACCGATCTTCATCAGCTGAAAAGCCTTGTCCAGCGAATTCACTCGTTGCTGGTCCGAATCGAACTTCGCCGTGGCATCGTCCAGCGCCTGCCGCGAAACCACGCCCGCGGCGGAAAGTTCCTTGGTGCGATCCAGCGTCAGCTTATCGTTCACCAGCGTGGCGCGGGCTTCATCCAGGTTATGCTGAGTCTCCTGAATCTCCTCCGGACGGGAACCATGCTCCAGTTCATCGCGATAAGCGCGCGCATTATCTAACGCTCCTTTCGCCTGTTCGTAGGAAGCGCGGAACTCCTCATCCTCCAACCGCACCAGAACTTGTCCTTCTTTAACCTTGTCGCCTTTTTCCACGCCAATCCAGGCCAGGCGTCCGGTGACCTTGGAATTCACGTTGATCGTGTGATGCGCCACAATGTAGCCCGTGGCCGAAAGCACCGTCCCGCCCACATCGCTGCTCTCCGCCGCAGCCCGCACCACTTCTACTTCCGGAACGTCGCGCGCAAATATGCGGTAGGCCAGAGCGGAAACGCTGAGCACGACCACGACCGCAATGCCAATAATAATGTAGCGGCGTGCCCAGGCCGGCGGCTCTGCGCCGCTCGTGCCGCGCTCCGTGCGGTCGATTCGCAAGCTCTGCAAGTCTTCGTGTTTTGCGTCAATCGGCATAAGTTTCGTTGTCATCCTGAGGCGGGCGTTTTTTGCCCGCCGAAGGATCCGAGCGAGCCGCGCGATGGGTCGCGTTCTTTGCGACCCATTAATCGCGTGTTTGGCTCGCTTCCCTTTGCAAATCACCCGCGCAAAGCCGTCAGTATATTCTGCCGCGCCGCATGCCAGGCCGGAGCCAGTCCGCCGAACAATCCCATGATCAGCGCAAATCCAATTGCGGCCGCCGCAACCTCCCACGTAATCTGCAGGCTGAATACCACCTCGCTAAACGTCACGGCATTCGACGTTCCGGTCTGCATTCCGTTAAACGGCAGCATCAGCAGGATTCCCGCCACCGCGCCCAGCAACGCCAGCATCAGCGATTCCAAAACAAACGAGGTCAAAATCGAAGGACGCGAGAACCCAAGCACGCGTAGAGTTGCAATTTCACGCCCGCGATAAGCCACGGCCGCATACATCGTATTCATCGCCGCAAAACTCGATCCGATGGCCATGATGATCGCCACGACGATGCCGATGTACTTGATCGGCGCGCCGGAACTGGTTTGCTTCGCGTAGTAATCCGTTTCGAGAACTCCTTCAAGCTTCAAGCGCTGATCGTCGCTCACCCGGTTCTTCAGCGCATCGGCCGCAATCGCATCGGTGGCGCGCAAGTATGCCGACGAGTATCCGCCCTGCCGGTCGAAATCCGACGCCATCTGATTCACGTCGCACCAGATCTCCGATTCATAAGCGGACCCCCCGGCGTCGAACACTCCCACCACCTTCCACGACCCCTTGCCGAACTCCATCGTGTCGCCAATGTTCGCATGCGAAAAACGCGAGCGTATCGACTTGCTCACCACCACTTCCCGCTGTCCCGTCTGGAACCATCGTCCCTCGATCAGCTTCGCGCTGGGCCGGAGTTCGAGGCCATCCGGCATCATCCCTCTCACCGTAACGTTCACCTCGCCCGTTCCGTCCTTGCGTGGCAGCACGATCACCACCACCCACTCTCCGGAAACCATCGGGTCTCCGTGACTGTCTTTCGCGATGCCGGGCAGGACCTTGAGCGTCGGGAACAGGGCCGCGTCGAAGCCGCCCGATAACTCCGCTTCCGATCCTTTGCGCAGCACCAGCACATTCTGCGGATTGCCGCTCGAAACAAATGCGCGCCGCAACCCGGCCAGCAGCGCCATCAGAAAGATTGCCGTGGTCACGGTCAGCGCGATGCCCAGCGCGGTCATGATCGTCAATCCCTTGCGAAGCTTCAAATTGCGGATGTTATAGCTGATCGGTATCGCCATAGATTCACTCTCAACCTACCGGGTCTGCTCAGGCTTCTTTCAACCTATGTGGCGCAGACCCTCCACAATGTTGGTGCGCGATGCGTTGTATGCCGGCAGGCAGCCGCTGATAAATCCTACCGTCGCGGCCACCAGCAGCGACGCCAACATGGTCGGAACAGTAACCCTCATGCCCGCCGGAACTCCGATCGCAACCGAAGAGTGGGTCAGCAAACGGATCAGCAAGGTCGCCCCCAGAACTCCCAGTACTCCGCCCGCCACCGACAGGGCAATGGACTCGCCCACGAACATCGACAGCACACGCTGGCGCGTGAACCCAAGCGTCTTGAGCACCGCTACTTCACGCGTTCGCGCGCGAATTGACATCGCCATCGTATTGCCCGACACCAGAAGAATCGTAAAGACCACCGCTCCACAAATCCCGAGAATAAATGCCTTCACATTACCCAAAGACGACACGAACGAAAGCTGAAACGCCTGCTGGCTCTCCGTCTTGGTACGCTGGGGTGCATTTTGGAACATTTCATCGATTGCCTTGGAGACGGGCGCCACATCGCGCGGCGACGACACCTGGATCAAATACCACCCCGCTTGCCCCTTGAACCAGTCTACCGACTCTTCCAAGTACTTGGTGTTGAAAATCAACGAGCGTACCGGCGGATCGATCGTGTAGATCGCCCGGATCGTGACCTCGGGATGCACCGGAAAGTAGGGACTCTGCAGCGTGAGACGGTCGCCAATCTTCCACCCGAACTTCTTCGCCAGTTCGATGTCCACCATGGCTCCGGTGCGGTCGCGTTGCCAGGCCAGCAACTGGTCCGGTGGAACGATCTTGTCCGCGGCAACCTTCGGATACTCGTCCGGGTCGGTAACCACCTGCGCGAAGGAGTTGGTCGAGCGGTCGTCTTTGTAGACGTTTCCGAAATACGTCATCGGCACCACCGCCTCAACGCCGGGCACGCTTCGAATCTTCTCGCGATAATACGCCGGCAGAAAAAACGCCAGCGAAACCCGATCCCGAGTAATAATTCGCTTCACAGAATCCGGAGGTCCCTGGTCGATATAGAATGTTCGCCAGATCGACATCATCAGCGTCAGCAACAGCAGCGAAAAACTGATGCTCAGCATGGTCAGCAGGCTGCGCCGCTTGTTGCGAAACGTATTGCGCACCACAAAACTGCTTAACGTCATAAATTCAACCCGGCCTCAACCAATGTGGCGCAAACCATCCACAATGTTCACCTGCGACGCGTGGTAGGAGGGAAGCAGCGAACTCACAAGCCCCACCAACCCCGACACCAACAAGGCCACCACCCACATGCCCAGCGTCAACTTCAAGTTGTAGAAACTCATGTACGGCGAGTGACTCACAAAATAAATTAGCAAGTACGCCAACCCCACGCCAATCACCCCGCCCGCCGCCGCCAGCGCCACCGCTTCGCTCACGAAGAGACCAAGCACGCTCTGCCGCGTAAATCCCAAAGTCTTGAGCACGGCCACTTCCCGCGTGCGCTCGCGGATCGACATCGCCATCGTGTTCGCGGAAACCAGAAGTGTCGCAAAAACCACCGCCGAGCAAATGATGAGGATGAACGCCTTCACGTTTCCTATCATGGCCACGAATTCCAGGCCGAAAGCTTTCTCGCTCTCCGATTTCGTAGGTTGCGGCGAGTTGCGGAACATATCGTCCACCGTGCTGGCGATTCGGCTCACGTCCCCGGGAGAAGCCGCAAGAATGCTGAACGTACCCGCCTGCCCCTTGAAAAACGCAACCGCCTCTTCCACGTACTTAGCGTTGAAATAGACCGCCTTGTCGTCCGGGTAGGAGCTGAATATGCCCCGAACATACAGCTCCAGATCTACGGGGTAAATCGTGCCCTGCAACACGATCCGGTCACCCAGCTTCCAGCCGTATTTCTTGGCCAGCGAGTCATCCACAATCACGCCTTGGCGATCCCGTTGCCACGCGGTTTGTTGGTCAGCAGGCATTTGAATATCCCGGAAGACTTTGAAAAACTCTTCAGGGTCCGTGCCGAACTGCGCAAAAAAGTTCTCCGGCTTCTGATCTTTATAGATCCCACCGAACCATGAGACCGGAACCACTGCCACAACTCCCGGCACCGCACGAATTTTCTCGCGGTAGAAGCCGGGCAAGCTGAAAGTTAAAGAAACCCGATGCCGCACCACCAGCCTCTCCGCCGATTCGGCGCTGCCCTCGTCCAGATAGAAGGCCCGCCAGATGGTCATCATGAGCGTCAGCAGTAGCAAAGAAAAAGCGATGCTCAGTACGGTCAGAATGCTGCGGCGTTTGTTGCGGAAGGCGTTTTTCGTGACAAACCGGGTTAAGGTCATCGCAGAACCTCAGGAGGAAACAGGGACGGGCGCCCGCGTGTTAGTGCGCCCAGAACTGGCAACAAGGATAACCGAATCAACTTGTCATCCACAACCAATCCCGCTCCTCCGCCTTGCCTTCATAACGCTCAACTCCAGAAACACACCCGCCTTCTTCATATTCTCCCACCCCCGGGCGACCTCGCCAGTGGAGATCGTCACTCGGCCAGCATGACAAATGTCACACGCCATCGGCCATAACAAATTAAAACCTCGTGCCCAACCACAAAGTTACGGTCTCAATCAAGAATGATTCATCTCCACATTAGCTCGCGTGTTCATCCGCACCAAGCAGCACGCATCTCAAGAACGCGCACCGGGCAATGGTTCTCTGCGAATGTGCCTTCTCATTAACACCCTAAATTTTCAGTACTTTGGTAACTCGAAGGTTAATCCCCTGAGCGATATCCTACGCATAACCTGACCCGGGTTCTGAACCCACGCAGCTCTAACTGAAAGCTGCGCGGCTTTTTCTGGGATGAGGCAAGGAACAAGGAACTATGTCCACGAAAATCGGCCATTTCGAAATCCTGAGTGAACTGTCAAAGTCCGCCACCGGCGCGGTCTACAAGGCGAACGATCCCGAGACCAGCCAAACCATCGCCCTGAAGGCGATCCAGTTGTCCGCCTTCGGCGAGCAATCTGCCGCACTGGAGAAGTGTCTCCTTGCGGAGGCCGAGGCTACGAAAGTCTTAAGTCATTCCAACCTCACCACCGTTAGCGGCGCCGGAGTAATCGAAGGCCAATTCTGCGCGGCCATGGAATATATCCAGGGCAACAGCGTCGCCACCATGCTGGCCCGCAAAGAAGGATTTTCCATCTGGGACTTGCTCGATATCGGCAGGCAGGTCTGCAGCGGCCTCGAACACGCCCACTCCCACAACCTATTTCACTATAGTCTGGAGCCCGCCAAGATCATGTGCGGGTGGGATGGCACCGTAAGGGTTCTGGGCTTCGGCGTCTCCAGCGTGGGCAAGTTTACCGCCGCCATGCCCGGCGTCCCCTCGATCCTGCACTACATGTCGCCCGAGCAGGTTCGTGGCGAGAATATCGATGCCCGCTCGAACGTTTTCACTCTTGGAACTCTTTTCTATGAGATGGTCACCGACCGTAAGGCCTTCGATCGCGAGGATGCCGAATCGCTGCGCCAGAGCATTCTCGAAAGCACGCCCACGCCCCCGATGCACGTGAATGCCAAACTCCACCCGGTGCTGAGCGATCTCATCATGAAAGCGCTGGCCAAGGATCCCGCCGAACGCTATCAGAATGGACGCGAACTGCTCGACGATCTGGAGAAATGTAAGGAGTCCAAACCGCAGAAACAAGCCGCCGCGCCTGCCAAAGCCGCAGCCGTCGCCACTCCAGTGAAAGCTGCCGCCCAAACCAAGTTCGCCTCCGCTCCTGCGGCGTCAGTCGAGAGTCAACCCGCCGAAAGGAAAGCCGCCGCCTCGCAACCGCCAGCAGCCCGGCCGGCAGCACCCAAACCAGAAGTGACTGTATCCGAACCCGCTCCTCGCAAGGCGGCCGCTGCCGCCGCAGGATGGGGAGGCGCCGACGCAGTGTCTACCGCACCCAAACCCCAGGCTGCCAGCCCGTCGCCCGCGCCCCGCGTCAAAGCCACCGAGACTCCGTCGCAGCCTTCCGCTTCCATGTCGTCCACCGTCCTCGATGAGCCAGTCATCGAGACCCCGGAATTCGAACAACCCAGAATCGCCGTCGATCCCATGATGGCGGAAGGTGGTCCGTCTCGCGGCGGCAGCAGCAGCATCAGCTTTTCGGAGATGACCGAACTGCCTCCGCTGAAGGAAGTCTATATCGCACCGCCTTCACCTCCGGCAGCCCAGCAGCCCACTCCTCACTCGCACGATTTCACAATTCGCGAATATGAAGAGGAGAAGCCCAAAGTTCAGCCCCGCGAAGTCGCGGAAAAAGCCATCAAGGAAATCAAGAGCGTCCCACCCCAGCTGATGCTCTACTCCATCGCTGGCGCGGCCGTCTTGATTCTCATCATCGCCATCGCCCTCGTTCTCCACGTCAACAGCTTGAATAGTGACGGCGATACTCCGCGCCCCGCTCCCGTCGAGTCGGCAGCCCAGCCAGCGCCCCAGCCGCAGCCCGCCCAACCGCAACCGGCGCAAGCCGCTCCGGTTCAGGCCGAGCCCCCCGTGAATGAGGCTGAAGCCACGCCGGAACCAACTCGCGTCGCCGCTGCTGCTGCCGTTAGAGGCAAGACCGGCAAGAAGAAGCCCGCCGCGCCCACGCCCGTCGCCGTCGTTCCGGGGCAGATGGCCGTCGATTCCACTCCTCAGGGCGCGCAGGTTCAGCTCGATGGCAAAACCGATCCTTCCTGGGTTACTCCGTTCAGCTTGTCCGGGCTCAACCCCGGCCAGCACACGGTCACCGTCAGCAAGTCCGGCTACTCCACCGACACTCGCACTGTCGATGTCGCTTCCGGCGCCAAGGCGTTCGTCGTGAGCCATCTCACTCAAATTATGGCGACGCTCGCCGTCTCCAGCACTCCGCCCGGCGCCAACGTCTACGTCGATGGCAAAGACACCGGCAAGCTCACTCCCGCGCAAGTTCCCCTGGACAAAGGTCAGCACGTCATCCTGGTGCGCAAGGCCGGCTACATCGACGAAACCTCCAGCTCGCAATTCGTTCTAGGCCAGACCATCAACTTCTCGCCCACGCTGCGTTCGCTCGGCAATGTCGATGACATCAAGACCGTCGGCAAGATGAACAAGCTGTTCGGCGGCAAAGCGGCCCAGGGTATGGGCGCGGTCAGCATCAAGACCCAGCCCAAAGGCGCGCAGATCGCCGTCAACCAGCACATGCTCGAGAAAAACTCGCCCGTCGACTTCCTGCTCGACCCCGGCAACTACGTCGTCGACATCACCCTCAGCGGCTACGCCCCCATCCACAAAGTCATCACCGTGGATAAAGGCGGCAAAGCCGTCGTGGACGAGGTCCTCCAGCACGAGTAGCGATCGACAATCCCCTGCCAGATTCCAGGCAAGACGGCTTCGTCTTTGCCGCGCAAACGCCAAGAATGGAAAACGTCCCGTCCGCACACCCAGGGATCACATCCGTTAGAACGGCGCACGTACCACGGATGCCAACGGTAAGAGAGCCGTTGCAATTGACAATGGATGCGCCAAGGCTAGACTTGCCCTAAGTTCTCCGGCTAGATTCTTAATCCGTGGAGGTCAGAGTGCGATGAAGCGGATAGCTATGATGGCGCTGCTTTTATTTGGCTCGGCCGCCGCCGACGCCCAGATCGATATCATCGGCTGGAACATGCCGACCGGTAGCGGTATACCCTCCGGCTTCGACACAACTATTGAGCCCTACATAGACGGCGTCACAATACCCATCACTTGGGAATCGACCTGCGTCCTCCCGTGTACCTCCACGTCCGGCTATACCTTTGCAGCTTTCTACACCTCGATTTTGCCTTACATTTCGGGCATGTACAGCACCTGCGGCAAGAGTCTTCCAGGGAGGGGAGCCGGACACCCGTGCATCATCAACATCGACGCACGTCCGGTATCGAACCCAACCATCAATTCGGATACACCAACTTGGGTCTTTAGCACGGCGTGGGCGGGATCAAACCCGCCAGTGGACGCGGCATTCTGCGGGACCTTGGGCGGGACGATGGGGTACCCGGGCAGTACTCCCGCTGGCGGCACCGACCCCGCACCACCGTATGACACCTCCGGTAACGTCAGTTCGGGGAATTGTGGGGGAATGGGGGGCACCTTAGCCTGCACCGTGGCGACAATAGCTACGGGCATCCCAGCGGTCTGGGAATATCCGTACCAGCAGGCTGTTCAAGGCTGGTGGACGGCACTTATTGCCTGGGCCTCCAACTCAACGACTGCCGGACTTTCGCAGATTGACTACATCCGTTTCGGTTTCTCCATTGGCAGCGAGGCGACGATAAATTGCACTCAATCTCTTGAGAATGCCGCTGGCGGGGGAGATGCCCTGATGAAGTCTAAGTGGCTTGGTGCTTATGCCACTGCCGCGTCCTACATAAGCTCGCAGCGAAGCCTGCAGTCTCCAGTCCCACGATGGGTGCCGATGATGACGGTCAACATGGGGCAGAGCCTTACCAGCTATCCCGGCGGTACCGATCCATCATGGACAATCGGCGAGGCTCAGACCATACTTGCCAATCAGCCCTTTGCAATAGGAACGCAAGGCCTCGAAAATGGAACGCCCGGAACACCCCCCGTACTAACCAGCGACCTCTTGGACATACAGCTGTGGAATACCTGCACGGGCGCGAACTGCTGTTCTGACAACTGGTGCAATGTGCGCCAAATGGTCATTGGTCAAGTGCCCTATATCGAGTTGCAGGACTGCAATATCAGCCTTGCAGGTGGCGGCAATACGAACTGCCTAGACTCTCAGGATGCAGGGACGGGCGCACGGGCGCAAACACTCTCACAGGTTTTCGTTCTCTCCAGCGAACAGGGAACCACATCTGCGGAAATTTATTACCAGGACTTGCAGTGCGCGGTCGGGATAAGCTCAGCAACAAATTGTACAGCCGGCATCGTCCCTCCCGCTTACCTAGCAGCGATTACGGCCCTAGCCGCGGGTCAACCCCCCGCTGCCGCTAGTCTCGTTGGCGCAGCCCGAGCAACCGGGGGAGTGCAGATTTTCTGATTCCGCGCACGGCCCTACTGAGTCTTACCAAATACGTATGCCGCCCCGTTCTCACTAAGGCTCCCATGCGGCCAACCGGGACCACCTGCCACGATCACCTCGCCGCCGAGCGACACGGAGTAACCGATGATCTCATTAGCGGCTCCGTCTGGCGCGCTTACCACTTGTGTCTCTGCTCCCTGCCAGCCGCTAGCCGGTTCAGAGAAAACGTACACTAAGCCCTGCTGGGAGTCCTCAAAAGGGGCGCCAGCAATTAAGGTTCTTCCACTCAATGCCACGGAATACCCTAACTGACTCCCAGCCTTTGCGTTGCTAGCTGTGAGTTCGGCGGTCTCGGTCATCGTCTTTGGCCATCCCGACGTTGGCTCGGTAAAGATATAGATAGCGCCCTCATTGACGGCGGAACCCTCGGCCTCATCTGGCGCGCCGACTGCGACAGTGTCGCCGCTCACGGATACAGATGTTCCGATGACAGCCTTTCTCGTCCCGTTCGACGCTTCAAATTCCGTAGTCGGCCCCCAGGTGCCGTTCCAGCCGCCTGCTGGCTCGACAAATAGATATGCTGCTCCCTGCTCGACCCCGTCAATTGCTACCTCGGGCGCTCCGACCGCAATATTGCGATTACTAATACTTACGGAGTAGCCAAAATCGGTATTCTCGTCGGTAGAGATTAGTTTAGCGGATTCAGTCATATTGGCCCATCCTGTAGAAGGTTCGACGTATACGAATGCGGCGCCTTCCGCACGCCCTTCCGGAATCGCAAAAGGCATACCGAGCACGATTGTGCCGCCTTGAATTGCGATGCTGGCAATAACGTCGCCAGTCTCGACGGAGGTGGTCAACACGGCGGTAGCAGTTGCATTACCCGACGGATTCACGTAAACGTAAGCAACTGCCCCTTCTACCCCGTCGTCGCCAATCACGATCGTATCGCCATTAATCGCCACTGCGTTTCCAAAGCCAGTCTGCCCCGATGGCGGCGTCAGGGTAGCTACCTGCGTAAGGTTCGTCCAATCTCCGTTCGCTGCCGTATACACGTAGGCAGCTCCACAATTGTCACAATCATTGGAGGCAAGTGGAGCGCCTACAACCAAAGTATTTCCGCTCACAGCAACCGAAAGTCCGAAATCATCCCCTCCTTCCGTGCCAGTGATTTCGGCGAGCTGCTGAAAGGTCGTGCCCGGCGCGGTATGGACCAAGCGGGTTTCCGCAAGGGCGGAGAAACAGAAAAGTAACAAGCCAAGGGCGAGAGTAGTTTTCACAGAACCTCCAGCGGACAAGGTAGGCGCGTCCGGGGGAGAGTGGCAAAGACGCTCCGGGTACGCTACTCCCTTAGGCGCGACAGTGTCAACAGCACCCTCAGCCTCACGCCCGCCTTTGTTCTTGGATGGGCAAATACAGAGCGCCGAAACGGAACCAAGCGCGCCAATGCCCAGGCCAATGTAGGTGCACTATATTGGCCCCAGCATCAACAATCCGAGGGAAACGTAGAGGCGGGTGGCCCATGTCTCCAGCCACTTGGTGAAGTATCCCGTCAAAAATATACCGCTGGGTGCCCCATTTCTCGCGTCTTTTGCGAGAAGTGGGCGGCTGAGGACTGGCCCAGATTCGCGCCCGTCATCGCCCGGACCGTCATATCCCGAGGCGACCAACGTTTCGCGACTTCGAAAAACCGGTATCAGAAGCCGGGTACCCCAGAACCGGCCCCGAGCGAAGTCGAAGGGTCTCGCGGCATCTGCGAGACCGGGGAGCGTCTACGACTGACCAGGCTGCCCCACCCTTGCTTTTTTGCAAGGGTAGGTACCTCGAATCTATACCGCTGCCCGTCTTCTCTGTGAGCAAATTGCAACTCCCACGATATCCACACCCCTACGGTGACATCCAACCTTGCGCTCCAAATCTAATTCGTTCATCATTGCCCCAGCAAAGGCAGTACAGACCACGACCGGCGGCGACCACAAACTCCGCCTGCAATCCCTTTGTTTCGCGTATTTTGATATTTAAGTTCTTTAGACCTTCGGATTTAGAAGGAATTTCTTGCTAACTCGATGATTCCAATCACAGCGAGGAGTGGGGGGAATATCTCAAAACGTGGCCAACCCGGAAAATCTCAACTCGAGCGCACTCCTCCCCGCTCCCAGCCGAAACTATTTTATCGGCAGAATTTCACAGAGGCCGGCTCCGATTCACCTCCTTTTAACAATCCTGCAACCTCGCTGCAACATCTGGACGTTATAGTCCTCTTCGCCCCGGTCCAAAAAAGGGTCCATCGAACGATCACGCGCTCCAGAGGAATGGGATCGATTCGCCCGGGCGGAGGAAAAAACAATGTTCGACAAGCTGAAGACTTCAGACACTCCCCGGAGGACGCTGGCTCTGCTGCTGGCCTTGACCACCGCTCTGGGACCGACCGCCGTGCCGGCGTTCGCCGCCTCAAAACCCGCCACCAAGCCAACCGGCAAAGCTGCTCCAACCTCCACTCCCGTTCAGCACCTCGTCGTTATTTTCGGCGAAAATATTTCCTTCGATCACTACTTTGGAACCTATCCCAGCGCCACCAACCCTGCCGGCGAGCCCAAGTTCAAAGCCTCACCCGACACGCCCACGATTAACGGCCTGAGCGGCGCTCTGCTGACCACCAACCCCAACCTGAACCCCGCCAACGGCACCGGCGCTTCCAATCCCTTCCGTCTCGATCGCTCGCAGGCCTACACCGCCGATCAAGACCACGACTACACGCCTGAGCAGCAGGCCTACGATTTCGGTTTGATGGATCTGTTTCCCCTCAACACCGGCACCGCCGGACCTCCACCCTCCGGTTCCGGCGTGACCCAGACCAACGGCCTCGTCATGGGCTACTTCGACGGCAACACCGTCACCGCCCTGTGGAACTACGCCCAAAACTTCTCCATGAACGACAATTCGTTCAGCAGCACCTTCGGTCCATCGACGGTGGGCGTCATCAACCTGGTCTCGGGCCAGACCAACGGAGTCACCGACATTCTGAACGGAACCGGCGACGAAGTGAACGGCGGCCCCGACGGCTCCCTCACCGTCATCGGCGATCCCAACCCGCTCGGCGACGTCTGCACCAGCTCCAGCAGCAACCAGGTCACCATGGGCAGCAAGACCATCGGTGATCTCCTCACCTCGGCCGGCGTAACCTGGGGCGGATTCATGGGCGGCTTCAATCTGTCCACCATCAACCCCAACGGCACCACCGGATGCAATCGCAGCACGACCTCAGCCGTCACCGGCGTGACCGAAAGCGATTACATTCCGCACCACTCCTTCTTCAACTACTGGACCTCCACCGGCAACCCGGCGCACACCCGGCCCGCGTCCCTCTCGGAAATCGGAAACGCCGGTCCCGCCAATCACCAGTACGACATTGAAGATTTCTACGCCGCCGCCGCAGGTGGCTATCTCCCGGCCGTAAGCTTCCTCAAGGCCCCCGGCTATCAGGACGCGCATGCCGGCTACTCCGATCCTCTGGATGAACAAGCCTTCGTCGTGAACACGATCAATCTCCTGGAAGCACTTCCCACCTGGAGCAGCACCGCCGTCGTCGTCCTCTACGACGACTCCGATGGCTGGTACGACCACCAGATGGGTCCGATCGTCAACACTTCCACTGGCCCCGATGACGCTCTTACTGGTTCCGGCGCGTGCGGCACGGCGCTCACTTCGCTGCCCGGCCTCAACACAACCGGCGATCCGCACGCCCTCGGCCGCTGCGGTTACGGTCCTCGACAGCCGTTGCTGGTCATCTCCCCGTACGCTCGGCAGAATTTCGTCGACCACACGGTCACCGACCAGACCTCGGTCATCCACTTCATCGAAGACAACTGGCTCGGCGGGCAGCGCATCGGCCAGGGCTCTTTCGATGGCGTCGCCAACTCGATCGCTCAGATGTTCAACTTCACCAAAATCAGGACCAACGGCACTCTGTTCCTGAATCCGAGCACCGGAGAAATCGAGAAGTAAGTTTGTCAGCTGTAAGTTTTGTCATGCTGTAAGTTTGTCATCCCGAGAGAACGCGTTTTTTGCGCGAACGAAGGATGCGGGCGAGCCGCGCGAAGGACTCGCCTCACCAGCCGCGGGCATGCGAAACTGACCCTTCGCATGCCCGCTTAATATTTTTGCGTCGCACTTGCAGCGGCGACCAGGAGAAACTCCACCAGTGTCCTTAACTCGACGAGCCTTCCTTCACCGCGGCGGAATCCTCACCGCCGCTCTGGCTTTGCCCCAGGCAGCGCATACCCCTCAGCCCCCCCGGTCTCAACTCCCCCCGCCCAAGTTCCGTACCACGCTCAACACCAGTTCGCTGGCCCAGTTCGTCGACCCACTCCCCATCCCCGCCATCGCGCAGCCCATCGATCACCGCCCCGATCCCGCGAACGCCTCACTCAAGCTGCCTTACTACCGCGTCGCCATGCGCCAGATCGAAAGCAAAATCCATCGCGATATGAAGCCCACGCGCCTCTGGGCCTACGGTTCCACTTCGCCCGGTCCCACCTTCGAAGCCCGCAGCGGCCAGGGAATCTTAGTCGAGTGGGCCAACGAACTCCCCACCCAACATTTCCTTCCCATCGATCACAGCATCCACGGCGCCGAAGCCGGCAAGCCCGAAGTCCGCGCCGTCGTTCACCTGCACGGCGCCAAAGTTCCCCCCGCGAGCGACGGCTACCCAGACAACTGGTACGCCCCCGGCAAGTCCGCACTCTATCACTACCCCAACCACCAGGACGCCGCCATGCTCTGGTACCACGACCACGCCCTGGGAATTAACCGCTTGAACGTATTCGCCGGACTCCTCGGCACTTATCTCTTGCGCGACGACTTCGAAGATTCCCTCAACCTGCCCCGCGGCAAATACGAAATTCCTCTCGTCTTCTACGATCGCATGTTCGATCTCGAAAGCCAGCTCAACTATCCCGTTTCCGGCGACCCCAAATCGCCCTGGACGCCAGAAGTCTTCGGCGACGCGCTCCTCGTCAACGGCAAACTCTTCCCCTATCTCGAAGTCGAGCCGCGCCCCTATCGCTTCCGCGTGCTGAACGGCGCCAACGCCCGCTTCTTCCATCTATCGCTCTCGAATCGCCAACCTTTCCACCAGATCGGCACCGACCAGGGCCTGCTGCCCGCGCCCCTCGAACTCAAGCGCGTAATCCTCGCCCCCGCCGAGCGCGCCGATCTCATCGTCGACTTCTCCGCTTCCGCCGGAGAGGAAATCATCCTCAAGAACGACAGCTTCAACGTCATGCAATTCCGCGTCGCGAAGAATGCTTCGCCGAACAGGGATAACAAAAATAGGGATAGCAGTAATAGTAATAAGGATAAGATCGCCGCTGCAGATTCCTACGTCCTGCCGTCAACCCTGCGCCCGATCGCAAAAATCCCGGAATCCGCAACCGTCAACACTCGCATGCTCACCCTTGTCGAAGTCGACGACCTGGTTCAGCGCCCAGTGACCATGCTGCTCAACAACACTCATTGGAATATGCCGGTCACCGAGAACCCGGTCCTCGATTCCACCGAAATCTGGAACCTCATCAACACCACCGACGACTCCCACCCCATCCATCTTCATCTCGTCCGCTTCCAGATCCTCGACCGCCGCAGCTTCGACGTCGCCAACTATTGGGCCACCGGCAAGTTCAACTTCTTCGGCCCGCCCATCCCTCCCGACCCCAGCGAAGCCGGATGGAAAGACACCGTCCGCGCCGACCCCGCGATGGTCACCCGCATCATCATCCGCTTCGAGGGCTACCCCGGCCGCTACGTCTGGCACTGCCACATCCTCGAACACGAAGACAACGAAATGATGCGCCCCTACGACGTGATCGCCAAGCCGTGATTTGCTGGGCAAGGGAATGCTCAGAACTCCAGCCGCGCTTGAAACGCAATCATGCGGGGAGTGCTGTCGCCGCCCAAGCCAACTCCCAGCAAGCCGGTCGGCGGAGAGGTCGTGTACGTGAGCGCTCCGAACCCAGTTTGCGTCGAGGGCTGTCCCGGAATGCCGGCTTGCACCACGCTGGGAAGGCCGAAATTCGGATGGTTGAAGACATTAAAAAATTGACCCTCAAAACGCAGTTTCACATGCTCGCTCAAGGGAAACCTTTTTGTCAGGTAGAAGTCACTCCAGAGAAAATCAGGACCGCGCAGGGCATTGCGTCCGAGGTTCCCGAACTCGCAATCCTGCGGACTGCCGCCGCCATAGCAGGATCCGGCGGGCACGGTTTCCGTTTGCCCGTTGACTTCAATTGTCTGCGCGCTCGGATCGACGGTCGAGACGAAGGCATCCGGATTGAGCCACTGCAGTGTTCCCGGCTGTGTGACGCCCGGAATTGCATGATGCTCATACCGCGGAACTCCGGGAGCGACACTGGCAAATTCCGGCCCGCTGCCCTGCACAATGCCGTTTCCACCCGCGGAATAGGGCGTGCTCAGCACCGAGAACGGAACCCCGCTGTGCCAAAACAGTGTTCCAGAAATCTGCCAGCCATTGAGCGCGTAACCCAGAAAATGATTCCGCACCTTAGCTGGCAACTGATACACATATTGCCCGTTGAGATTGTGCCGGATGTCGTAATCGCAAGGGCCGTAATCGCGGGCCAATTCTCCCGGTAGAGGAGAAAGAATTCCTCCCGCGGAGAATTGCAGAAATCCTCCATTTGAAACCGTATCCATGCAACGGCTCCATGTGTAGTTGACCTGCCCCTGCAGACCGTGTCCCAGGCGTTTCATCGCGGTGAGTTGAAGACCGTTGTAGTGACTGTTCGCACCGGTGGAGAACTGCGTCACCGCTCCGAATCGTGCATCGGTTGGCTGAAGGTAGGGGAATGGCGCAAAACAGCCCTGACAGACGGTTTGGTATCCATTGACTTGCGTCGAGTACGGCTGGTTCACCGCCCGCGTACCGACGTATTGCGCCTTCAAACTGGCGGTCGTTCCAAATTGATGTTCCATTCCCAGGCTCCACTCCATGAAATAAGGCGCGTGGAGTTTGCCGTCCGGAATGGCTGTAATCGCCACTGGCGGAAGACAACCTGTGGGGTTTGCCTGTGGGGATGCGCACGAGAGTTGGCCCTGGGGAAATCCCGAAGTAAAAAGCTGATTCGCAGCCACGGTTGCCTCGACCGCGCTGTTCGTCACTCCTGGAGCGATTGTCGTGCATCCTACAACCGAGTCGCAGCCCGCCGATCCAGCTGTGCCTACGCTACCAAGCACTCCTCCCTGAAACGTTTTGTCGTAGGGTGGGTTGGTGCCGACCAGGTCAGCCACACTGCCCGGCAAAATGTCACTGAAAATCCCGAAGCCAGTTCGGAGTACCGTTTTCGGCTCGAACTGCCACGCAATTGCTGTTCTCGGTTGCAAAATGGCCAGCGGTGTGGATGAGAACAGATTGCCGAGGCCAGTTTGGATAGCGGCGTTCAGCGGTTGATTCACGTCATGCGAGATAGAGCTGAAAGAGCCGCGAAGACGGGCGACTTCATCATGCGGATTCAGCGGATTGGAGTTGAAAGTGTCGCGCAGACCAAACGTCCAGGTTAGCTTCCGAGTCACTTTCCAGGTATCTTGCGCGTAGACATCGAGATTGAGAAAGTTGAAAGGCTCGTTTGCGTTCGAAGGGAACGTCTCCGACGCGGTATTCGCTACTCCATAAATGAATTGCTGCAAGTTCGCATAGGTCACGGTGGGAACCGTGCCTTCCCCGAAGTCAAAGTCGTTCAAGCGGAAGATTCGGGTATTGGTTCCGAACCGAAGTTCGTGAGCGCGATGACTCCAGGCAAGATTGTCGTTGATGAAAAACCGCGACGCGCGCCGGCCTTGCAGCCACGTGTTGTCCAGCCCGCCAATGGGAGTAAAGGGATTCGCGCCGCTGCCCTCGTACACGATCGGAAACGCCGAAAGTGTTTTTTGAAAATCGCTGGGTCCAAACAAGCTCTCGTACCACGAGAACGCGGGGTTGAAATAGTTCACAAAATTTTGCGAAAAGACATGCGTGTGTCCTGCCGCGAATGAATACAGAGGCTGTGGCGAAATCGCATTGAAAAGTGGATTGATGGGGTCCGTCCACGCCGCTTGCAACCCAGTATCCGCCTGAAAACGAAACCACATCGTATCCTTCGCGTTGATGTTGTAGTCCGCGCGCGCCGTCTGCACCTGTTCGTGGTCGTCGCTCGAATGCGACACGCTCTGCCGGTTGGCGCAACCCGCCGCGATCGGACAGCCGACGATCGCGGTGGGTGTGCCGTTAGTGTTTTCGTAGAGGGAGAACATTTGCCGATAGAACGGCACTTCTTGCGGCGCGGCAAGATAAAGAGCGTTGCCGTTTGCATCCTTGAGGCCTAACGGAAGCTGCTGCAACACGTATTGTTGGAAGGCCGCACTGGGAACAATCGTCGCGGTGACGATGGGCAGCGCGATCCGGACCCATTCGCTATCGAAGAAGAAAAATAGCTTGCCGCGCAGGATCGGACCACCCATGCTGCCTCCAAAGTGGTTTACGGTCGACCCCGGCTTGCGGTTTCCTGCCGTCGCGTTCGTAAAATAGTCCGCGGCATTAAGCAGTGCACCATTCCACAACTCATAAAGATTCCCGTGAAATTGATTCGTGCCAGACTTGGTCACGTAGTTTACTTGGGACGCCCCATACCGCCCTTGATCCACAGAATAAGAAAGAGTGTTTACCGTTACTTCCGAGATCGAGTTCAGCCCCAGCACTAGGTTGGTCGAAAGCCCGCTGTTGAGGTTGGTGAGTGGGTCGTTCGTTTCCAGCCCATCGACGATATAGCCGTTTGAAAGGGCTGGAAGGCCGTTGAATTCCACGTTGCCATACCCGTTACTGCTGCCAACGAAGTCGTTGCCGCTACCCGCCGTGTTGATGAGAGCGCCAGGCGAAAACTGTAGCGGATAGGTCAGATCGCCGCCCGGATTCGGCAAATCCTCCAGAGCTGGCGCGCTCAAGGTGGTCGATGTGTTGGCGTCTGCCGGGTTGATCAGTGGCGCTTCGCTATTTACCTCTACAACCTCATTGGATCTAGCGATCTTGAGCGTGAAATCGACGGTCTGCTTCTGGCCCAAAGCGGAGGACACATTTTCAACTAACCGTGGCTCGAAGCCTTGCGCTTCTGCCCTCACCGAATAGGCGCCCGGCTTCAGTTGGGGAAAGTTAAACCGGCCTGCGTCGTCAGTCTTGGCGCTGCGCTGCAGGCCAGTCTCGCGGCTTGTGATCGTCACGATGCCACCCGGTACAACTGCACCACTTGCGTCCCTAACCTCGCCAACGATGGCACTCGTGGTCTCGCCCTGTCCCGGCGCTTCCGCCACGAGAAGACACGCAACCGCCAGCACGAGAAGTACAAAGTGCCTCGCGCGTGCGGTGAGTTCCCCATTCATTTGACTAAGTATTCTTCGACCGTAATCGATTAATCTTGGATTAGCACATATAGTTAACCATAGTTAAATCAGATGCGCAAGGAAAGCGGACGGGCTTGTCGAAGCACTCACTGTGGCTTCATCCCGGAGAAGATCGGATATAACTCCTTTGTTTCCGATACTTTGATACCTAAGTCTTTTTGAACGACATACCTTGGGGAGAATTTCACGCTAACCTGATGATTCCAAAGATTATGCAAAAAGGGGGAGGGGGCTACTCCTCGGTACAGACCGGGCAGCGAAGGCAATCCGCAATCGTCCGCAGTACCTCGATGAAGGCCACCAGAATTATTCCGCGAAGAAATCCACACCCGCGCCATCGCGGACGCCGACGCCAGTTCCCCGCCTCGCGAATTCCGCATCATACTTATCCACATCACACTTATAAGGAGCCGAGTTTGACGCCGCCCGCGGATGCTCTCTATAATTGCTTCGATCCACGCCATTGCAGAAAGCTGACCAAGGCTGGACGACACGTCCGCAACCCCGGCGTGTGACGCTGGCAATCCAGTGCGCCTTGTCTTACGGGCGGCGTCTGACGGCCCTTAGAGCTATATTCGACGGAACCATATTCAACGGAACTATATTCAACGGAACAATGTTCCAAGGAGTTTAAGCGATCCAATGACAAGCAAGTTTCTGCGTTCATCCCTGGCCGTTGCGGTTCTGTCGGTAGTTTCCGCATGGGCCCAAACCGCCGGCGCGGCTCCCACAGGTGCGGCCAGTTCTCCCGCAGCCCCGGCCGCCTCCGCCCCCATAGCCACCGGTACCGGCACCAAGCTGGGCACCATTAACATTGAGCAGGCCGTCTTCGGCAGCAACGAGGGCCAGCGCGACTTCGACATCCTGAAGAAGAAGCTGGAGCCGAAGCAAAACGAACTGAAGGCTCAGAACGACGAACTCGACGCCCTGCAGAAGCAACTCCAGACCCAGGCCGACAAGCTGAATGACGACGCCAAGGCCACTCTGGTCAAGCAGATCGAGACCAAGAAAAAGTCGCTTGACCGCGCCGTGCAGGACTTTCAGGAAGATGGACAGAATCAGCAGAAGGAAATTTTTCAACGCATTCTGCAGAAGATGGCGCCATTGATCGTGAAACACGCGCAGGACAGCGGCTTCGCGATGGTTTTCGACACGACCAATACCTGGCCGCAGAGCCCGTTGCTTTGGTACGGCGAAGGCGGCGACATCACCAAGGCGGTGGTGGATCTCTACAACGCGCAGTCAGGCGTGCCGGCTCCAGCCGCTGCAGGAGCGGCTCCCAAGCCCACGACTCCAAGGCCGGCTGCTCCCAAGCCAGCCGCGCCACCCAGTAAGTAGTTTTTTTCGCGACACCGCGTGTGTCGCGAAAGTTCCAGAAGGCCGCGTCCAGCGCGGCCTTTTTTCTTTGCTTCAGGCAGTCCCACGAAGCAAGGCTCGGTGTCTTTAGCAATAACCGCTTCAACTCAGGAGGACACCATGTTTGAGACCACACTCAATTCGTCATGGGACGAACGTTCGCGCCGCGGATGGACCGCCTTAACTTCGTTCGGCTTGCAGGCCATGGCTGTTTGCGTGTTGCTGATCTTGCCGCTGCTCCGCCCGACTGGCTTGCCACTGTTTCGTCCGCTTGCCACGCCCGTCAGCTTGGGCCAACCTCTGGGAGAACCTCCCACGGTCAGAGCGCACGCGAGTGGAAATACTGCCGCGCCGAGCAATCCTGCCGACAATGTTGTGCACGTGCCAACCCAGATTCCGCATGGCATACCGACTGCTGGCGACGATGTTCCGCCACAGATTGGAGCCTCTGGTCCTTCTGGAGCACCAATAATGGGCGATCCGCACGGCGTGTCGAACGTGTTTAGCACCGGTCCACGCCCCATCATGCCAACGCCTCCGGCGGCAGTTGTTCCCCCGCTTCGCCTGTCGCACATGAGTGAAGGAGATCTCATCCACAAGGTGCAACCAACCTACCCTGCGCTGGCGCGGAGTGCGCGCATTCAGGGAGTGGTCGTGCTGCAGGCGGTGATCAGCAAGCAAGGAACTATCGAAAATCTGCGAGTCGTAACCGGGCATCCCATGCTGGCGCCGGCGGCGATTGAGGCCGTGAGGCAGTGGCGCTACCGGCCTTATGTATTGAACAACGAGCCGGTCGAGGTGGAAACGCAGATCACGGTGAACTTCTCGCTGGGCGGAAGCTGATCGGGCACGGTTGGATTATCCTTAAGACGAAATCAAGCGGGAGTAGCCCAAGCGTAACCTGAGCGCGCACGCCGCTCCCGCTATAATCGAGCCCTGTGGCGACCACTGTAGAAATTCTGAGCCGCGTGGCGACCCGCCCCACTTGGGCGGAGGTTTCGCTCGCTACTTTGCGGCAAAACTTTCGCGCGGTTGTAAAGCATGCAGGCACGGGCGTGACCGTGTGCGCGGTGGTGAAGGCCGATGCTTATGGCCACGGCGCGGTGGAATGCTCGCGCGTTCTGCAGGCGGAGGGCGCGAAGTGGTTGGGTGTGACTTCTCTCGACGAGGCGATCCCGTTGCGCGATGCGGGGATCGAGTCGCGAATCCTGTTGATGACGGGTTTCTGGCGTGGCGAAGAGAGTGAGATCGTCCGCTTACGGCTCACTCCAACGGTCTGGGAGCCCTGGCACATCGAGTGTCTGGAAAACGCCGCCGCGTCGGGAGCGGTGAGTCAGGCTGTGCATTTGAAGGTGGACACCGGGATGGGCCGGCTTGGCGTGTCGCTGGAGGAACTTCCGGGTGTGCTGAAAGCTCTCAACGTCGCGCCGCATCTGGTTCTCGAAGGGCTTTCGACGCATCTGGCATCTTCGGAAATTATGGACGCGCCTTCGGTGGCTGAACAGGAACGCCGTTTCGAAGAAGCGCAGCGCATGGTGTGCGCGGCCGGTTTCGATCCAACGTTGGTGCACATGGCCAACACCAGCGCGCTGATCTCGCGGCGCGAGACCTGGAACAACATGGTGCGTCCGGGGGTCGCGCTCTACGGATATTATCTGCCGTTCCAGCGTGCGGGAAGAGAAGTGAGCGGAGGCACGTTGCGGCTTGCGGTGAAGCCGGTGCTGACCTGGAAGACGCGCATTCTTTCCATGCGAAACTTCGCCCCCAACCAGGCTCTCGGCTACGGCGGAACTTATGTGACCAAGGCGCCCGCGCACGTTGCCGTGCTGCCCGTGGGTTACGCCGACGGCTACAACCGGCAGCTTTCCAATCGCGGCCGCGTGATCGTCCGCGACCACTACGCGCCCATCATCGGCAGCATCTCGATGGACCTCACGCTGGTGGATGTGACCGGCATTCCGAATGTTGCGGTGGGCGATGAAGTGATCCTGCTGGGAACCTGCGACGGGCTCAGCGTGGATGCGCTGGAACATGCGCGGCTGGCCAACAGCTCGCCTTACGAGATTCTCTGCAATATCTCCAAGCGCGTGCCGCGAAGGTACGGCAGTCCCGCTGATCGAGGCTGAAGAGCTCTTAACCGCAAAGGGCGCGAAGAACTGCCGCAAAGAGCGCTAATCAAACCGCTAGGACTGCGGATCAATTCAGATCAAACACCTTAACAGGCTCCTTACAAAACTGGTCACTTTTGGCCAGTTTTGTGCTTGGGATATCACTTATTATTTCTGCCAAACAACCACCCGTGGCCTGGAGGAAGTTATGGAAAACTATGCCGATTTGATGCAACGGCTGCTTGAGATCCAAAGTGGTGAAAGACGAAGCCCAAAGCTGATCGCGGAAGATGAGCGATTAATGCGTAGCCTGCGTGAGAGGAATCTGGCCGGAAAGCCTCAACAAAAACTGGAGCTTAGCGAGAATAGGCCAGAGCAGGAGCGGTTCAAAACTTAGGCTTTTTGGTTCAGGGTTCTCCAGCGCTGACGACTAACTCCGCCGTGCCACGGCGTTGCCTTTTTTGGCTTCCATATACTTGCGCAGGACGGCGTTGATAGTGGTCTGGTAGCCGCGGCCATGCTTGCGAAAAAACGTCAGAACATCGGGATCAACACGTAAGGTAATCTGCTTCTTTGGTCCGGGCCAGAAGATCGCGTTTTTGAAGAAATCAGGACCGAGCTCAGGCGCGTCGGAAAAATCTATGTCGGCGTCCTTCATGGCGTCAACCCGCTTCCAGTCCGTTTTGGATTGCCTTTTCGTATTCTTCGCGCTCATCATAATGTGCCCTTCTTAACAAAATGATGCCGAATGGTTTCCGGAGCAAGCTCTGTAAAAATGACTACGGTCGTGCGCCTGCGAGTCGTGCCGATTCCTCTCCAACGTTTTTCTCCGTAATCTTCCCTCGTGTCCGGTTCTATGACGAGCGCGCCCCGAAACATCTGCTCAGCATCGGCGAAGTCGAGGGCGTGCTTGCGGATATTGGAGCGGTTCTTCGCTTCGTTCCATTCGAAGTGCATTGTAACTCCAAATGTAGCTACGGACCAACTGCCGGGATGGCGCTAAAATCGTAAATCATTTCTTTGGCGCTCACTCTTGACTCTTTGCTGCCCCAAACAAGATTCGCGGGGGAGTTTAAGCTAGAACGACCGTTCGGTTGCCCTGTTGGCTTCCTGCCGTGTATCATCTCCACTCTGCCGGGACGCATCCGCCGGTTTCGCTTGGCATCAAATTTGTTTTGGAGGATATGAGGATTGACTGTGACGACTCCGGACGACAAGTTTTTTCACGCGCGGGTCACAAAGCGCGTCGATTTCGCGCCCGACCTGTGGATGATTCGCATCCAGGCGGGCGGAGAGTTCAAGTTTATTCCGGGGCAGTATGCCACGCTGGGGGTGGAGCACGATGGCAAGCGGACGGAGCGTCCTTATTCGATTGCGTCCTCGCCGGCGGAAGACGAGGTGGAGTTTTTCTTTGAACTGGTGCCTGAGGGAGCGCTGACGCCGCGGCTGCACAAGCTACAGCCGGGCGACGAATTGCTGATGCGCAAAGCGCCGAAGGGGCGATTCGTGCTGGAGACCGGAGACGGCCTCACGAATCATTTGCTTGTATCGACCGTTACCGGCGTGGCGCCGTTTGTCAGCTTCATCCGCACGCTCTCGAAAGAATGGAAGGAAGGACGCTTCGATGGCGCGCACAAGCTGTACCTGCTGAACGGCGCCAGCCGTCCGTGGGAGTTTGGATATAAGGAGGAATTGACGCGCTTCGCAGAGGAATTGCCGTGGTTGAAATATGTTCCGACGGTGAGCCGTCCGTGGGACCACGCCGACTGGCCGGGTGAGATTGGCCGGGCCGACGATGTGCTGCGCAAATATGCCGACCAGTGGGGACTCGATGCGAGCAATACTCACGCTTATCTGTGCGGCCATCCCGACATGATCGCGAACAGCAAGGCGATCCTGAAGCGGCGCGGGTTTCTGGATAAGGTCGCGATCAAGGAAGAGATTTATTGGGTACCGGCGAAGTAGTTGCGAGCCATGGCGATGGTTGCGCTTAGGTTTCGGCGGGCGCGAAGAAGACGAGCATGGCCAGTTCTTCTTCGATGTCGTAGAAACGATGGCCGACTTGCGCCGCGACGAAGATCACGCTGCCAGCTGAAACTTCGCGGTCTTCCGAGCCGGCTTTGAAGCGGGCACGGCCGCGGATCACATAGTAGATCTCGTCTTCGCGATGCGGCTTCTGATGGTCGGTGCCTCCGGCGGGCAGCACGTAGAGGCCGGCGCTCATCGCCGGGACGCGCAGGAACTCGCGGTAGGGTTTGCCGCTCTCGACGCGCTGCTCGTCGATTTCCGGAAGGCTGGCGAATACGGTTTTCACGCGAAGATGCCCCCAAAAATGAGGTCGGTGAATTGTGGAATCAGGTTCTGCGCCTGCAGATCGCCTTCCGGCTTATACCACTGGTAGATCCAGTTGATCATGCCGAGCAGGGCAAAAGCGGCGGCGCGCGGGCTGACTTTGTTTTTTGTTGAATGGGATTGCCGTGTTTTGTTTTGGACTTCTTTGTTTTGCACCTCTTCGTTTTGCACTTCGGCCATCAGGTTTTCGAGGAAGTGGATGTACTCCTTTTTGCGGGAGTTGATGCGCTTGCGCAGGGCGGGCGGCAGGGGATGGTTTTCATGCAGCATCACGGTGATTTCACGGTCGCGGGGGCTAAGGACAACTTCGATGTGCAGCCGGATGAGGGCGCGCAGCCGTTCTTCGGGGTCGGCGATGCCGCGCACAGGGGTGAGCACGCGTTCCTCGGTGATTTGCATGGCGTGGTCCATGATCTCGAAGAGGATTTCGTCTTTGCTCTGAAAGTGGTGATAGAGGCCGCCTTTGCTGAGCTTGAGCGCGGCGGCAACGTCGTTCATGGAAGTGGCGTCGTAGCCGCGCTGCTGGAACAACCGGGCGGCGGTGCGCAGAATTTCCTGCCGGGAATCGACCACGGTCTCGCGGGCCATCGGGTGACATGGTAAACAGTTGCGGGCGGGAATGCCAATGCGCCCCTTAAGCTTCTAGCTCCTAGCGGGTACCCCTACCCCACACCTCATAGTAGAATCATCGGGTTAGCAAGAAATTCCCCGCAAAATACGGTTTTCAAAGGACTTAGACCTCAAAATCCGTGAAACAAGGGACTTAGAGCTTACGATCTGCTCTTAGCAGGCTGTCACTGCCTCGGCCATGATCGCCGAAATAAAGTTTGCTGCGACGTTGCTGGAGCGGCCACGACTTGCGCTCTTGCGCGAAAAATTAGGGATACCCCTACCCCACGCCTCATAGTGGAATCATCGAGTTACCGAGAAATCCCCCGCAAAATACGGCTTTCAAAGAACTTAGATATCAAAGTCCGTGAAACAAAGGACTTAGGGCGCGACGGTTTGCTCTGGAGCAGACCGTCACGGCCTCGACCATGATCGCCGATTGGAATTGCGGGGGCAAGGTTAGATGTCACAGACGTACTGTGGAAGAGCGGAGAGCAGAGTAGCAGTCTCTCGGCAAGGCGCGCTGCCCGATTGTTGCGGAAGAACTGTGGTAAAAGGTTAAGATTGGGCAAGGCAGAATATGGCTACTTTCGATTGGTCCCAATGTCCGGCAGTGGAGAGCATTCCCGGCAAGCGAAGTGGCGCCTGGGTATTCCGGGACACGCGGACGCCCGTTTCAGTTGTCTTTGACAATCTGGAAGTGGGGGCCTCGATCGCGGAGATTATGGAATGGTTTCATTTGTCGCATGAACAAGTGACCGCGGTCATCGAATTCGCGGCTCGCAGTTTGGACGCTCCTCCTGCTCCGCCGCCCGCGCAGCTGGCCGATGCTCATCCTCTTCGATAACGGCACCCCTGCACCCCTTCGACATGTGCTCGAAGGCCACGCCGTGGTTGAAGCGATCGAACGAGGATGGGATCGACTGGTTAACGGCGAACTGATAGCCGCCGCCGAGGCGGCAGGGTTTGATCTCTTGATCACCACTGACAAGAACATTCGTTACCAGCAAAATTTGACGGGCCGGAGAATTGCGTTCCTCGTCCTCGGCAATCAGCAGTGGCCCGTTTTGCGGCGGCATGTTGAGCGGGTTGTCGTCGCGGTGAATGCGGCCACACCTGGGAGTTATGTCGAAGTGGATGTACCGTTCCAGTAAACAGATCCCTTTCGCGCCGGAAAAGACCTGCCGCGCTACGACGCAATATGAGCAAGACGACCACTTCCAGCGAAACGCTTAGGCCCATGACGCCGGGGCAGTCGAAGCGGCCGCCCGTGCCGACCGCGACGCGCAGCCGCTGACTGCCGGCGATCTTAAACCGGATGAAGCGAACGCCGCAGGCAAAAATCATTCGCCGCGCCCTGGCATTGACGCAGGAGGAATTCGCCGTCCGCTACCACATCCCACTCGGCACTCTCCGGGACTGGGAGCAAGGCCGCGCGCAGCCGGATCGGCCAACCCAAGCTTATTTGAAGATCATTGCTTGCGAGCCCGAGCGAGTCGAGCGGCTGCTGAATCAGAGAGCGCACTGACCAAGCCGCGTCAAAACCGTGCGGCAGCGTTGGTTGTGATGTGCCCGCGCCGAGGGCAAAGGTGAACATTCACTTCATCGGCTTGAACGAGATGCTGTTGCTCAGATACTCGTTCCCGAGAGCATCGCGCGCCATCACCCGGAACTTTTGATGGCATCTGATGCCCGCCCTAATAGTCTCAGCTTCGAGTTCGTTGGAGTTTAGCCAAAAGCGCGTCGATGTCCCCGGTGTTAGCAACACGGGCATCGGCCTCTCACCATCCAGTTGAAGGAATGCCATCGACCTCTTGCCCGAAAGGGGTATGCACATGCTGGCGAGGGTGATGGACTGATCCCGCGCATTGCCAGCTTCGAAGAGGATCTTTTGATCGCTTAGCTCAGGTCCATGGGAAAGAAACCCAAATGATACGTGGATTCTCAGCTTTGGGCGCTTATCCCGCCGCGCTTGGATAGTGTTGTATATCGACAGGCCCAACCCGATCGCAGCGGCCGCTGAAGTAACGATCTCTTGGACAGAGGGCATGTTGAGGATTGTAGGGCAAGCCCAGCGCTCGTGCTATCTGGGCTGTTATCGGCCGCCCTAGGGCCGCTGCCTCGTGGTTCTGCTCACTCGATCCAAGGGAGTGCGTCAACACCGTACTCTATATCCACTTGCTCTCTTGGGTGTCTGCGAATAATGAGCCTCGATTCCTTGACCTTGAAGAAATCGCTGCATTTCTTACAGGTGACTCCCCGCTCGGTTGGCGAGTTGAAACCGGAGCGAGGGGACGCTACCCGCGCCACTACGTTTTCCTTACCGCATTTCGGGCAATCGGCACAGGCTACTGCGATATTGTCGTTGCGTGTTCTTCGCACCCCTCCTGCTCGAATCATGACCTACCTCCAAGCCCCGTCTTAGCTGTGGTTCGTCCGAGCCCCAACAACTTACCTAAAGTTAAAACGCAGGAAACGGAGCCGGAATCTACCGCGCATTCCATCGGGGCTGGCTGCTAAGGTGGGCGACCCCTAGTTGGTGCCGTCCCTCCGGGACTCGGTTCCTAATTTATTCGGCTTACCCCGGACTTACGTCCGGGGCTATCATGTGCCGCCCCTGCCGGGGTGGACGCGGGTGGTTCGTTCTGCGTCTCTCCCCAAAGGCGAGTCGATTCGGCGGACGGGCCCTCGATGCGGTGCCTGATGCCAGCGGCCCGAAATACCCGGGCCGCCGGACCCTTCGACTTCTCCAGGGCAGGCAGCCGGGGGCGGCTGTCCCCACATGGTTCGTGGCGCAATGGGAATCCTTAACCCGCCACTGGCTGTTGTGCCGCGAGCAGGGGTTTCAGTTCCGGCTCCGATGGGACGATGATCCAGGCGAGCAGGTAGGTGACGATGCCGGGGCAGACTCCGGTGGCGAGCGTGAGGAAGACGCAGGCGATGCGCACGAGCGTTACGTCGAGATCGAAATGGTGAGCCAGGCCGGCACAGACGCCCGCGATCTTTCTCTCGGCGATCCTGCTCTCGGCGCGGGAGCGTATCAGTTTCTTCGGCGTGGGCGGAATGCCCACTGCTTTGCCGCAGTGGGAGCAAAAGTGGCCGTCCTCGGCGATGTCTTTGCCGCAAGCGTTGCAGTACATAATTGTGCCTCTTCTTAAGTTATCTTTAAGGATACGAGGATTGCGGGGAGAATGTTCCGCGCTCGCCGGGGGCTGAAAACCGTTGCCTTTAATGCGTCTTAATGGCACGGCTTCACAGACTGCGAAAAAAGTCGTCGAGGAGGTAATAAGCGAACCTCAGGCGCTAAAGCGCGGATATATTTTCAACGACTTGGCGGCACGAGTGAACTCGTGCCCTTCCCAAAACCCCGTCGATCAGAGTTTTTCCGCAGCCTGTGAAGTCGTGCCCTTCCCGAAACCTGCCCAAATCAGACTTTTTCGGCAGCCTGTGAATCCATGCCCTACCCAAAACCATTCCTGCGCTTATTTCCGTCTCGCCGGGGGGGCCGACAACTTCTTCCTTGACACCGTAATTCCAGTCCGATACCATAATTTAACCAACCGACCGGTCGGTTCGCAACAGAGCTTATTCGAAACGCGGCCAACAGAGTATCTGTCCCGCACACAAGGTGTGCCGGCGAGACGCCGGCGCTACAAGGAGCAGCCAGTGGCTACTATTTTTTACGAACACGACGCCAATCCTGAGGCCCTGAAGGGCAAGACTATTGCAATCCTGGGCTACGGCAGCCAGGGACATGCGCAGGCGCAGAATTTGCGCGACAGCGGGTACAAGGTCATCGTGGGGCTGGAGCCCACGCGGCCGAGTGCGCAGCAGGCGCGCGCCGATGGCATGGTGGTGGTGGCTCCGGATGAGGCGGCGAAGCGCGCGGACTGGATCCACGTGCTTACGCCGGATGAGACGCAGGCGGCGGTGTATGAGCAGTACGTCAAGCCGTATCTGCATCCGGGAAAGATTCTGGGGTTCTCGCACGGGTTCAGCATTCATTTCAAGACGATCGTTCCGCCCAGCGATGTGGACGTGGTGATGATCGCGCCGAAGTCGCCGGGACATTTGCTGCGGCGGGTTTATGCGGAGGGGCGCGGCGTGCCGTCGCTGATTGCGATCAGCCAGGACGCGAGCAAGCGGGCGCACGAGTATGCGCTGGCTTATGCGCACGGGATTGGATCGACGCGCGCGGGCGTGCTGCAGACTACGTTCAAGGAAGAGACCGAGAGCGATCTGTTCGGCGAGCAGGCGGTATTGTGCGGCGGGTTGACGTCGCTGATCAAGAAAGGGTTTGAGACGCTGGTGGAAGCCGGGTACGCGCCGGAGATCGCTTATTTCGAGTGCCTGCATGAGGTGAAGCTGATCGTCGACCTGATCTATGAAGGCGGGTTGAGCCGGATGCGGTATTCGATTTCAAATACCGCCGAGTATGGCGACCTGACGCGTGGGGAAAAAGTTGTGGGCGATGCCACGCGCGCGGCGATGAAGAAAACTCTGGCCGACATTCAGGACGGAACCTTTGCGCGGGAGTGGATCAAAGAGAACAAGGATGGCGGATACAACTTTGCGGCATTGCGCGAGAAGGAGCAGCAGCATCCGATTGAGATCGTGGGTGCGGAGTTGCGCGGGATGATGAGCTGGCTGCCGGGACAGCAGGCGAAGAAGCCGGCGGAAGCGCCGAAGCCCAGCGAAGATGGGAAGACGATTAAGCAGGCGGTGAATGCTTAGGTAGAAACTCCTTGCGGAGCCGGTAGTAGGGCTGGGTGCAAGGGGTCCTTCGACTGCGGTTGTTCTTTGCGCTCTGCGCAAAGAACAATCCTCGCTCAGGATGACAAGGGTTAGTGGATAAGGGTTGGTGAATAAGAGTTAATCAGAGAATGCTTAAGGGAGCCGAAATCGTTCTGCGGTGCGTGCGCGCTGAAGGGGTGGACCTGGTGTTTGGGTATCCCGGGGGCGCGATTATGCCGTTGTACGACGCGCTGGAGGGCAGCGGCATTCGGCATGTGCTGACGCGGCACGAGCAGGGCGCGGTGTTTGCGGCGGAAGGCGTGGCGCGGGTTACGGGAAGAGTTGGCGTAGCGATCGCGACCAGCGGGCCGGGGGCGACAAACCTGGTGACCGGGATCGCGGACGCGAAGATGGACTCGGTGCCGCTGGTATGCATTACGGGACAGGTGCGGTCGGCGATGATCGGGACGGACGCGTTTCAGGAGACGGACGTTTTCGGCGTGACGCTTTCACTCACGAAGTGGAGCCGGTTGGTGCGCACGATTGACGAAATTCCAGAAGTGATCGCCGAGGGATTCTACTGGGCGAGAAGCGGAAGGCCGGGGCCGGTGGTGATCGATATTCCGACCGACATATTGAAGGCGAAAAAAGAATTTTCCGGGCCGGCGAAGTTTGCTCCGCACGCGCGGCCCGCCGATGCGAAGGCTGAGGGTGGTTTCAGCGACACGATCGTGGCCTTGCTGCAACGGGCGAGTCGGCCGGTGGCGCTGGTGGGCGCGGGGGCAAAACTTTCGGGAGCGATTCCGGAGCTGCGGCGGCTGCTCGATCATTTGAATGTTCCGACGTTTGCGACGGTGCACGGATTGGGATCGGTTCCACCGCAAGCGCCGTATTACCTGGGCATGGTGGGGATGCACGGGACGCGCGCGGCCAACCACGCTCTGCATGAGACTGACTTACTGATGGTGTTTGGAGCGCGGCTGGATGATCGCGTGACCGGCGATCCGACGCGGTTTGCGCCGCATGCCAAGATCGTCCACTTTGAAATTGATCCGGCGCAGCTGGACCGGGTGCGGGCGTGCGAGTTGCCCGTGATTGGCGATCTGGCGGAAACGATTCCGGCATTTGATGCGGAACTGCAGCGCCATTTTTCGCTTTTGCCCGACTGGAGCGGGTGGCGCGCGGTGGCTTGCGGGCCGGAGCGGGCGGAGCTTGATCCGCGGGGGCTGGCGCAGCCGACGATGCGCTTTCTCGACGAGCTTTTCAGCCGGCTGCCACAGGATAACGTGGTGATTGCCGACGTGGGCCAGCACCAGATGTGGGCGGCGCAGCGGTACCGGTCTTCATCGCCGCGAGGCTTTATCACTTCGGGCGGACTGGGAGCGATGGGCTTTGCGCTGCCGGCTGCGGTCGGCGTGCAACTGGCGAAGCCGGACACTTGCGTGCTGTGCGTTTCGGGCGACGGCGGCTTTCAGATGAATATTCAGGAACTGGCCACGGTGCACCGGCTCGGATTGCCGATAAAAATGGTGATCGTGGATAACAAATATCTGGGCATGGTGCGGCAGTGGCAGCAGCTGTTTTACGAGCGCAACTATGCCGAGACCGATTTGAGCGACAATCCGGATTTCGTGGAGATTGCGAAGGCTTACAAGATTCATGGATGGCGGCTGAACGAGGCGGCCATGGCGGAGTTTCCGGTATCGGCGGAGACGGGTAATCTGATCGAAAACTTCCTGCGCTCACCGAGGCCGGAGTTGCTGGTGTTTGATTGCGCTCCTGAAGCAAACGTTTATCCCATGGTTCCGGCGGGAGCGGCGCTTTCGGAGATGGTGTTTGGGGACGAGTAAAGAATTCAGTCATTGAGCGATCGGGTCATTGAGTGATTGAAAGTCCAAGACGTTCGGGTTTCCAATCGCCAAATTGCGCAATCGCTAAATATAACGAATCGCTAATTGTAACGAGGAAGCCAACATGCAGGTCTTTCATATCCGGTATCGCAACGCGCAGGGCGCACTGATGCGCATTCTCAACGCGGTTTCGCGCCGAGGGATCGATCTTACGTCCGTGCATGCGGAGGCCGCGGGGCAGGATTATGCGGTTACGCTGCAGCTGGAGGTCACGCCCAAGCAGATTGGACAGCTGTGCCGCGAGTGGTATGCGATCGTGGATGTGATCGAAGTACGTTCGAGTGCGGGCCTGCGTGAGCATGAGGGCGGCGGCATGTGGACGCCGCATCCGCCGGCTTCGGCGAGCGGGGCGGAGGATTCAGCGCGAGCGGCCTTGGCTTAGTTTGCGGTTTCGAGTTTGAGAGTGTCAGAGCATGAGCGCTCCCTGGGTAAGCGTCATGCGATTGGGGAATCTGCAGTTGGAATGCGGCCTCCTGGCATGCCTTCAGCTACAGGTCCCCCGTTTTTGTTTCGGCTGCTACATTTTTCGATTCGGCGATTGGGTGATTTTGCGATTGAAAAATCCAAACAGTGTTGGAGTTTCCAATCGCTCAATGACGCGATCACTCAAAGGCTCACTTGTTGTAATCTTTCCTGAACGACTGATCTCAAGAACTCATGGATCTTAAGCATCGCAGCCGCGGAATCACTGACGGACGCGACCGGGCCCCGGCGCGCTCCATGTTCAAGGCCATTGGATTTACTGATGCCGACTTGCGTAAGCCGCTGATCGGCGTGGCCAATACCTGGATCGAGACCATGCCGTGCAACTTTCACCTCCGGCGACTTTCGGCCAAAGTGAAAGAAGGCATTCGTGCGGCCGGAGGCACGCCCATGGAATTCAATACCATCGCGATTTCCGATGGCGAAACCATGGGCACGGAAGGCATGCGGGCGTCGCTGGTGAGCCGGGAGTTGATCGCCGACTCGATTGAACTGGTCTGCCGCGGACAATTGTTCGACGCCGTGGTGTGCGTGGTGGGCTGCGACAAGACGATTCCCGGCGCAGCTATGGCGCTGGCGCGGATGGATCTGCCCGGCCTGGTGCTCTATGGCGGAACAATCGCGCCAGGCAGCTATCGCGGCAAGGACGTCACGATTCAGGATGTGTTCGAGGCCGTGGGAGCGAACGCCGCGGGAAAAATCACCGATCAGGAATTGCACGACCTGGAGAACGTGGCGTGTCCGGGCGCGGGCGCGTGCGGCGGGCAGTATACCGCGAACACGATGTCGACCGTAATGGAGATGATCGGGCTTTCTCCCATGGGCTTTAACAGCGTGCCGGCGATGGATGCGGCGAAAGACCAGGTGGCCTTCGATTGCGGCAAAGTCGTGCTGAATCTTCTGCAGCGAGCGATCAGTCCGCGAACAATTCTCACTCGCGATGCGTTTGAAAATGCGATTGCATCCGTGGCCGCAACCGGAGGGTCGACCAATGCGGTTCTGCATTTGCTGGCGATTGCGCGCGAAGCTGGAGTCGATCTGGAGATTGACGATTTCCAAACGGTGAGTGAGCGCACGCCTTTGCTCGCGGATCTGAAACCTTCCGGGCGTTTTGTGGCTGCGGATATGCATCGTGCCGGCGGAGTGCGCTTGTTGGCGCGGCGTCTACTGCGGGGAGATCATCTTCATCCTGCGGCGAAAACTGTGACCGGTCTAACGCTTGAGGCGGAGAGCGAGAGCGCTGTGGAAACTCCGGGCCAGGAGGTGATTGCTCCGCTGGAACGGCCGCTAAAGAAGACGGGAGGGCTGGTGGTGCTGAAGGGAAATCTTGCGCCGGAAGGTTGCGTGGCCAAGATCAGCGGGCATGAACGGCTGGAGCAGCGCGGTCCGGCGCGGGTATTTGAATCGGAAGAGGACGCCATGACCGCAGTCACGAGCAAAAAGATTAAGGCCGGGGATGTCGTGGTCATCCGCAATGAAGGACCCAAGGGCGGACCGGGCATGCGAGAAATGTTGAGCGTAACCGGCGCTATTGTTGGCGAGGGATTGGGATCGTCGGTTGCGCTGTTGACCGATGGACGATTCAGCGGGGCCACGCACGGACTGATGGCCGGCCATGTGTCGCCGGAAGCCGCGCTGGGCGGGCCGATCGCGGCGGTGCGCGATGGAGACATGATCCGCTTCGACGTGAGCCAGCGAGTTCTGGAAGTTGAGATCAGCGACGAAGTTCTGCGCCAGCGTATGAAAGAGTGGAAGCCGCCACAGCCGCGCTATCCCACCGGAGTGTTTGCCAAGTATGCGGCGCTGGTATCATCGGCGTCGCAGGGAGCGATCACAAGACCGCCGAAGTAAGCCCTTCCTCCGTTCTGCGCGACTCGATCTTCGCTCTGAATCAGCCTCCTGACCAGCGGTGAGGTTTCGTGAGGAAATCGAACCGCATCGCGTGGGTCAGAAAGTCAAAATCCCCACCCTAGTTCGCAAAGAACGCGAACTAGAGTGGGGCACCCGTTTTTCTTCTTACGACTTCCAACTACTCTACTGCGCGCACCCTGGGCTGAATGCCGTGAGCAGGTTGGCCACGGCGGAGATGGCGCAGTCATAGGCTGCGCCGGTCGAGTCGAAGGAGTTGTACTGCTGCGAGCTCGACTGGCCCTTGTTTCCCAGCAAATTGAACGAGGAATCGAACTCGAGCGTGTCGACATGCTGGGCGTCGTTGTCGAGCGTGCTCGAGTACGTGACTACGCCAGACTGCGTTGTGTCGGTGGTGAGCTGGTAAGTTTGCTTGGCGGTGGTGGTCTGGTTGATGTCGCCATCGGAAAGCACGAGTTCCGTGATGTCGACGATCAGCGGGAAAGTATAGTTCTGGGTGGTCACTGCCGTCGGTACGCCCGACTGGGTCACGGTGGTGGTAGAGGCAACGGTGTTGCCTTGGGTAATTTCCTGCATGTACTCGGACGCGGTGATATCGAAATATTGGTAGCTGTAGAAGTCGACGGTTTGCGCGACTTTGGTGGTCACTTTGCCCTTTGAGGTGTTGGCGTAACCGGTGATCGTGAAGCTGCGGTCGGAGGTGACGTCGACGGTCCCCTTGATGTAAGTGGGTTGCACGTTAAGGTTTTCCGTGACCACGGGAGATGGGCCGGCAAGAGTGTTTGTGGTGATAGCGCCGGTGACCTGAGTCGAACCCGGATCGAGATAGAGCAGGAGAGACGCCGTGGCGGAGAAATAGCTATCGGCGTTGTAGACGCTGAGCGAAACCGTGTGCGGCTGGCCGTTGCTGAGCAGTCCAGCGAACGGAGTGAGGTTCACGCGATAGGGCGTAAAGTTCAGAGTCTGCACGCCGGGAATCGGGAACCATAAATAAGGATCGATGCCGCCGGTGAATATCCACGGGAACACCGGCGCTACGCCGGCCGCCTGGCCGTCGATGGTGACCTCGGTCTCGCGGAAGGCCGTGTTGCCGCAGCTCTCCAGTTCAGACGAGACGTCATTGGGCACGCAGGTATACCAGAACTCGTCGTTCGACTGGCTTTGTGCGTAAACATCCAGATATGCATTTTCCACGTTGGTGGGCAGGGTGAAGGTGCCGGCGAGTGTGCTGGAGCCTGAGTTCAGAGTCACCGTGCCGCCAGAAGGACCGGCCGAGAGCGCAAGCACCACGTTGGCCGATACTGGCGCGGTTTGGCCCTCAGCCAACGGATAGAACTCCAGCGAAGCGGAAGCGTAGATGGTCGACGTGAGGCCGCAGCACAGGGTATTGCCGATTTGCGCTTGGCCGGATTGCGCCGTGTAGAAGATCGAACTGTAATCGGTGAGATCGTTTTCCACGTGCCACGACGGAGCCTCACTGGGTGAGGGCTCGGCGGTTGTGCCGAAATAAATGTTCGTGGGACCCAGCCAGAAATTGGCGGTGCGGTCGTACTGAATGCCGGCGTTCACGTTGATATCGGCTTCAAGCACTACCTTGGCCCAGGGGCCGGGACAGGCGGAGGGTGGAGCGTAGGTGAAGTTCTCCACATTGAAATCGAAGAACGACGCATCGCTGAATAATTGCACTACGCAGGGCGTGGTGGTTGGACGGATCACATTGGGATCGGCGGACACTGTGTTCGCGGAACCGATCACATAAGGGCCGGAAGCGGAAGCGAAAGGAACCGAGACGGCGGCAAGCAATAGTAGCGGAAGAATGTTCCGCGCCAAGCGGGCAATTTGGGGCATGCGAAGTCCTCCTGGGGATAAGTGGCAAAAGCCGCGCCCATCTTGGGGTTTCGGGAGCAGAAATCGATGGAAGCGGCGTAGCGCGAAAGTATTACGCGTTCGCCGGAAGCTGTCAACAGAAGACGAAAGTCTCTATCGCGCCGTTACCGCATTGGTCGGGAGCTGGCGGGGGGCACGTTGGTGGTGGTCCGCGCGGTGGCGGATCACGGTATACTACAGAGGCCTCGCTTCCCCCAGCAGGGACAAACTCAGAACTATTCAGGGCATTTCATAAGTATGGCTGCTCATAGCGAGCCGCTCGCGCCGAAGAAGCGTCTGGATTCGTGGAAAGAAATTGCCGCTTTCTTCGGCCGCGACGAGCGCACGGTTAAACGTTGGGAAAAAGAGCGCGGGTTGCCCGTGTACCGGGTGCCGGGAAGCGCTCGCGGCGGCGTGTTTGCTTACGCGGAGGAACTGGCGGAGTGGCTCAAGGCGCCGAACCACGTTCTGGATTTTGCCCCAGTCGCGGTGGAAAACCCGCCGGCAGATGAGGATCTGAAACAGGCTGCTGCCGCAGATTTGCCGGAAACCAAAGTTCCGGCTGACGTTGCTTCGCCTCCTCCGGTTGTTGCGCGTGTCCCTGTGCCGTCCCGCCTAGCCGCAGCCAGACCTTTTCTTTGGCTCGTGCCCTTGGCGCTGATTGTGGGCTCTTTCCTGGTGTTTTCCTTCAGCCATCGCGAGCCGCGGTTCAAGAATGCGCTGGCCGCGCCGCACGTGCCGGGGGCTGAGGCTCAGGATCTTTATCTCAAAGGGCGTTACTATTTCGAAAAACGCACGCCCGCCGATCTGAACCAGGCCGTGGATTTTTTCACCCAGGCGATTGTGCATGATCCGGGCTATGCCGCGCCTTATGTAGGACTGGCCGATACCTACAACCTGCTGCGGGAGTACAGCGCGATGCCTCCGCAGGAAGCGTTTCCGCGGGCGCTGGCCGCCGCCAAAAAAGCGGTGGAACTCGATCCTGATTCCGCCGAGGCCCATAATTCGCTGGCCTTTGCCAGCTTCTGGGGATTCTTCGATGCAACCACGGCCGACCGCGAATTCAAGCGCGCAATCGAACTGGACCCGAACTTGCCTCGTGCTCACCACTGGTACGCGACTTTCCTGGTCGCGATTCAGAGCAACCAGGTAGCGCTGGTGGAAATCGAGCGTGCCCGGCGGCTCGATCCTTCATCCACGCCCATCCTCGCCGATAAGGGATTCATTCTCGCTAGCTCTGGGAAGATCGAAGAGGCCAGAACGCTTTTGATGCAACTGGCAGCCTCGCAACCGGAGTTTGTGCCGCCGCATCGGTATCTGGCTGAAGCGATTTATTTTCCCGAAGGAAATTATGCCGGGTACCTCGAGGAGATGGGGACGGTGGCGCGTCTGCGGCATGACGCGAAGGCGGAGGGTGAGGTTGAGGCGGAACAAAAAGCCTACAAAAGCGGTGGCCAGCATGGACTGTACGAGGAGCGGTTAACGAGCGCGCGAGAATCGTTTGACCACGACAGCGGATCAGCTTTTGAAGTGGCCAGTGCCTACGCATCCCTGGGCCAGAAGAACGATGCCTTGAAGTACCTCAATATCGCTTACCAGCGGCACGACCTGCAACTCACCACGCTCATCGCCAACAGCGAGCTTCAGTCGATGCACCAGGACCGGGAGTTTCGCGAACTCGTGGCCAAGATCGGCCTGCCGCTGGTGAATTGAAAGGCGGAGAGCGGTTAATGGCCGCTTATCTGCTCCCGCAACTTTGGCGGAGAAGGTTCGACTGTGTAAACTAGCTTCGCGATGAGATTTCTCCCCCGCTCGATTGCTGCGCGCCATTCTCTTCTACGGACTCTCCTGGCAGTTTTCATCGCAGCCACTATCCCCGCCGGTTTCGCTTCCGCTTACAACGGCCATCCCAAGCTAGTGGTGGTGATTGTCATCGACCAGTTTCGCGGCGACTATCTGGAGCGCTACCGCGACCAGTTCGGCGAAGGAGGCTTTCGCCTTCTTCTGGACCACGGCGCCAACTTTACCGATTGCAACTACGACTACGCGAACACCCGCACCGCACCCGGCCACGCCACGCTGTTTACCGGCGCGTACAGTAATGGTCACGGCATTGTGGCGAACGAATGGTGGGACGCGAAGAAAAAGAAAATGGTTACCTCGGTTGAGGACGACGATACCAAGGTTATAGGCGTGGCTGAAGACGCCGCCGGAAGTAAGGCCGGCGCGTCGCCGCACAACTTACTGGCGGATACCCTGGGCGACGAACTCAAACTGGCCACGCAAGGGCAGGCGCGCGTGTTCAGCTTGTCCTTGAAGGACCGGGCTGCCGTGCTGCCCGGTGGCTTTGCGGCCGATGCCGCTTATTGGATCGAACCGAAGAGCGGCGCGTGGATTACTTCCACTTACTATCGCCGGGACTTGCCCAAGTGGGCGCAGGATTTCAACGGCGGCAATCGGGCGGCGAAATATTGGGATCGTGACTGGAAGAATGCCAACGGAGATTTGTTACGCTCGACGGCGCATCGCAAAGGGAAAGATGGTTCCGACGCAGGTTTCTATGAAGTCATCGGTTCCACTCCCTTCGCCAACGAGTACGAACTGGAATTCGCCAAGGAGTTAGTCGTTTACGAAAATCTCGGCGGAGGGAAGGCAACTGACTTGCTTGCCATCAGCCTTTCGCCGAACGATATTCTCGGACATCAAGTAGGGCCGGATTCTCCGGAGATGGCGGCCATGGCGCTCGCGCTCGATCGTGAACTTGCCGACTTCTTCGGCTTCCTCGGCCATCAGATCGGGCTGGCGAATGTGTGGATCGCGCTTTCGGCCGACCATGGTGTTTCCGCTCTGCCGGATGCGGCGAAGAAGTTGCGCATCCCCGCGGCGAACCTGGGAGTGGGCAAGCTCGAAGCGCAGATCAACGCTACGCTCGCCGCGAAGTTTTCCCCCGGTCATGCCGGCTCCTACGTAAAGTTCGATTACCCGGTCGCATGGCTCGACGAGGACGCATTCGCAGCGGTCCACGTAAGAGAGCACGACGCTGAAGCTGCCGTGGGCGAAGCGATGAAGCAGGCTGGGCTGGTGCGCGAGTACTTTACCAAGTCGCAACTTGCAGAAGGACTGGTGCCGAGCACTACTCTCGGAACGAAGTTCCTGCATAGTTATTCGCCAGAAGGCGGCTGGTATGTGATGGGAGTGCCCGATATCTACGCGGTAGGTTCGGCCACGGGTACGGACCACGCATCGCCTTATACTTACGACACGCACGTGCCGCTGGCTTTCTACGGGTTGCCGTTCCGGACAGGAACCTATCGCACGCATGCCGAACCGGTCGATCTGGCGGTCACGCTGGCATCGCTGCTGGGGATTAACGCTCCCACGCATGCCGTAGGACGGGTATTGACGGAGGCGATTGCTCCGCCGCATCAGGCGGAGAATGCGGTGCGGTCTCCGAATGAAGGGGCGCAGCGGTGACACCTTCCTCCGAAAATGCCAGCAAGTCTGCGATCGATCTCGGTGTGAGCTTGGCTGGCATCGAACTGAAGAATCCCATCATTGCGGCGAGTGGAACTTTCGGTTACGGCGTGGAGTTCGAGGACGTGGTGCACCTCGACAAGCTGGGTGGATTCGTAGTCAAAGGGCTCTCGCGCGAGCCGATGATTGGCAACCCGCCGCCGCGGTTGTGGGAAACCGCGGCCGGGATGCTTAACGCCATTGGACTGCAGAACATTGGCGCGGCGGCGTTTCTGGAGGAGAAACTGACTCGGCTCCGGCAGATCAAGAACATCGTTGTGTTCGCCAACGTCTTCGGTTACACCCGCGAGGACTACGAAAGAACCATTGAGATTCTCAACGACGGTGAAGGCATCGCCGCCTACGAACTGAACGTTTCCTGCCCCAACACGGCACATGGCGGATTGCAATTCGGCAGCGATCCGCGACTGCTCGACGAGGTGGTGACTACCGCGAAGCGCGCGGCGCGGCGGCCTTTGATCGTGAAGCTTTCGCCCAATGTGACCAGCATCGCGCAGATGGCGCACATTGCGCAGGAGGCGGGCGCGGACGCGATTTCGCTGATCAATACTTTTGTGGCGATGGCCATCGACGCCGACACGCGCAAGCCGCGCATCGCCAACGTAACCGCCGGACTCTCGGGGCCGGCCATCAAGCCGATTGCGCTGCGCATGGTCTACGATGCGGCGCACGCGGTGAACATTCCGGTGATCGGCATGGGAGGCATTTCAACCGCGGCCGATGTGGCGGAATTCATGCTCGCGGGCGCGACTGCGGTGCAGATTGGCACGGCTAGTTATTGGGATCCCTGCGCTACCGAAAAGATTGTGGGCGAACTGGAGAGCTGGTGCGAGGACCACAACGTCACGCGGCTGGCGGATCTAATTGGTGGGTTGATTGTCGAGTAGCCAAACAACAAGCTTATCGCCCGTGCGTGTACCAGATCGAACCCGGCGAGTTGTAATTGCGGCCTTCTCCCCACACCACATGCGTGGCGGAGAGGTTATCGATGCCGATGGAAAACAAGTTGCCGAATGGGAAGAGGAAACCGTTGGGCAGAATGTAATCGTATCCCCGCACCGGGCCGGAGAGTTGCGACTCCGGCGACCAAGTCGCCCCGCCATTAGTGGAAGTTCGGTAGAAGGTATTCCAAAGAGGATGGTTTTGCGCGTCCACTTCTCTAGCGTCCATCCAGGCGATGCGGACGTCCCCTGCGGCGCCGGCGGTGATGGCCGCGAAGCAGTGCTCCGCGCCTAACGGAGCGTTCGAGACGTCAACCTTGGCTGACCAGTTTTCCCCTTCGTCCGTGGAAGAGGCGAAGTAAATGCGCTCCGGTCCGCCTGTGGCCGAGCCGGAGTTCCACAAAGCATAGATCGTTCCAGAATCGTCGGAAGCCAGCGCCATCTGGGAAGCGAGAAAGCCAGCCGAACAGAACTGGGCCAGGCAACCCGGCGCCGCGCTGGAAACGTCCATCGGCGTCGTACTCCAGGTCCGGCCGCTGTCAGAAGACCGGCTTACAAACACCTCCACCGGCCGCGTGAGAATATCTGTTCGCGGATAGGCCGTCCAGGAAAAATAAACGTTGCCGGCGGAATCCACAGTGGCCCCTGCAGCCAGTGACCAGCCCGGCCCGGCGCCGGGATTCAGTACAGTGGAGGAAAAATTCTGGGCGTAATCATGCGACGCCGCTACCGCGAGCGTCTCATCGTGGTTAAAGCTCACGTAGATGTTAGGGCCGCGAACGGCCAGCACCGGCTTGTCGATAACAACTTCGGGAGAATGTTCAGCGATGGCCAAATACCAGGAGCGCCCAAAATCCTGCGACCGCGCCACCATTACGTCGTGCTTGCCCTGCAACCACGATGCATACAGCGTCTGCCGATCAACCGGGTCGACCTTGATCTGGGCATCAAATTGTCCGGACGATGAGGTCACAAGGGGCCGCGGCGGCTCCCAGGAAGTGCCGTCGTCGTCACTGACCAGCAGAGCCATCGTGGGAGCGGTGCAGGCCGGGCAGTTGCTGACCGCGCCATACTGAGGAAATAGAATATAGACGTGTCCGTGGCCGTCGGCTGCCAGCGCGGGCTCCCACTGGTCGCCGGTGGTATAGCCGACACGGCGCTGCGGTGTGAAGTTTGCAGCGCCCAGTGCCGCATGGATGCTTGCTAGAGCGAAAAGCAGGCAGATGGCAAACTTCTGCACACCTCCGGCGGGGCTGGAACCTAGAACCACAGAACGACTCCTGGGAACAACGACTACGACAGCAGTGTTCGAACTTTAACCTGAATCGCTGGGCAGCGTCAATTGGCCGGCCGGATTCGGAAAAAACCCACGTGGCGACAGCCGCCCCTTCGACAGGCTCAGGGCAGGCTCTCGGCTGTCGGTCGAGCGCAGCTCGACGGTTTCGTGGTGCGGGCGTGACTTTCTGGCGAATTCGTCATCTAATGAGGGTCGGATGAAACATGCGGGCGAGGATAGCCGCCAGGCTTGCCCTGAGCGAGGTCGAAGGGACGGCGGCGCTACGATAAGCGCAGGAGCGATCTAAAAAATGGAGAAAGCTACATTTGCAGCGGGATGTTTCTGGGGAGTGGAAGCGACTTTTCGGGCGATGCCGGGGGTGCTGGGCACGCGCGTGGGCTATACCGGCGGACAGACGGACAATCCCACCTACAAGGAAGTTTGCACGGACCGCACCGGCCATGCCGAGGCGGTGGAAGTGGAATTCGATCCGGCGCAGGTTCGCTACAGCGACTTGCTGAAAGTATTCTGGGAGAACCACGACCCCACGCAACTCAACCGGCAGGGGCCGGACTGGGGCACGCAATACCGCTCCGCCATCTTCTTCTACACGCCGGAACAGCAGACCGCGGCGCAAGCCTCGAAGGAAGCGCTGGAGAAGGCCCACCGTTATTCCAAGCCGATCGTCACGCAAATCGTTCCCGCGGTCGCGTTCTTTCCCGCCGAGGATTACCACCAGCAGTATCTGGAAAAGCGCGGGTTGGCGAGTTGCCATATTAAGTAGGCGAATTTCTAAATCGAGCGCAGGGCGTCGATTGGGTCGGCGGAAGCCGCACGGGTTGCGGGAAGCGCCGATGCCAGCAGAGCCATCAGCATCATGATCAGAACACCCGCCGTGTAGATGAGCGGGTCAGTGGCGCTGACGTCGAAGAGGAAAGAGCTGACAAGGTGTGACACGGCTAACGAACCGAGCACACCGAGGACGCATCCGAGGAGCGCCAGTTTCGCGCCCGAAATCAGAATGAGCCGGGCGATGCCGG
>Ga0302326_10000605_pt1 | contig 97995 bp, 92 predicted proteins | sample Palsa_T0_3_FD_202264 | JGI IMG/M metagenome (GOLD analysis project Ga0302326, IMG submission 202264) | Peat permafrost microbial communities from Stordalen Mire near Abisko, Sweden - Palsa_T0_3 | ecosystem: Environmental > Terrestrial > Soil > Palsa > Peat permafrost | place: Sweden: Abisko... | reverse complement strand
TATAGGTATTTGAACTGGAACCAAGACAGTTCCACCACCCCGTTTAATCTTTTCCAGCTCTCGAAGGATGTTATCGAACACTAGCAGTTCTCCGGTTCCATCGCGAAGTGTCAATCCTTGCGGATAGGCCACTGAATATGCATTTACATCCCCTCCGTGAACTTAAACAGATAAATTATTGACGGTTTCGTTGGTAAGAACGGATTTGTGCCTGCACGCCAGTAACGCGAAGCCGGAAGTTCACCAGCGTTTTACTCACTCCATACTGCTCAGCGATTGCATCAATGCTGAGTGCTCCCCGCGCGCAGCGGGTGAGGGCATCTCGCGGTAAAAGAAGACACCAAGCGAGCCAATTAGCCTCGTCTTCTTGCTTCTGATCGTAGCTGCGCATGACCAAAGTGCCGTCCTGCGACAGAATCACGGTCGCTGGTTTATGATCCAGCACTAGATGAGCCAGCTCATGCATTATGTCGCTCGCTTGGCGTCCCTTCGAGTGCGCGGGGTTGTAGATGACCAACCCACGGTCCCCCTGATAAATGCTAACAGCCGACCAGCCAGATGGATCGCATTTAAGCAGTTGGTTCAGCACTTCCTGGGGCAGGCCGGGGATATCATTGGGAGTACACAGCCGAACATCCAAATGTGTAGCAAGTATCGCAGGTTCGAGGGGGGAATGAGCATGAAGCCCGAAATCACGTCTGAAGTTTTGTGATGTCCGTTCTGCCCAGCTCTTAAACCCGCGCTCAAAATTCATTCTCAGATCTCCGGTTCCGAGAGGCCCGGTTGGGTTGACATCGCTATTAACACCATTTGGGCGAGAGCTTTAACCGTCTCAGGTTTCGGGGTCTGGTCTGCTTTGAAATGAGCTGTGATTGTTGAAACGGGTTGCTCTGTGGAGGCCACTTTTCGCAGCCCGATGTCAAACCCGAGGAATTCTGCAGGGTCCTTTTTGAGCCACACGCATATCTTTCCGAAAGTTTCAACATCGGGAATCCTGCCACTCTCCACTCTCATCAATGTTGCAGGTCCGATTCCTATCGCTTTAGCCGTTTCCCGTAATTTTTGGTGCCCTCTGTTATCCCTCACGATTACGCCCAGGCTTTCGAGCGGTCGTTTTGGCATCGAAGCTCCTTTTACAAAACAAAAGTTGACAGATGAAACGCCTGTCTGTTTCAATAGTATCATCTTGGAACGAAACTCCACCATCGAAACAATGCGACTTTCCCAGGGGCGGGCCTGTGCAATTGGGGATTCGGAACTTGGGAGGTATAGAGGGCACTATGAGCAAACAATGCAATCCAGGCCTTGACGAACGTTGCCGGGACGAAGACGGGAGTATCCGCCGAAAGCGCGGGGATACTCTTGTCGGAACACTTCGCCGGGAGTATGGCGAAGATTTTGGGCCGGGTGCAAGGAGCGATATGCGCCTCGACACACTACTGGACCGCGCCGGTGCCGACTCACTTAGCGAATACATTCGGCGCAGAGGCAAAAGATAGGTCGTATGTTTTTTGAGACGGACGGAAACTTATGCTGGTTGGCTCGTCACGCCGACTTTTGCAAGGAGGAACGCCTATGAATCCGGCTCCTGCGTGGGGATCTATTCTCTATGATCTCTCCGGCTTGCAGCCCCGGAACATCGACGCGGCCTTTGACGATTTACTGGGCAAGGAAATCAATATTTCGAAGGCTCTTCGAACGAAAGCCTCCGAAAGCCAGAATCACTTGCGCGACTTCCTCTGTAGCGAAGCGTCGCGCGATTCTGCCTTCCCCACAGTTCTGTCGCGAGCCGACACCGATTTTCTTGGTGGTTCATTCGCGCGCCACACAAAGAATTGGCCGCTGGACGACATCGACGTTTATTTGCCGCTGGATGGTTGGAATTTACTTTACCTCAGTGCCGGTCGAAGACTGCCCTATGTCGTTCGGTCGGATGGCCCCCGCTCCTTTAATCCTCTTCTTTTACCCAGATGGATGGACGGAATTTATATTTCATCAGCGAAAGTAGTGTCAGAGTTTGCGCGAGTTTTGCGCAGACACTATCCGGCGGAAACAAGAATTTCCTCTAGTGGGACATGCGTCACCGTTCGAATGACCCATGGCGAAACTCAGGATGCCAATGGTTTAGGTTACGACGTTGTGCCGTGTTTCTCGCTAAAGCCCGATGATCCCAATGAACTGGAGTTTTATCTCATGCCCGATGGACGAGGCGGATGGATGAAAACCAATCCGAAGCTGGATACCGACATTTCGAACATACTTCAAAACTTCAATAGGAAGTTCTATCGGAAAGTTGTGAAGCTGATAAAATATTGGAATCAGGTTCAACTAGGCACCGCCTTTTCCTCTTACTACCTTGAGTTTGCGATTTGTCGGCTATTTCTCGCGCGCAAAAGTTCGAACCAATTAATCGCGTCAGTTTCCGAGGGTCTAGCTCTGGGATTCGAATCACTGCTGACTGCTTATAAATCTGGGGACCAGACTTCCTGGATCGTCGGCGCACCTCCTATCCGGAGCCCCCGTCTGACCGACATACAACTCGGGAATTTGGATCTCGTGCGGTCGAGGGCGGAGTTAGCCTGGAACTACGAACAGGCTAGCAGGGAGGCAGATGCCCTCCGGCACTGGAATCTGGTTTTTGGACAGGCGCTCTAGGAAGTCCATTTGTCCAGTCGCAGTTTCGACCGGATAACCCGCATTTGGCTTTCGCTGAATCCGTTCTCGTTGCATTTCTTTTTCCATGATCGCTCGAGATATTCTCCAGCGGCCCCAGGAGCTGTCTGACGATGCCCAAAGGTATTTCCTCCGAGCTTCACATGAAGGAATTTATGGGCGGGCGCTCGTGAGCGTCTCAGATTCCTTCGCTATGCTAATCGATCGGATTCAACCGACGCAGGTGGCAATTCAAAATGCGGTTCAGCACGCAAAACAGATCAAGACACGATTGGAACAATCCTACAATTTGCGGAAGTCTTTTTTTGCGGGCAGTTTCCCGCGCCAAACTTACGTCCGCAGCTCAAGTGATATAGATTTCTTTGCGGTCTTTGCCCGAGACGACATACGCTGGGGCGACCGCTACGTGCGATCCTCGACCGCGTTGGACAACCTCAAACGGGACCTCGAAGCTAGATATCCATCGTCTACGGTGTATCGTGATGTACACGCAATTGTTGTGTCTTTTTCTGACGGCGTGAATGTGGATGTAGTACCCGCTGCCTTTCACGAAATGACCCAGAACAATTGGGCTGTTTATAAAATGCCAGATGGTGCGGGGAACTGGATGCAGACCAGTCCTGAACTTCACGCACAATACATCAAGGAAGCGGATACCAAGAGCACAGGAAAATTGCGGCGAACCGCGCAGTTAATCAAATTCTGGCGTGAGTGCCGTGCCCCGAGGGTGCCTCTATCGTCTTTTCATATCGAGATGCTGCTCGCATCGTCTCGAATTTGCGAGGGCGCAAAAGGCTATGCTGAGTGTGTCACCGAGCTACTCCAGTTGCTTGCTCAGAGAGAGTGCCAAGCTTTTCGTGACCCTCTTCAAATCACAGGGAACATTGGCGCTACGCGCAGCCTTCAACAGCGAGAAACCGCTCTGCGCGCGATTATTTACTCGCGCGACCATGCAAAAGATGCGCTTTACGCCGAGCGGCACGGGGACATCCAAGAGGCCAAACGGCAGTGGGACATTGCTTTCAATGGCCAGTTTCCCTGGTGAACCCGAGGCAGATAATGAATCGGCCTTCCGAAAACCGGATCAGCTCAGAAGAAAACTCAGACCAACAATTGCTTCGGTTGGCTGCCGCCAGCGCGGTCTACGCTCGCGGAAAACAGATACTTGGCCTTCAGGCGGCCATCACCGTACTAGGGGGATTTGTCTCACCGATAGTTATAGCGCGCTTTCCACAATTCAAGGTGTGGGCGGCTTTTTATGCTTTCACTGTGGCTTTACTCGACGCTCTCGTTCTTGAGCGGCTTCAATCTGATCGGCGCAGAGTCGGAGCGCAAATTCAGGAGCTATTCGATTGTGATCTTTTTCGATTGGCTTGGCGACGACTCATCGCCGGGGAGAAGCCAGCGCCAGAGATCGTGGCTGAAGAAGGTTCCACATATAAGCGGCGGCACAAAGATATTTCTCATCTCATGCACTGGTATTCACCTGCTGTATCCAGACTCTCGCTACCTCTTGCCAGACTTATTTGTCAGCGTACGAATGCGTGGTGGGATTCTACTCTCCGAAAACGTTATTGCACGAGCCTTAAGGCACTCTTGTGGGCGCTAGGTATCTTCCTGTTCGCATTTGGAATTCACCGTGGAATGACGATGGATATTTTTGTGCTTGGGGTGCTTGCACCCTGCAATCCTCTGGGGTGTACGCGAGATTCGAAAGAATTCTTCTGCAGCGGACGACCTGAGCAAGTTGCAGACTTGCATTGATGAGCTATGGCATGAAGCATTGGCGGGAAATTTGACGGACAAGACACTGGAAGAGCAGAGCGTTCTAATCCAGAACCAACTTTTCCATTCTCGTTCAAAGAATCCATTTGTATTCAACTGGGTCTACCGTCTTTTGCGGGGCGCGAAGGAAAAAACAATGCACCAAGTGGCTGCTGACCTCGTCGAACAGGCCCTTCACACTTCAATATCCAAGATCACCGACACGCCGGATGAGTGAGGATTCATCAGACAAAAACGAGATATGAATTCTGAGAACGGTTGAACGTACGCCCGTTTGGGGATGTTTCCACTCCTCGGTACTTATTGACATATACCTAGCATTTGATACACTCACGTTCGGGGCGCACCTGATGTAAATACGGCGCATTAGGGACAGCCACAAAGAGGGACGATGGTAAATCGCGGATCGGAATGGCGGCGCTGGGATCCTCACATCCATGCACCGGGAACCGTTTTGAACAACCAGTTCAAAGGACCTGACGCTTGGTCCGACTACCTGACTGTCTTAGAGACCGCTACTCCCGCGATTGAAGCCATAGCCGTCACAGATCTCACAGGAGGCCCTCGATCAGCTATTTCACGAAGCGCGAACACACTCCACGTGGCTTCTCGAACCCGTGCAAGTGGAGCTGCTGCGCAAGGCTTACGAATTGGCGCGTCTTGGGCCGACCAGTGCCAACGGCTCGCCTGCGAGATTCGTTTTTCTATTCACCCCTGGCGCCAAGGCACGCCTCAAGCCAGCACTCGCCACCGGCAATGTCGATAAAACCATGGCCGCTCCCGTCACGGTCATAGTCGCGTGGGACACGGAATTCCACGAGCAACTTCCGAAACTCTTTCCACAGGCTGACGTCCGCTCCTACTTCGTCGGAAATAGACCTCTAATTGAGGAGCACGCCTTCCGCAACAGTTCACTGCAAGCCGTGTACTTCATCCTGGCCGCACGCGGTTTGGGATTAGACTGCGGACCGATGTCCGGTTTCGACGCAGACAAACTCAATGCGGAATTCTTTCCAGACGGCAAGTGGAAGGTCAATCTTCTCTGCAACCTAGACCATGGAGACCCAAGCAAGCTCCGCCCACGCAATCCTCGGCTGAATTTTGAGGAAGCAGCTGTAATTCTGTAGAGGTCGAAAACCGCCAAAAAAGTTTGAGCGTGGCACGAACGGAACACAAATGAGAGGCCACGCAATCGGCGCACCCTGAAACCAAGACGATCCCAATCGTTGCGCGACGATCAGCAGTTTAGCACTCGAATTAATAACGAGAAGTCGGCTTCTAGGACGCTATCCGCACGGCCCGGCTAGCAGTTCCTCCCGGATCACGGACCACTCGGAAGTTATTCCGGTCCAGAACTCTGGTTCTAGGAAATCGCCGCGAAACTTATGTTTTGTCGTGCAAAGATTCTGGGAGCCACTACGCGTTTTTTACAACTGTGCGCTCGCCTTGGTTTGTGCTGTTTGGTTCATAGCGACGTGGCCGCATTTTCGAGCGGCCTTCAAGACGCCGCAGGAGGTTGCGCCTGGCATCAAGCGACCACGCTCCGCCGCCCACTAAGATTAGGAAAAGCAGCGAACATAGCATCGCAAAATCGGTACGCGCGTCACTTACCATGTACCAGAAACCTTGGTTAGTGGGGAATAGTTCTGGGATTTTCGTCGTCGCAATCGCCGTGCTGATCACAATCAGCAGGGGAATGGCGGCTGCCCTTGTCCATAATCCGAGCAATACCAAAAGGCCACACGCAAGCTCAAATGTTCCGACGAAATGAGAGGTGAAGTAAGGGTGTGGAAAACCAATCTTACCAAACCGGCCCGCACCCAGATTCGGATCGATGTACTTTAGAACGCCGTGTGTCAAGAAGATCAGCCCCACAGCCAGGCGAACGAGCACGATACCAGCGATGGCTGGAGTCGGCCTGAAGAATAACCGAATGGATGAATTCATCTGTGTTTCTCATCCTCTTACGGACGGAGACGCCTGTTCCATACTTGGGTCAAACAGAATCTCCTTATGCGCTTGCGGCCGACACTGACGAGTCTCTGAGAATTTGAATGCCCAGCCAGCAACCCAAAAGCTCAAGGATAAAGAGCAATACCGCGCTAATTCGGAAGGCAACGGTCAATTCGCTTGGTGCCATTCGGAAAACATTGTCCGAACCAGGACTCAGAAAATGTGAATAGCCGCCAATGGCTAATGGAACGGCCAAAAAAAGAAGCAGCGACGTTCCTGCCTTCGGAAAACCCGCCCACATCAAGATCACGGCGGTCAGAGGAATCAGATTTGCGAGAATCGCGAAGAGAGGAGCGTGATCTGGCGTTATTGCGGCACCGAACCTCGCGAGAAGTACCAGATGCCAATAGACAACTAAAGCATGCGCCAGCACAACAAGCGACGCGGACCGGTACAGCCTTTTCATTTGAGGGCCATCGGAACTCGCGCCTGAACGTGCAGACGGTCGCCTTTAGGCCAGATCTCCATTCCGGAAGTATAGCGTCACGGAGCGGTTGGATCCAAATTGGAGGGAGACAAAGTTATCGTCCCTTGACACTAGTATGTAAAAGAGAGAACACCAGAATGTCTAGGTCACACGCCGGGACTCAGCTGTGCTCGCGGCCCTTCAAGACGTCGTTGCTGCGCATTTCGAGCAGCGAAATAATTTTGTCCAGCTTGTCCGCCAGAACGCCCTGCTCCTCGAGCGCTTCTCGAAAATGTCTTGACCCGGGTATCACGCCCGGTTTGATGCTATTCCCGAATCGCCATAATCACCATCGCCAATCCCAGCGCGCATCCTAATCGACAAGCCGGCCGCTTACGAAACCCCGGGCGAATATTCCCGTCAGTATGACGACAAGATAAAGGGCGCCGGTAACCCTGGCCATGAGACGCGGCGACGCTTCTGAGATCCGTTCCATCATTTTCGTAGCGTCTAGGAGGGACCACCACAGGTTATGTTGCATCGACCGGTTGAGCTGGCACGGGTAACCGAGCATGTAGTCTCGGGAAGATTCCAGGTCTTTCCACGTCTAAGATGTATGTTCGGCTATTGCCTAGAATCGGTCCTTTTTGAGGCGAGCGAGGCGCACTTTTGGGCAAGCTAAAACTCAACGATTCTGATACGGCAAGAAATGAGGATTTTGGGCAGGGAGAAGTTTTTGGGTCACGTTTAATACGTCGAGAATTCGTTTTCGGTACCGGTGTGTGCTGCCACTTTCTTTGACCTTCCGTTTGATACTGTCAAAGTTGGAGAAGCCCGAACCAGCGAGCCGTTGGGTATGCCGCCCCAACTGGACGGCATTTTTTATGAAGGATCTGCGGTTTCCATGCTGAGAATTCCCTGTTAAATCCCTGTTCGTTCCCTGTTATTTTGTGCGATCGGGAACGCTTAGCTTGTGCAAACTCCACGTCAGTGCGGACTTACAGCGCGCTCGACCGAGCGAGCGAGTAAAATTCCCTGTAAATTTCCCTGTTAAGCTGCGGAGACGAGTTCGCTCTCGACTGCGTCCTCCGCGGTCTATGCGCACTCGGGTTCCTGCCTCCAGAGTCTTCGCCTTATAGCGAGGTGATGATCGAATTCAGGGCCACTCAACCAAGAACCGGCCCGTTTTGGTCCCGGCTGGGTGTTGGCGAAGCACAGCGACACGAAAAAAGTTGATTTAGCGGCGGTCGAGCGCAGGATGGCGAACGTCGCGGCCGGCAACAATATAAATCACGTCCTCGGCGATGTTCGTAGCGTGATCGCCGATGCGCTCGAGATTTTTGGCGACCAGAATCAGCTCAAAGGCCGGAAATACGACCGCGGAATTCTCCATCATGTAGGTAAGTAATTCGCGGAACATCTGATCGCGGAGCAAATCCACCTGATCGTCGCGCGCGAGCACGCTCCGGGCGAGATCGATGTCGCCGCGCACCAGCGCGTTCAGGCTGTCGCGAACCATTCCTTCCGCGATCTCGCTCATCCGCGGCAAATCCACGTATGGCTTCACCTGCGGGTGCCGCAATATTCGCAGCGCCGATTGCGCGATGTTCACGGCCTGATCGCCGATCCTTTCGAGGTCGTTATTGATGCGCGAGACCGCGAGAATGAATCTCAGGTCGATGGCCACGAGCTGCTGCTGCGCGAGCAACCGTGTCACTCGCTCGTCAATTTCGATTTGCATCTCGTTGATGCCATTTTCTTCTTCGAGCACCGACTCAGCCATGTGCTCTTCCACATCCAGCACCGCCTGCACGGCCTGGTGCACCGCGCGCTCCGAAAGACTTCCCATCCAAAGCAAGCGCTGTTTCAGCTCTTCCAGATCGTGTTCGAAATGACGTTCCATTTTCCCGCGGCTCCCCGCACCGAATCTTTCGGCTAAAATCAGCGCGCGCTCCCTCTCATCGGAGCGCGTTCGCTGCACGCCGGAACGCTCTAGCCGAAGCGCCCGGTGATGTACGCCTCTGTCCGTGGATCCGTCGGCGTGGTGAAGAGCTTCGAAGTCACCGTGCGCTCAATCAATTTACCGTCCAGCAGAAACGCGGTGAAGTCGCTCGCACGCGCCGCTTGCTGCATGTTGTGTGTAACGATCACCATCGTGCAGCTGTCTTTGAGTTGAAACATCAGCTCTTCAATCTTCGCCGTTGTGACAGGATCGAGCGCCGAGCACGGTTCGTCGAGAAGCAGAACTTCTGGGTCCACGGCCAGTGCGCGCGCAATGCACAATCGCTGCTGCTGTCCGCCCGAGAGCGCGTACGCCGAATGGCTCAGCTTGTCCTTCACTTCATCCCAAAGCGCCGACCGGCGCAGGCTCTTCTCCACCAATTCCGAAAGGCTGCCCTTGTATCCATTGATGCGCAGGCCATACGCGACGTTGTCGTAAATCGATTTCGGAAATGGATTCGGCCGCTGAAACACCATTCCCACGCGCTTGCGAAGCTTCACCACGTCGAGTTCGAGAATGTTTTGCCCATCGAGAAGTATTTCGCCTTCGAGCCGCGTGTGCCGGATTGTTTCTTGCATTCGGTTCAGATTCCGGAGAAATGTGGACTTCCCGCAGCCGGATGGCCCGATGAGTGCCGTCACCCGGTTCGCCGGGACGTCGAGATCAATTCCGTACAGCGCCTGCTTCGGACCGTAGAAGAAATTCAGGCCTCGAATCTTGAAGCGCAAGGGCTCGCTCGTCTCCTGCGCACCCGGCGTCGTCGCTGGTATAGCGGTTTGCATGGCTCTCACCGTGGCGGCCGCATTCATTCTAGGCTCACTCCAATGTTCTCGACAGCATTCTAACCTCGCAAAAACGCGGCGCGCCGCGCCATTACGAAGCGTGACACGATGTTGATCACCAGCACCAGCCCGAGCAGGACAAGTCCCGCGGCCCACGCCTGCCGGTGCCAGTCATCGTAAGGCGAAATCGCATAGGTAAAAATCATTACAGGCAATGAGGCGATCGGCTGGTTCCATCCCGGACTCCAGAACCGGTTGCTGAATGCCGTGAAAAGCAGCGGCGCCGTTTCCCCGGCCACGCGGGCAACGTCCAGCAGCAATCCCGTCAGGATGCCCTGAAGCGCCGCAGGCACGATCACCGTCGCAATCGTCTTCCACTTGCTCGCACCGAGCGCCATTGCGCCCTCGCGCAAATTCCTCGGCACGGCGCGCAGGAACTCCTCCGTGCTGCGCACCGCGATCGGAATCATCATGATCCCCAGCGCGAATCCGCCGGCCAGCGTCGAGAAATGCTTCATTGGAATCACAACTACGGCGTAAGCAAAAATTCCGATGACGATGGAAGGCACGCCGTTCAAAAGATCCGTCGTGTAGCGCACGATGAAGGAAAATGTTTTTCCGCCGAACTCTGCCAGGTAAACGGCGGCCATTATGCCGATCGGCATGCCGATCAGCGAAGCAATCAGCAAAAGTTTGGCGCTGCCGACGATCGCGTTGGCCATTCCTCCGCCAGTGTCGCCCACAGGCTTCGGCAGTTTCGTAAAGAAATCCCAGTTCACCGCGGACGCGCCGTTCCACGCGAGGTAACCGAGAATAAAGATCAGCACGGAAACAGTGACAAGCGCGCACGCGCCCGTCAGGCTGAGCATCACGATGTTCACGGACTTTCGCCACGCCGTCCGGAAGCTCATGCCTGTGACATCCCTTTCTGTTCGGTTGCGACGATTAGGAGCCGTGCCACGCCGTTGAGGATGAACGTCAGGAGGAACAGCACGAGCCCCAATTCAACCAGCGAGTGGACGTAAAGATTCCCGGTGGCTTCGCTGAACTCGTTGGCGATCACCGCCGCTATTGAATAGCCCGGCGCAAAAAGCGACGCCGCAATTTTCGGGTCGTTGCCGATCACCATCGTGACGGCCATCGTTTCACCGAGCGCTCTCGCCAGCGCCAGAAAGACGGAACCGAAAATGCCGGTTCGCGCGAACGGCACCACCACTTTCCACGTCGCTTCCCACCGTGTCGCGCCCAATCCCATCGCCGCTTCTCTCTGATCCGCCGGCACCGACAAAAGCACTTCACGCGATACCGACACGATGAATGGCACCACCATCACCGCCAGCACAATTCCCGCCGTCAACATGCCGACGCCATAGCACGGCCCCTGAAATAGCGGGAGAAATCCCAGCGTTGCTTTTAGAAACGGCGCGATATAGAGCCGCATCATGGGCACGACGATAAAAATGCCGAGCAGGCCGTAGATCACGCTCGGCACCGCGGCTAGCAAATCGATCAAAAACGCCAGCCCATCCGAAATGCTGCGCGGCGCCAGCTCAGCGAGAAAAATTGCCGCACCCAAGCCGAGCGGCACGGCAATCAGCAGCGCCAGAGCCGAAGTGACGAGCGTGCCGTAAATAAAAGGCAACGCTCCAAAATCGCCCGCGACCGGATCCCACGTCGTGGTAAAGAAGAAATGCCAGCCGAATTTGTGCCGCGCGTCCGTCGAGCCGATCCACAGTTGATACACCAGCATCGTCGTGATCAGTAGGATGGAAGCGGCGAATACCAGCGTGATCAGATGCGCAATTTGGTCCCCATCCGCCAGCCGGCGTAGAAATGAGCGCGGCCCCGATCGAATCGGGGCCGCGCGGTCCATCGTGCTCAAGGCACTTGCCATCTTTAGTGGATCAATCCGATCGCTTTTTCTTCCTTGGCGATCACTGGTTTGGGGAGTTTCGCGTAGGCGAGAGCTTCATTGTATCCCTGGCCATCCTCGAGCATCCATTTCAGGAAACCCTTGATCGCATCGCGCTTCGCCGCATCTGAAATCTGCGACGGAATCAGAAGCCACGTAAAACTCGATATGGGATAGGCTGTAGCACCCGGCGCGTTCGTGATGGACACGCGGAAATCATCAGGCATTGATTTCGCCGCTCCCGCCGCCGCAGCCGTCACGCCTGCGAGATCCGCCTTCACGAATTTTCCGTCCGCGTTCTGCACTTTGCCGTACGACATGTGGTTCTGAACGGCGTAAACCAACTCGACGTAGCCGATCGAGCCCGGCGTCTGCTTGACGAGACCGGAAACGCCTTCGTTGCCCTTGCCGCCCAAGCCGACAGGCCAGTTCACTGAAGTCTTCTTTCCCACTTTCGCCGCCCAATCAGGGCTCACCTTCGAAAGAAAATCGGTCCAGATGTACGTCGTACCGCTGCCGTCGGAGCGGTGCACGACAACGACATCGCTTGACGGAAGGTTAACGCCCTTGTTCGCATTTGCTATCTCGGCATCGTTCCACTTCGTAATCGTCCCAAGATAGATCCCGGCCAGCGCCTTCTGCGTAAAATTCAAATCGGTACTTACGCCGGGGACGTTGTACGTAGGCACGTCGGCGCCGAGAACCGTCGGAAAATGCAAGACCTTGATTTTTGCCTGCGCGAGTTGCTCGTCGGTCATCGGACCGTCGGAGGCTCCAAAATCCACGGTACCGTTCAGCAATTGGCTGATGCCTGCGCCAGATCCGACTGACGCGTAGTTGATTTGAATGTTCGGAAACTTCGTGTGATAGACGTCAAACCACTTCGAATAAATTGGATACGGAAACGTTGCGCCAGCTGCGTTGATCAGGATCGTGTTTTCCGCGAATAGGGCGCCGGCCGCGACGAGCGACACCAGTGCGGCAGCGAGAGCAAATCTCTTGTTCATGTCTTGGCGAATCTCCTCAAGTTAGATTCTTTAGGGTGATTGTTACAACTGGGTTACAACCGCGAGAATTCAGGATGAACGGACGTCGCATTTACTCGAGTCAGAATCCGCTGACGGCAACGAAACTCAATGAGCCGGTGTGACTTATACACGAACCCTCCACCGCTCGCTACCGCGCCAACCTGAAAAGGGGTCAAGGGGCCAGCGCAGGGGTAGCGTCGGCCCCTTGGGGGTGTTTTGGGCAGAAGGTGGGTTCGTATCGGTGATGTGAGGCTCCTTCATCGGCTCTGAACTGCTGAAGGAGGCTCGACAATACATGGAGCGCGTGAACGCTGTGTCATCGCATTGTGAAATCTGGATTACATGGAGTTCGCGCGCCTAGAGGCTATCGCGTTACGGCGGCGTCTTTCGCGCTAACAGCATCGGTCGTCACATCTGACGTCGCGGCGGCCGCCGAAATGTCATTTTCGACATTTCCGAGCTCCGATTGCACCGCGCGGCCATGGCGCACGTCGAGGCCTCGCACCCAGAACAAAATGTCCTCCGCGATATTCGTGGTGTGATCGGCTATGCGCTCGAGATGCCGCGTCGCAAGCACAAAATGCATATTCGGAGCGACCCGCGACGCGTCCTGGGTCATCCCCGAAAGAAGGCTTTCGAAAATCCGGTCGCGATATTGATCCACAACGTCGTCACTTTCGAGAACTTCAGTCGCCAGCGCCACATTCTGGAAAATCAGCGCGCCCAGGCTTTTGCTCACCATCGCGCTTACCGCCGTCGTCATCGGCTCTAGCTCGGATGGATTCGCCACATCGCCCATGGATGCAAGCGAAATCACGCGCTGGCAGATGTTGACCGCCAGATCCCCGATTCGTTCGAGATCGTTGTTGACCTTCAGGCTCGCGACGATCAGTCTCACGCCAGATTCCGGCAGATTTCCGCGCCGCAATAGCCGAATGGCGTGCTCGTCAATCACGATCTCCATTTCGTTGATGCGCGGCTCGGTGAGAAACACTTCCGACGCGAGCCGTTCGTTTCGCTGCAGGAGCGCTTCAAGGGCGCGGTTCACTGAACCTTCCACCGTTCGCGCCATCGAGACCAGGTAGTTGACCAGCGCCGTTTGGTAGATTCCCTCCGTGCTGTCTGCCATTGCCGCCATGTTGCCTCCCTGCTGCGCAACCACACACCTTCGCGCAAAACCTATTCCTCGGACTTTTCGCACAAATTACGCACGGATGAACGTTCGATAAAATGAGCGAGGGCGCGGCAGTTTCCGCACGTGGGCTCAACCATTTCTCGCCGGCTTCTACGGTTGCCCTTCTGCCCGCAGAAAACTAGAATCATTCGCAGCTAAATCGCTATTCTTGTTTCTCCTTTGGGAGGGCTCTCATGACGCCTGCGACCGCCCGGCCGGCATGGCTGACGCCGGATCGGATTGTGCCTGTAATCGTGATGTTCATTGGGCTTTTTGCGATCACCTACGTTTTCGACGCGGCGTTTGACCGAATGGGCGTCAATCCGGCGTCCACTTTGTTCAACAATTTCAGCATCGGCTATTTTGGCGCGGCGATCATCCTCTACTACCAAATCCAGGCTTACCGAAAGCTACGAACTGTAAGAGCGGCGGAAAAAGCGGAACTCATCGCCGAATTGAATAAGTACATGCGCGGAGAATTGGCCGCGATCGGTTCGTCGGCGGCTCTTGAGGATCGCGGTGAGCTCCTGCGGCGAATTGAAGAAGCGATGTCGCGCATTGAAGCCCGCCTCGCGAACTCGGCTCCGGCCGCGGTGCCGGCGAAAATAATGTGACGTTCCGCAATGCGCGGTTGATGATGCGCGGCCGATAACAATTTCGCCGCTGCGTTTTTATTCATTCGACGGTTCGGGCGTCCCAGTACCCTCATGATTTTCGCTTGCCCTCACCTGTTCCAAGAACTAGAATGTTTCCTCAACTGCGGTGGGATTGTCCCCGTCCCCTGGAATTCGGAGGTTAGACATGAAGCCCGCGAAAAAGCGAGCGTCGTGGCTCGCGTGGGATCGGATTCTTCCGATCGGCGTCGTTTCCCTGGGCCTCTTTGGCGTGAGCTTTTTCTCCGATGTTTATCTTGAAAAGATGGGCATACCCCTGACGGCAACGATCATCAACAACGTTCTCATTGGTATTCTCGGCGGCGCCGCGCTTCTCGCGTATGAAATCAAAATGTCACGCGATCAGGAATTCAAACGCGCCAAAGAAAGAATCGCGCTCATCGCCGAATTGAACGATCATGTGCGCCAGGGCCTCACCATGATCGGCTTGTCCGCCGGCCTCGAACAGCGCGACGAGCGGCTGCGCCGCATTGATGAAGCCATGACTCGCATTGACACCGTGCTCACCGATCTGCTTCCGCGCGCGGCCGGCACTGGCAGTTCGCGCCCGTCCGCTCCCTATGTGCGCAAGAAAAGGGAAATTGACACCTCGGTGACGCCTGTCCCAGGTCATCACCCCGGCAACTCGATTCGCTTCTCTTAGCGCCGCCGCCGTTCGCTCGAAGAACACGTGCGGTTGCGCCTAATACGGTTCCCGCCCAGAAAAGCTGTCGTGGAGTCTTAAGTTTGCCCTTCAGTCCTGGCTGGTTGCGGTCGTTTCATCGCATTAGTCAGGCATCGTTATTTCTATCGATTAGAAATGAGCTCCGTTGTTTGTTTTCTTTGGGTTACGGCGATTTCTAATCGTTTGGACTGTCGATTAGAATTGGCATGATTCCCGTTTTGGGAGCTGCTATTACTGTTCCGTACTTATATCTTTTGGTCATAGGTCCGTGGCTAAAATAGCAGGTGGTTGGCGGAAAATCAAGAGTCAGTGTTGTAAGGATTTGAAGTGAGAGCGCGGCAATGGCACGAGCCGCCCGCAGTCGTAACCGTCAGGAAGAGCAACAGTGTGCTAGCATTCCTTCCTTCGGGCTGCGATGAGCGCACGGCTGGAGATTGAGACGTGCGGTTTCACGCCCAATCTCCCAAAGATGTCCGAAGGGATCATTGGGCGCGGGCGTTGGGCTCGTGGCCGACTTTATCGAAGAACGGGGACGAAAAGGCCTCACCTCTGAAGAGGTGAGCTACATTAAGAACTTAACATGCTCAAATTCAGGGAGAGGCCCAACGGGAAGCCCTGTATTTGGAAAGAAGCAGAGAAGATGACCCCAGCGCCTTCATTCGCATATGTAAGGCTTTTTGTGCTTTCGACATTTGACTGTGAACTGTCCCTCAAGATGCTGCCCACGGAAATCCACTGAATATCTTCCTGAAATCCGCCTGATTTTCCCATTGCCTTTATTCAGCCAGACCTTTGCCTGGGTAGCTTCCTCACATTTGCCATCGGCGGAACATCGCTTGGCCTGAACCACCCACGGGCCGGGTTCCGTGATGCAGAGCTCGAGGGGGATGCGGCTGCCGCAATTCAGCCGCAGATTAATCTCCTGACTGATGGAAGTGCCGTCGATTTTGGTGAAGTGAAATATGCTACCCATACAGTCTTCTTCCACCCAGCCTTTGGCGTCTGCAGCGAACGATGCCGACGGAATCGCTTGGACTATGAGTGCTATGAGGAAAAATGTGAGATGAGCTTTCATATACCTCCGTCCGACAACGGCAGCGTGCGGGGCGTGCGGCCCTAGCGGGGAAATCTCATGGTCAAGTTTATGACTGTATTGAATCAATAAATCGCTAAGTATTCATCTGGTTCTTGCGGGTGAACCAAGACGGTGCTGTCCGGATGGGCGCGGGCGTTCTCATCTTCACCAGCCAGGGCTGAAAGCCCGTCGAGGGCGAGGCTTTTCTTTCGCTGGACTGAAGTCCAGCTCCCCCTGCTGAAACAGGGGGCTCCCACCGACACGCACGCCGCGAGCCGACCGCCAACTGAGCGAGAGTGTTAGGGCAGCGGGGAGTATTGCCTCTCCATCCCTGCCCTGCCGGTGCAAAATGGGCTTACGGGACACAACGGAAATTGTGTTGACATATTTGCGGGTTGGGAATTGAATGCACGGGCTGGCGAGCGGATTTTCTGCCAACGATTTCGGACATTTCAATCAAGTTCAAATTAAGGAGAGGCTCATGAAAAAGATGTGGATTTGGTGCTTGCTTGCTGCGGTTTCCGTGGTGAGCGTTGCATCGTTGCATGCCAAGCCGGCTGACGATACAGCGAAAGCTGTCGAGGCACTGGAACTGCAGTGGCTGAAGGGACAGAAGACGAATAATCCCGATCTAATTGCGCCGCTGCTGGCCGACAAAATCGTGGTTACGGACGGCGACGGGAAAGTTACCGACAAGGCCGAAACGATTGCCTGGTATAAGAAAGTACATTTTGACAGCGCCGAATACAGCGATTTGAAGGTTGCGGTTTTTGGCGACGCGGCTATTGCGACGGGAGGCTTCAAAGGCAGCGGCAAGGATGCGATGGGGAAGGCTTTTGACGATACTGACCGTTGGACCGACACGTGGGTGAAGATGCCGAGCGGCAAGTGGCAGTGTGTGGCGAGCCATGTGTCGAAAGTGAAGATGTAAGCGATCGCGCGACGCTGGATTGAAGTGGCCGCTGATTTGTGGCGGCCATTTCTTTTTTGCACGATCGGCATTTCTGAATTAGGACGATCGCACGGGAAATGTAGGTTGGCCTCGGGATCCAAGATTCTAAATTACGCGGCGCGTTGATAGAAGAAATGGGCCGAAGAGCCTCACCTCTGAAGAGGTGAGCTACATTTCGGATTGAATCGCTGCCGATGAATGCGGCGCCCCAACGAGCGGACGACGGGAAGGCGCGGCTTTCATCGCACTGTTGCCGATTATAGGCCGGTCATTCGCGCCAGTTGCTCGGGGTAACGCTCGCCCTCGATTGTGATTTTTGAGGCGGCGGTGTTGATTTCGCGCAGGTCGTCGGATGTGAGGTTGATTGCTAGCGAGCCGATGTTTTCGTCTAGGCGAGAGAGCTTGGTGGTGCCGGGGATGGGAACAATCCAGGGCTTCTGCGCGAGGAGCCAAGCAAGGGCGATCTGCGCGGGTGTAGCGCCTTTCTCTTCGGCGATTCTAGCTAGCAGATCTACGACAGCTTGATTCGTCTTGCGATTTTCCGGCGTGAAGCGCGGGACGCTGTTGCGGAAGTCGGTTTTGTCGAAGGTGGTGTTCTCATCGATTTTGCCCGTAAGGAAGCCTTTGCCCAGCGGGCTATAAGGAACCAAACCGATTCCAAGTTCTTCGAGCGTGGGTATCACTTCCTCCTCGGGCTTGCGCCACCATAGCGAGTATTCGTTTTGGAGTGCGGTGAGAGGCTGAACGGCATGCGCGCGACGGATGGTTTTAACGCCCGCTTCCGAAAGTCCGAAGTGCTTCACTTTGCCTTGCTGAATCAGATCCTTCACCGCGCCTGCCACGTCTTCAATCGGCACGTTTGGGTCAACACGGTGCTGGTAGTAGAGATCGATGACATTCGTCTTTAGCCGCTTGAGCGAACTTTCGGCGACTTCTTTGATGTGCTCCGGCCGGCTATCGAGACCGGCCTGTTTGCCGGTTGCGGGATCGAGTTTGAAACCGAATTTGGTGGCGATTACTACTCGGTCGCGCAAGGGAGCTAGGGCTTCGCCCACGAGTTCTTCGTTGGTGAACGGGCCGTAGACTTCGGCCGTATCGAAGAACGTGACGCCCCGATCCACGGCGGTTCGCAGGAGAGAGATCATCTCCTGCTTGTCTTTCGGCGGGCCGTAGGAAAAGCTCATGCCCATACAGCCGAGGCCAAGAGCTGAGACTTCGAGATTGGCTTTTCCAAGATTGCGCTTTTGCATTGAGTCGCCTCCGAGGCGGTGCTGGCATCAGGAGATGGGATGTTAGCAGAGTAAGTTCGGTTGCGGACGGCGGGGAAGCGTGCGCAAGGAAATGGCCAAAGGCCAAACCTCTGAAGAGCTGAGATAAATTTTTTGTGGCTCTTTCCGGAGCGCTAAAGCGCTCCTCCCCCGCATGAATGCGGGGGCTCCCACCTTAGGAGGCTAGGGGGATGGAGAAATGGAATTGGGAGCCGGCGCCTACTGTGCTTTCGACCCAGAGGCGGCCGCCATGGGCTTCTACGATGTGCTTGGCGATGGAGAGGCCGAGGCCGGTGCCGCCAACTTCGCGGGAGCGGGCTGCGTCCACGCGATAGAAGCGTTCGAATATGCGCTCCTGATCGGCGAGAGGGATGCCGATGCCGGTATCGGCGACGGTGATGACGGCCTCGTGATCGCGGGTGGCCGCGCTCAGATCGACGCGACCGCCGGGCGAAGTGTATTGCACGGCGTTGTCGAGCAGATTCTGAAGAACTTCGCGGAGCAGGCCGGCATCGCCGCGTATCGCGGGAAGTTCGGGGGGATAGGAAAGATTGAGGGCGATATTGCGCCGGCTGGCTTTGAAAAGTGTGGTAGCCGCGCAGCCTTCGACGAGTTCCGCGACGGAAACAGGCTGGTATTGCACTTCGAGCTTTCCGGCTTCGATGCGCGCGAGCTTCAGGAGATCGTCGGTGAGGCGGCCGAGACGCGCGGCGTGATCGCGGATGATTGCGAGGAAGCGGCGATTATTTTTTTCGTCTTCGAGCGCGCCGCCGAGCAGCGTTTCAGCGAAGCCCTGAATGGCGGTGAGTGGCGTCTTGAATTCGTGGGAGACGTTGGCGACGAAATCCTGGCGCACGCGTTCGAGGCGGCGCAGCTCGGTGATGTCGTGAAGGACGATCACCGCGCCATTGGCTGCGGGCTCGAGCGCTTTGACGGGCGTGGCGGTGACGGCGAAGCTGCGCGGCATCACCGTGCCGATGATGAGGCTGCCTTGCAGGCTGTCGGCGCTGGTTAATGCGCGACGGGCGAGATCGAGCAAGTCAGCCTGGCGGACGAGTTCGACGAGCGAGCGGCCTTCGCATCGAGCGGCATCAATATTCAAAATTTCGGCGAAGGCGCGATTGCAGAAGACGACGCGCTCTTTCGAATCAATGACGGCGACGCCTTCGATCATGCTGCGGAGGATGGCGCTCGATTGATTGCGCTCGCCGGTGAGCGTGCGGATGGTGCGATTGAGATGCGCGGCGGTTTCATTCAGCGCGCGAGCGAGGTCGGTGAGCTCGTCTTCGGTGTCGTCGCTCGGCAGAGGCTGGAAATCGCCGCTGGCCACCCGATGCGAGAAATCTTTAAGGCGCTCGATGCGCGCGGAAAATCCGCGGGAATAGATGAGCGAAGCGGCGCCGCCGAGGACCAGCATGGCGAGGGATGCGAGGAGCAATCGCCGGCGAAACTCGACGATGGATTCATTCACCTGCGCGAGAGGCAGGGCGAAGCGAATCACTACCGGCGAGCCCGAGGGAGGCTCGAAGCGATAGGCGCGATAGACGAGCGCGCGGCCGAGGGTCGCGCTTTGTCGCACATCTTTTCCGGCGCCACTCGCGATCGCCGCCTGGACTTCGGGACGGTTTGCGTGATTCTCCATTTTTGCGGGATCGGCAGCCGAATCTGCGAGGACGGTTCCATCGGACGCAACCACCGTGACGCGAGCGCCGCCGCCCGAGGTGGATTGAACCCACTCCTGGAGCGCCGCGGGATTTTGAACGTCGGGCGGATGCGCGCGCGCGGCGGTTTCGACCGAGGCGAGCTGATCGTCCACGGCGCGCAGAGCGTCGCTGCGAAAAACTCGAGTAGCGTAAAAATCAAGCGCGAAGAGGGCCAGAACGAGCAGGGCCAGATAGGTGAGTCCGAGTTTCCAGAAGAGCTTAGCTCGCACGAGTTTCAGTTTCAAACAAATAGCCGGCGCCGCGAATCGTCTTTACGAACGAGGGGAATTGCGGATTCTCCTCGATTTTTTCGCGCAGGCGCCGGACGTAGACATCCACGCTGCGCGGCGTGACGAAGCGATCGATGCCCCAGACGGCGTCGAGCAATTGATCGCGGGAGAAAACTTTGTTCGGGCGCGCGGCTAGATAATACAGCAGACGGAATTCGAGCGTGCTGAGTGGAACGGCTTTACCGGAGCGCGTCACGCGGTAGGCGGCGGGATCAATGCGCAGCGCGCCGACGTCAATCATTTTTTCCGCGACGCTGGCGGGCTCGACGCGACGCAGCAACGCCTTGACGCGCGCCGCAAGTTCGCGCGGACTGAAGGGCTTGGTGACGTAATCATCGGCGCCGAGCTCGAGACCCACCACGCGATCCGCTTCCTCGCCGCGCGCCGTCAACATCAGGATCGGGAGACGATTGAGCGACGGATCGCGGCGAATTTCCTTGCAGATTTCGAGGCCCGAGAGTTTCGGGAGCATTAGATCGAGAACGAGCAAATCGGGCGGCGTTTTTTTCACTTGCGCCATCCCCGTCGAGCCGTCGCTCGCCGTGAGTACCTGGAAGCCGTCCTTTTCGAGGTTGTAACGGACTAACTCGACGATGTCGCGATCGTCTTCAATCACGAGGATTTTCTTCTTGATCACGTCCGCCGAACCTTTCTCCCGTACACGATAAAGGAAGCCGCTACGCCAAGCAAGGCGCACCCCTCTTCAGATGCGTCAGTACTTCACTCTACATTCTGCCTTGAGCGAACGGTGAAAAAGATTACGGGAAGGTTACAGTCGAATCTCGGGGTGCTACGCCGGAGTTTCAATCCGGAACGCCGAATTGGGACTAGCGGAAGCGATTTGTGTTAGCGGCGGTTGGAGGGGCACGATGGCACCTCCAAGTGATTTATTTCTATGGAGTTAGCGGCGTGTTCCAAATTGAATTTGGCTGGCTTTGTGCTTGTAATACGGCGGAGGAGTTTCCGCGTTCTCCACACGCAGAGATTCTAAGGTGAAGCATGTTTGGAATCGGACACGGATCGCTAAGCCAGAAGCTGACGCGCGCGGCGCTATTGAGTTGCGCCGTGGCCGTTGCGCTGATGTATTCGACGTTTGCGCTGCTCGACCAGCTCAGCCTGCGAAAAGAAGCGGCGAAGGATTTGGAAGCGGCGTCGCGGATCGCGGCGGAAGGAAGCGAGGCGGCAATTGCATCGCGAGACGCAGCGGCGGGCGCGCAAATTCTAAAATCGCTGGCATCGCGCGGCGAGATCGCGCGCGGATGGATATTCGATCGCAGCGGCAGCGTAATCGCATTCTACAGCGCCAACGGCGAACCATTCGGGGCGCCACAAACGGCGCGGAATAGCACCACCGTTGATTCGGTGCGCATCACGGCGTCGCAAGACGTCAGTTTCGGGCAGGAAATAATCGGATCTGTCGTTCTGGAAACGGACATGAAGCAAGTCCGCGCGCAGCTTTCGCACCACCTCGCCATTCTTTCCATCGCGATTCTCGCCGCTGCGATAGCCGGGCTTTTCGTGTCGTGGCAACTGCAACGAGCAACGTCGGAACCGATATTGGCGCTGGCGCGGATGGCGTTTACCGTCGCAGCAACGAAAGACTATTCCCTGCGCGCCGTTAAAACGACCGACGATGAAATCGGATATCTCTACGACCAATTCAACTCGATGCTGGAGTGCATTCAAGAGCGCGAACAAATTTCGCTGCGGGGCAAGGATGCACTCGAGCAACGCGTCATAGATCGGACGCGCGCGCTGCAAATCGAAATTGCGGAGCGCGAAAAAGCCGCTCATGCGTTGCAGAAAAACAAGGAGCGCCTGCTCACGCTGATCAATTCCATCGACGACTTCGTCTTTGAAGTAGACGCGGACGGAACCTACCTGAATATCTGGACGCAGCGCGAGGACCTGCTCATCAGGCCAAAGGCGGAGTTGATCGGACGACGCATCTCGGATGTGTTCGGCAACGATATCTTGACGAAAAGAATTCGAGCCCTGCTGCAAACAGGGCAGACAGATTCGTTCGAGATGTCAGTGGACTTGCCGGGCGGGAGGCACTGGTTCCAGTGCCGGTGCAATCCGATACTTTCCGAAGACGGTTCGTACCAAACCGCCTGCATTCTCTCGCGGGATGTGACCGCGCGAAGAGCCGCCGAAGAGGAATTGCAACGGGCGACAGCGGCGGCCGAAGCTGCAAGCCGCGCCAAGGGCGAATTCCTCGCGAACATGAGCCACGAAATCCGGACGCCGATGAACGGAATACTCGGCATGGTCGAGCTTGCACTCGATAGCGAACTGAGCCGCGAGCAACGCGAATATCTGACAACGGTTAAAACTTCAGCCGACTCCCTGCTGACTGTGATCAACGACATTCTGGATTTTTCGAAAATCGAGGCGGGAAAACTCGAATTTGAAAACGTTGAAATGTCTATTCGCGACACGCTTGGCGAAACGATGCGAACGCTGGCGCATCGCGCGCACGAGCGCGGCCTGGAATTCGCGTGCCGGATCAAGCCGGACGTTCCTTCCTGGGTGATCGGAGATCCGGGCCGGCTCCGGCAAATCGTCGTAAACCTGATCGGCAATGCAATCAAGTTCACCGAGAAAGGCGAAGTCGTACTCGAAGTGGAAAAAGCAGCGGAGGACGAGAAGACGGTCACGCTGCATTTCGCCGTCCGCGATACGGGAATCGGAATATCGATGGACAAGCTCTCGCTCATCTTCGAAGCGTTTACGCAAGCCGACACTTCGACGACGCGGCAATACGGCGGCACGGGGCTAGGTCTCGCGATTACGCGGCGCCTTGTCGAAATCTTCAACGGACAGATTTGGGCGGAGAGTGAGGTGGGCCGCGGCAGCACGTTTCATTTCACGGCTCGCCTTGAACGCGCCGCCGAAAGTACGCGGCGCGAAATACCGGACGACCCGAAGATTCTGAGCGGCATGAAAGTTCTTGTCGTGGACGACAACCAGACAATGCGGACGATCCTCGACGAACTGCTGAAGAACTGGGGCATCGCGCCCGAGTGTGTAGCGAGCGGCGCCGCCGCGCTAGAAGCGCTCGAACGCGTCAAAGCTGCGAACGAAGCTTTCGCGCTGGTGATTGCGGACGTACAGATGCCCGGCATGGACGGATTTTCGCTGGCCGAGGAGATCCGGCGGCGCTATCCGGAGGACGGACCGAAAATTTTGATGCTCAGCTCGAGCGCACAGCGGGGCGAGGGTGCGCGCTGCCGCGAAGTGGGGATTGCGGCGTACCTCTCGAAGCCGGTGCAGCAATCGGAACTGCTCAACACGATTCTTCGCGTGATGGCTAGCGAGTTTGAAACAGCGCAGCCGGGGCTCGTCACGCGCTACTCGATACGGAAAGGAAGTGGAGGAATGAGGGTACTGCTTGCGGAAGACAACGCGGTGAACCGGCTGGTGGCAACTCGGATGATCGAGAAGCGCGGGCACGATGTGCTGGTCGCCGTGAACGGCCGCGAAGCCGTGGAGATGGCGGCGGACGAAGCATTCGATCTCGTGTTCATGGATGTGCAAATGCCGGAGATGGACGGCCTCGAGGCCACACGTGCCATCCGCGAAAAGGAAAAAACCACAGGACGCCACCTGCCCATCGTCGCGATGACGGCTCACGCGATGAAGGGGGACCGGGAACGATGCCTCGATGCCGGAATGGACGATTACCTGACCAAACCGATTCGCACTCCGGAACTCATCGAGATCCTGAAGCGCTACATGGCAACGTCCGAGCCACCGGAAACGGCGTGGGACGCGAAGCTGGCACTCGAGCGGTTAAGCGGAAACCGCGACCTTCTCGCAGAGTTGATTATTCTCTTCGAAGTGGAAGGGCCGAAGATTCTGGCCGAGGCTCAAGCGGCGCTGGCGAGCCATGACGGCAAGTCGCTCGAGCGCGCTGCGCACTCGATCAAAGGAGCGGCTGGATATTTCTTCGCCGGAGAGGTGGTCGCGACGGCGCGAGAGTTGGAACTGCGGGCGAGAAAAAGCGATCTCGCCGGCGCCGCGGTATTGGTCGGCCAGCTTTCAGATCAGATGCGGCGGGTACTTGCGGAGTTCGAAGCTTACACGCGAAAGGTGCCGAGTTGACGACTGCCGAAATCGCGGAGCCCGGCGGGCGTCTAGTGCCGCATATCGAAGTCGCCAGGGGAGAGATTCGACCCCCGCCGAAGGCACGTGAGTCGCTACTCAAACGAATGGTAATTGGAGGGGCGTTCGTAATCGCATACATCGCGCTCGACCGCACGAGTGTTTACTTCCAGATCTGGACTGGCATCAGCGCATGGTACCCGCCGGCCGGGCTTGCTCTCGCGTTCCTAGCGGCATTCGGACTGTCGTACGTGCCATGGATGGTGCTTGCGAGCGTGATCGCGGGAATCCTCGATTACCGCTTGCAACTGGCTTCGTTTCAATTATTTCTGGGTGTTCCCATTATTGCATGTGGGTATTCGGGTGCGGCGGCGATTCTGCGTCACAGGCACAAAACACTGAAAGAGTTTCAGCCGCTGCACGAGGTGATTTTTTACGTGGTGCTGGCGCTCGTGGCGTCGTGCTGCGTTGGCGCGGCAGGAACGTGGATGGTCGTTCTGGATCATTTCACCTCAGGCGAACACTATTTGCTCGCCGCGGTGAACTGGTGGGTCGGCGATGCCGTTGCGCTCGTCTGCTTCGCTCCATTCCTCCTAATCGTGCTCTTCCCGCGCCTGGCAAGCTTCTACGGCGGTTCGATCCTCGCTATTCTGCCGGCGCCGGCGTACCACCGAGCGGCAGCGCCGGGGCACAAACGATTCATGCCGGCACTTGAAATCGGAGCGCAAGCCGCCTCCATCGCCATCGCCCTTTGGATGGCTTTCCGGTGGGATTCCGGCGGGTACTTCGATCTGTTCTACCTATTTTTCCTGCCGATCGTATGGATCGCCGTGCGGCACGGTCTGCCGGGAGCTTCGACCGGGATCGCCGCACTGAATTTCGGAGCGATGGGAATTCTGTACCTCTTTCCAATTGACGTTGGGAACCTCGCGCTCATGCAAATGCTGATGTTGATTGTGTCGTTGACCGGGCTGTGCCTCGGAGCGGTGATCTCGCAGCAGCGACAAACAGAGGAGTACTTGCGGGAGAGCGAAGAGAAGTTTCGACTCGGATTCGAAGAAGGACCGATGGGAATGATGATGTCCACGCCAGACCGGCGGATCATAAAAGTAAACCGCGTGATGACGGCGATGCTCGGATACACCGAAGAGGAGTTGCTCTCCAAGACATTTCTCGACATCACCCACCCAGACGACGTCGACGCGACAGTCGGGCGTTCCGGGTCGGTCCTCAGGGGCGCAGTCTCGGGCTACCAGCTTGACAAACGATATGTAACGAAAGAGGGAGCCGCAATCTGGGTGCACCTGTCCACCAGCACGATTCGGGACAACGCCGGAAATGTGCTTTACGGTTTCGCGCTCGTCGAGAACATCTCCGAACGCAAACATGCCGAGGCGGAGCTGCTCCGCGCAAAAGAGGCGGCGGAAGCATCCAACCGGGCGAAAAGCGAATTCCTGGCGAATATGAGCCATGAAATCCGTACACCGATGAACGGCATTTTGGGCATGACGGAGCTGGCGCTCGATACGCCGCTCAACCGCGAACAACGCGAGTACCTGAATCTTGTGCAATCTTCGGGCGAGACTCTGTTGAAACTACTGAACGATATTCTGGATTTTTCGAAGATTGAAGCCGGGAAGCTCGATCTCGAACCGGTGCAGTTCCATCCGCGAACGGTGCTCGAAGAGACGCTCAAGATTTTGGCCATCTATGCCGAAGAGAAGAGGGTGACGATCTCATGCCTTGTGCGTCCCGAGGTTCCAAGCGAACTCGTGGGAGACGAAGTGCGGCTGAGGCAGATTCTGATGAATCTCGTCGGAAACGCAATCAAGTTTACGCACGAGGGCGAGGTCTCTGTGGAAGCGGGCGTTGATAGCCAGAGCGACAAGGACGTCACGCTGCATTTCAGCGTGTGCGATACGGGCATCGGAATTCCTTCGGACAAGCTCTCGCTCATCTTCGAGGTCTTCACGCAAGCCGACTCCTCAACGACAAGGCGTTTCGGAGGCACGGGACTCGGCCTCAGTATCACGAAACGGCTCGTCGAGATGATGAGAGGGCATATCTGGGTGGAGAGCGTGCCGGAACACGGCAGCACGTTTCATTTTACGGTGAAGTTGGAGCGCAGCGAACCGGACGGGCACGCGATACCGGTGAGCGAACTGCGGCACGAACAAGGGCATCGAGAGGAAAGACGATGAGCACCGCAAATCCTGGAAAAATGCGAATCCTGATAGCGGAAGACGACAAGATATCGCGCCGGGTCCTGGAAGCATCGCTCAGCGAATGGGGCTACGACGTCACAGCGGTGGCCGATGGGAATGAAGCGCTAGCGCTTCTGCGCCGGGAGAATGCGCCGCGCCTCGTGGTGCTCGACTGGATGATGCCGGGGCTTGAGGGCGTGGAGGTCTGCGCGAAGATACGCGAGCGCAGCGAACAGCCCTACGTGTATGTGCTGCTTCTCAGCGCACGGAACGAGAAGCAGGACATGCTCGCGGGACTGAAAGCGGGCGCGGACGACTACCTCACGAAGCCTTTCGACACGCACGAATTGCGCGCGCGTATATTTGCCGGCGAGCGAATCCTGCGGCTGCAAGACGAATTGATCGCGGCACGCGATGCGCTGCAATTCCAGGCGACGCACGACGCGCTGACGGGCCTTTTAAATCGTGGCGCGATTCTCCGCGACGTGAAGCGCGAGCTGACGCGCGCGCGGCGGGAGCACGTCTCCGCCAGCGTGATTCTCGTGGACATAGACCACTTCAAAGCGGTGAATGACGATTACGGCCACTTGACCGGCGATGCGATTCTCCACGGCGTCGCGTTGCGAATGTCGGGATTGCTTCGCGCGTACGATTCGATCGGGCGTTACGGCGGTGAGGAGTTTCTGGTGCTCGCGCCGTCGTCGGACGCGGAGGGTGCGATGCAATTTGCGGAAAGGCTTCGTGCGGGCGTCGAATCCACGACCTACGAGACGGATGCGGGCTCGTTGCGATTGACGCTGAGCCTCGGAGTCGCCGTAAGCAATCCGGAAGAAGAGCCGGACAGCCACGCGCTCCTGCAGGCGGCCGACGCTGCGCTCTATCGCGCGAAGCAGCGAGGAAGGAATCGCGTGGCCATCGCGACCGCGGCAGATTTCGCGATCGAGGCAGCTGTGTCCGGCACCGCGCAAACTTCGCGGCACGCGTAGCTCTGGCACCATCGCGACGTGAATGTCCTGCAATTCAACTGCACGAATCGTCACAGCCTAGTTTTTTGTGGTTACCCAGAAGCTCCGAATCGGATCGATGTATCGATTTTGGGAGGCCTCTGGGGAATTCTTGAGGCTCTGAGGCTCAGATTCTTGATCAAAAATCCAGTTGATCGTCAGCACGTTACCTCCAACTAGAAGCTGGGAATATCAGTGATGCAATTCACCGTTCAGTACGGCGATCGGATGTGGGCTGGGGCGTAGTACGGAAGTACTGTTGAACGGGAGGCGCGAGCAGATAGAATCGCGCGCCGTGACTGAACAATATTCGTCTGAAGAACTTTCGTGTGAAGAGCTTGGCTTGATGATACGTGGGGCGTTCGCAGCTGTGGCGGAGGCAAGGCGAATCCGGCGATCGAGGGACGTTTGGTTCCAGGAGGATCTCCGGCTAAGCCGCGATGAACATGCGCAGCTCGACCGGGTGATCACGCACTTGCTGGTCGGGCATGAAGGGCAGCCGTGCCCGGCGGGCGGGCGGCCGATTGTGCGCGACGTTAAGGAGTGGGATCGCGCGGATTTGGCCATGCGAGGGAAGCGGATGAAAGCTTACAGCGTGATTCCGCGTCAGCGTGAGAGTGCTTGAGTGAAGTGCCGGTCCGTCTACAGGGACCCTACGATTGCCTTATGGCAGATCAGGGCCACTCAAAGGCGGCGCGTCTTATGAAGCACCCTGCGGTTCCTGCCAGTCGATTCCATCGTCGCGCCAGCTTCCGGCCTGCCAATTTCTGTGCAGCGGCGATAAGTAAAACCGCGGGCAAGGTGCCCGCGCCACGATGAGACGGCGATCATCAAGCGGACGCGCGCAAGCCCCGAGCGAGCATACGCCGCCGAAAATAAAAGGAGCGGCGCGCTCGCTCGGGGCAGCGAACGGGTGTTCGAGCAATTAGAGGATGCGCTGGGCTGCGTCCGCTTGTTCCGCTATCTGCATCACCGTCTTGAAGAACAGCGGCGACTGCCCAAGGAAGAGGTTGTCGTTTGTGAACGATGCGATAGTCGCCACTGCACCTGCGAATTTATCATCGCTCGGACGAATCACGGCGCAGTGCGGCAAATCTGCGCTGATGAATTCGCAAGGAACGGGAAAGATCAGACTGGGCTGAGTCAGCGGATTGAGCGGGCTGAAGAAATTCGGAAACGTCAGTCCAGATTTGGGGTCCGTAAACGGCGCAACAGGGGCTTGCACGCCGTTGCCGGCAAAATCTACCCATTCCAGGAAGTGAGCGACTTCGTCTCCGCCAATACCCAACAGGATTTTTAGCACTTCCAGACTGCTGGCTTTCTGGCCAAGCGCCTGATAGAGACTGGAGCCGCCTTGTTCGATATACCCGAAGTGAAAGCCCGCGACATTGGCGATCGCCTGTGTGTGGACGTTACCGCCAAGGCCGTTCGGGTTACCGTCGGGGAAGGGAGCGCCGTCGAAATCGGCATTGGTTCTGGGAATAGCGGTAACCCCATCGAGAGTGAGCGCTTGCTTGAAAGTGGCGCCGAAATCTGGATTGGTTGTGCTGCGGTAGCGAACGTACCAGCTCGTGTCAACGTTGAGATGCATAAGGTTGGTGAGACGGCCGATATTCGCGGCTCCCGTCGCTTGACTGCCCTTCAGTGTTCGAAACTGATCCAAGTCGACTGGTTCCGCACCTTTTGACACCAGATAGGCATTCAAGAAAGTGGCGTGGCTTACTTCATCGAGCGTGTTGCTAGTTATGTATTGCGGGCCATCGCCGTCAAGGTTCGACAGCGCAGCCTGATAGTTGTTGATCGGTTGATTCGGATCTACTTCGACGGGTGGATTGTCGCCGATACCACCGAGTTCCGCATACTGAATCCACAGATCGCTCTCGATGAGTTCGGCGGCGGCGACGAAGCGAAGGATCGCGATATCGCCTTCCGTGAGCGGGCGCCCGTCCTCGCCCGGGTCCTGTCCGAATGCGGGAAGAGACTGTGACAACAGGATGGCACCGGCAGTCGCAGCTCCCGCCGCCATCGCTCCTTTTTTAAGGAACGACCGGCGATTTACCGTCTCCGGTGTTCCGCGCTCTGATTGCTTCATTTCTTTTTCCTCCATGAATTGAATTCCTCGTATTGAATTCTTCTAATGATGAATGCGAGTGAAAGAGTGGCCGCGCGAAAATTCTCACCGCCACGCTCCCTGCTATCCAGCTTCGAAATGGTATGAAGTGCGGCTCGCGACGTTGTCATGGCGCGGTAAAATGAATGCAAGGTAGATGTCAAAGAAGATGCTGAGAATTTTCCATGTCTGAGCGATTCATGCGGAAGACGAGAATCGAAGCGCCGGCGGAGACGCTGTTTCGCTGGCACGCCGAGCCGGGCGCGCTCGAGCGGCTTTCGCCGCCGTGGGAGCCCGTGGAAGTGATCGAACGTGCGCCGGGGGTTCGCGACGGCGATCGCGGCACGTTGCGCGTGAGGATGGGCCCGCTAAAGCTGCGCTGGGTTTTCGAGCACCGCAATTGCATTCCAGGGCGGCAATTTCAGGACGTGCAAATTCGCGGGCCGTTCAAGCGCTGGGAGCACACGCACCGATTTGAGCCCGACGGTCCGGATGCGTGCTGGCTCGAAGACGAGATTGAATACGAATTTCCGTTTGGCGCGTTGGGACGATGGATCGCAGGGCGCATGGTGCGGCGGAAGCTCGATAGATTATTTGAATACCGGCACCGGATGACGGCGGAAGCGATGGCGACGTTACAGGGCCGCCGCTAGCGAGAATTCAGCGTGTGGCGAATGCTTGTGACTGTGATGGCGGTAAAAATGAATGGTGTAAGAATCAGCACGACGAGCACTGCGACGACAAGCCAGGACCAGCGATTTGCGAAGTTGATTGTGTAGCCGATGCCGAATCGCTTGGGCACGAAGAGCGACGGATCTTCACGGTTGAAATAAAAGACCCCGCCTTTCCACGCGCCCTCGGGAACGGGTTTGCGGCCTCGCGCCGTCAAGTGGATGAAGTAAGACAATATTCCGATCAGCGCAATCACGCCGACGAAGACCCACACGAACCCGATTGGAATCGGATTGAAATCCGGGCTCGACACGAGGATCGAAGATAATCGCGGCACGAGACAATCTTAGCATCGCGCCTCGCGTTTCTGGACTGACGCGATCGCGCTGGATGGCGAAGAGTCAAGATTAGCGCTGAGCGAGAAGGAAAATTCGGCGGAAGGGAAATAGCGTTTTGCCATTGGACTGCTTCGGGTAAGCGCGAGTGGTTTTTTCGGCGTAGGAATCGAGGAACTCCTGCTGCTCGGCCTCGCTGAGGGCTTGGAGATAGGCGCGAAGCTGCGAACCGCGGAAGAATTCGACGACGGGACGATCGCCTTCGAGCTCGTGCACGTAGATTGTTTCCCAAATATCGAGCTGCGAGGCGTGCGGGCGGAGCCAGCGCCAGTATTCTTCGGCCGCATGCACCTTGATCTGCGCCGCGAGCGGTATGAGACGAGCGGACCAGCGCGGATCGCGAGCCGTATCGAGGATGAGCAGGTGGCCGGCGCTATCCACATGATGCGGCATTTGCACCGCGAGAATGCCTCCCGCGCGCACCTGCTGCAGGAGAGCGGGCAAGACACTCGAATGATTGGGAACCCATTGCATCGCGGCGTTCGAGAAGATCAAATCGGGAGAGTCGGAAGCTCGAAACGAGCTAATGCTGGCTTCGATCCACTCGAGATCCGGGAATTCACTGCGCGCGTGAGCGAGCATTTCGGGCGAACTATCAATGCCGGTGACTCTTGCACCGGGCCAGCGCTCGTACAAAAGATGCGTAAGGTGGCCCGTGCCACAGCCTAGATCGTAGATGCGGGAAGCGCTCGTGAGAGAAATGCGCTGAACCAAATCCATCGCCGGACGAAACCGCTCGGCGGCATATTTCAAATACGTTTCGGGGTTCCATGTGGCCATTTTCGCGCGCCCTCTCCGCCGGCCAACCAGTATGCCCGAGGCAAATCGTGATGCCAATACAAGCATCCAATGGTTTGCAGGATGATAAAATTCTGCGCGTATAGCAGGATAGACTCCAGGAAATTGAAACTCCTCCCGTCGATGAAGGACTTGGTGTAGATTGGTGTTTCGTTCCCCGCCCGCCGGACTCGTCGGGACAGAATTGAGGGAGGCCCCGAAGGTGAACCCAACCAAACCAGCCGCGACTGCAGCCGCGGCCGCGCCGGAGCAGTCCCCCACCACGGGCCGCGAGTCGCTTTCGATCACTGACAACCGCACAGGGAAGAAGTACGAGATTCCGATCAAGAACGAGACAATTCGCGCGATTGATCTGCGGCAAATCAAGGCGAAGGCGGAAGATTTCGGATTGATCAGCTACGATCCCGCGTTCACGAACACGGCCTCGTGCTCGAGCCGCATCACGTACATTGACGGTGACGCGGGCATCCTGCGATATCGCGGATATCCCATCGAAGAACTGGCGGAAAAAAGCACATTCATCGAGACGGCGTACCTGATTCTTCACGGCGAATTGCCCACGCGCGATCAGTTGAGCGATTGGACGTACAACGTCACGCACCACACGTTCATTCACGAAAGCATCAAGAAATTCCTCGACGGCTTCCATTACGACGCGCACCCGATGGGCATGTTGATCTCGACCGTGGCGGCGCTTTCGACGTTTTATCCCGACGCAAAAGATATTTTCAATCCGGATTCGCGGCGGAAACAAACTTACCGGCTAATCGGTAAAATGCCGACACTTTCGGCGTTCGCTTACCGGCACAGCCTGGGAATGCCGTTCGCGTACCCGGACAATGATCTGACGTACAGCGCGAATTTCCTGAACATGCTGTTCCGCACGACCGAGTTGAAATACCGCGCGAACCCGACACTCGAGCGCGCGCTCGACGTTCTCTTCATCCTACACGCCGACCACGAGCAGAATTGCTCGTCGACGGCGATGCGAGGCGTGGGAAGCTCGCACGTTGACCCGTATTCGGCAATCGCGGCGGCGACGGCGGCGCTTTACGGCCCGTTGCATGGCGGCGCGAACGAAGCTGTGCTGCGCATGCTCCTTGAGATTGGCTCGGTGAGCAAAGTGCCGGATTACATCAAGAGCGTGAAGGCCGGCGAGCACAAGCTGATGGGCTTCGGGCACCGCGTCTATAAAAACTACGACCCGCGCGCCACGATCGTGAAGCACATCGCATACGAAGTCTTTGACGTGATGGGCCGCAATCCGATGATTGATATCGCGCTCGAATGCGAACGAATCGCACTCCAAGACGATTATTTTATTTCGCGCAAACTCTATCCGAACGTGGACTTCTACACCGGGCTCATCTACCAGTCCATGGGCTTCCCGGTGACGATGTTCCCGGTGCTCTTCGCGATTCCCCGGACGGCCGGCTGGATCGCGCAGTGGGAAGAAATGTTGCTTGACCCGGAGCAGAAAATCGCGCGGCCGAGGCAAGTGTATCTCGGCAAGCCTAAGCGCGGCTACGTACCGATCGACAATCGCGGTTAAGGCGTTCGGCGGGTTCGTCCTCAGGGCCAAACCCTTCAATCCCTGATACGTAACAGTTTTCGCAAATCGGTTGCAACTCCGTAGAATCTCTGGCACAAAGGCCTACAAGCCCCTGGGGTGGAGAGCGCGCACATGAACATGATCGTTCGTCAGACCGGAGATGTTGTCATCGTGGATGTCGCCGGAGACATCACGCTTTACCACTCGCCAGAGCTGCGCAAAACGCTGCTGGAACTCATCAAGGAGAAGCGCACGCCGCGCGTCGTCGTGAATATGACGCAGGTCCCTTATATTGACAGCGCGGGCATAGCCTCGCTCATTGAAGGACTGAAGGCGTCACGCGATGCCAAAACGAGTTTCGCGCTCTTTGGGCTGAGTTCCGTCGCGCGAGAAGTTCTCGAACTGACGCACCTGACCAAAGTATTCGAGATTTACGACGCCGAATCTGCGGCGGTTGCGGGGAAGCGATAGATTCCGCCTGAGCCCGGCGGCGATTCGCGCTTCATTTCTCTTGAATCGCTGACTCCCGATCCAGGCAAAAATCCTGATGGCATTCGTGGAGAGCATCGGCCGCTCAACGATTGACGGGCTGGCCTACGTTGGACAACTCGCGCGGCTCACGGGCCGCGCCACCCGCGATATATTCGTCACGCCGCCGCAGGGCCGAGGCCTGCGATACCGGCGCGCGGTTCACCAGGCAATGTCCGTCGGCGTCGAGTCCCTCCCGATCCTTTCACTCATCACGTTCTTCATCGGAGTAATTCTGGCGCTGCAATCGGCGTACGAACTGCGAAAGTTCGGGGCGCTCGACCTGGTCGCGACCGCCGTGGCGATCTCGCTGACGCGGGAACTAGGGCCGCTGATGACAGCAATTGTAGTGATCGGGCGGTCAGGTTCGGCATTCGCCGCGGAAATCGGGACGATGAAGGTGAGTGAAGAGCTTGACGCGCTGGAAACGATGGCGCTTGATCCCGTGCGATTTCTCGTCGCGCCAAAGCTGGTGGCCATGCTGCTGATGATGCCATGTCTCACAACGTGGGCCGACTTCATGGGAGTCTCCGGCGGCGCGCTTTTTGGCGTGACCAGCGCCGGATTTACGATTTCGAGCTATTTTCACGCGACGCTCAATGCACTGCTGATTCGCGACATCGTGTCGGGACTCATCAAGAGCGTGATGTTCGGACTGGTAATTACGACTGTAGGATGCCAGGAAGGATTTCTCACCGGCCTCGGGTCCGAGCAAGTTGGGCGCTCGACGACAACGGCCGTCGTGAAATCTATTTTTCTGGTGATCGTGGTGGACTTCGTTTTTACAGCGCTTTTCTACGTTACGGGACCAGCGTAAATGATTGGACACTCACACACGAACGCAAATATGGAACGTGAACCCACCCCGGGAGGCGTCGGGATTTCGGTGCGCGATCTCCGCGTCCGCTACGGCGAGCGCGAAATTCTTCACGGAATCAGCTTCGACGTGCAGCCTGGCGAGACGCTCGTGATCCTCGGCGGCTCGGGATCGGGAAAGAGCACTTTATTGCGCACGCTCGTGGGTCTCGAACGCGTGGCGAGCGGCGAAGTTTGGATCGCCGGCAAGAATCTGGCGACGATTTCCGAGCGGGAACTGGACGACCTGCGAAATATGATCGGAATGTCGTTCCAGGGAGGGGCGCTGTTCGGCTCGATGAGCGTAGGCGAAAACGTCTCGCTGCCGCTACGCGAGCATAGTCCGCTCGACCCCTCCACAATCGACATCGTGGTGCGACTGAAACTCGAGCAAGTGGGGCTTTCGGGATATGAAGATTACATGCCCGCGCAATTGAGCGGCGGAATGAAGAAGCGCGCAGCGGTTGCGCGCGCGCTTGCCATGGACCCGCAGATTCTGTTCTTCGATGAGCCGTCCGCAGGGCTCGACCCGATTATCGCCGCCGGAATCGACGACCTGATATTGAAACTGAAGAAAGTGTTCAAGATGACGATAGTAGTCGTAACGCACGAACTGGCAAGTGCGTTTTTAATCGCCGACCGGATGCTCTTGATCGACCGCGGCGTAGTGGTCGCGAGCGGAACAAAAGAGGAGATGCAAGCGAGCAAGCTGCCTCGCGTGCGGCAGTTCTTCGACCGCGTCCCTGAACCGGAATTGAAGGATGAAATGAGCTACCTGCAAATTCTCATCGGCGAGGAACCGGCAGAACGCCGCTAAGCCGAGAGCCGGTTGCGGCGTGGTATACTGCCGCACCTTTTCGGGCGCCGGCGGATGGGCTGCCCGAGTTCGCAGTTCCAGGCGCAAGAGGGTGTGATGGATTCGAAACGCGAGCAAGCGTTCGTCGGTCTGTTCGTTCTGGTAGCCGCTGCGCTTCTGATCATCGCCATATTTTCGATTTCCGGGATCCTCGGCAATCGCGGACCGGAATTTCGCGCGTACTTCAAGAACGCCGGCGGGCTCGGGCCCGGCACCCAAGTACGCTACGCAGGCGGCCCTCCTGTGGGCCGCGTGACCTCGGTGGCAAGCGATCCACAAAATCCGGCAAGGATGGAGATCGTTTTTCGATTGAAGCCGGAAGTGCCGGTGAAAACTGATAGTGTCGCGAAAATTGCGAGCCTGGGCGCTCTCGGCGATTACTTTCTCGAAATTGAGCCTGGCAGCGCCGGCGCCCCGCCAGCTCAGCCCGGCAGCACGCTCAAATCGGCGGACTTCGTCGGACTCGACCAAATCGAAGCGGAAATTTCCGATCTGGGACCGCAGGCTACACAGCTTCTGCAGAGCCTCAACGCGCGCGTAAACGAACTTCAAGTGACGATTGCGCGCGTGAACGACCTTCTCAGCCAGGAAAATCGCGCCAATCTCGCGTCAGCCCTCGCCAACGTCAACGGATTGCTGGCGGAAAACCGGCCGGTAGTTCGTTCAACGCTGAAGCATCTGGATAGCACCAGCGCCAAGGCCGATCTGCTGCTCGATGACTTCAAGAAGACTTTGGCGAAAGCGAACGACGCAGTAGCGAATCTCGACTCGATACTGGCGGAGAACAGGCCCGAGCTGCGCGAGTCCATCAAGAAATTGCACGAGGCGCTGATCTCCGCCGCGTCCGTCTCCGATCAACTTGACCACACACTGAGTGCCAACAGTGAAGACATTGACGAAGTGCTCGACAACATCCGGCACATCACCGAGAACCTGAAGGAATTCACGGACGCTATCAAGGAGAGGCCGTCGTCGCTTATTCGGTCTTCGTCGCCGAAAGAGCACCGGCCCGGAGGAGGAGAGAAACCGTGAATGGCGGCGCACTGAAACGAAATCTACGCCCAGCACGACTCGACTCGGCGCTGCTTGACCCTGTTCGGGTCAATCCCGCGAGAACTGAAAAGGCGAGTACTAAGCCCTGCACGCTTGGCGTCTCCATAGCGACAATCGTGGCCTGCCTCGTTCTCTCGTCCTGCGGCGCCATAACGCCCGTGAAGTATTACAGGCTTGACGTGGTCCCAAGCAGCGCGCCATCCGCAAGCTCGACTTACCCGGTGACGTTGATTCTCGGGCAGATCACCGCGCCTGATCTCTTCCGGGACAACAAACTTGTCTATAGCACCGGTTCTGTGCAGCTCGGAACTTATGATAACGAGCGCTGGGCCGAAGCACCGACGGAGATGATCGAAAATATGCTGATCGAATCGTTGCGTGCCTCGGGACAATACCGGACGGTGGAACGCATTTCGAGCAGCGCGCGTGGCGATTACGTCTTGCGGGGACGTCTCTCCGCGTTCAATGAAGTGGATACGCCGCACGTGGCGGCGCGATTTTCGATCGAGCTGGAATTATTCGAACGAAAATCGGGCACAGTCGTCTGGACTCAGCCCTATTCGCACGACGAGCCGGTAAGCACGAAGAATGTGCCGGCCGTCGTCGACGCATTGCAGACGAATGTGCGTACTGGATTACAGCGACTCACAAGTTCCCTCAGTCAATACTTCGCCTCGCAGGCGGCACACTAGCATCCAGAACTTAAAAACGGTAAGAAGCTGACGCGCTTTATCCCGCGCGACGTGGCGTGCCCGACGGGCAATTGTAGCGGCGGGCTTTCTGCCCGGCACGTTTGCTAAAGGCGGGTGTGTAAGTGCCGCGCGCAGAAGAAGCAAGGCTGCCCAGTCTCAACATTTGCCTATCCGGCACATTTGCCAATCGATGCGCCAGCCGCGCGATGGCGAAATTCCGAAATACAAATCATGGGCATGCAAATAATCGGGTTGACACTCTTCCCGTCCCGTGATATTTCGAGCGTATTCGTGTCTCGACGACTCAGTCGAGGCATTCGGATCCCACCGGACTGAGAGGCCAAGTTTCGACGGGATCCACCCAGCAACACCCCACCCCGGGAGGTGGTAGCTGCAAGGCTGTCACCTCCCGCTTCTATTTCCGCTCGAATTTAACCTTGGCGCGCGCGACGCGCACCACATCTGCCCGCGTGCAGATGCGATACCGGGTCCGGGCGGGAGTATAATGCGCGCGGGTCGATCCCAGGGTACCTTGCCCTGCGTACCAAGGAGACACCTATGGGTTTGCAATTTTGCGTTCGCCGCCATGAAGACGTGGTGATACTGGACCTTTGCGGCCGGGTCACTATCGGAAACACCAATGACGAGCTGAGCCGTGAACTGCGCTCGCTGGCAGACAGCGAATCGCGCAAAATCCTTGTGAATCTCAGTGACGTCCCTCAAGTAGACAGTTCCGGAATCAGCACGATCGTGCGGACATTCGTGACGCTGCGGCGCGCAGGCGGCAGCTTGAAGCTCCTGCGGCCCACGGGGCACGTCTTCGAAGTTCTCGACATCACCCATCTGCTCCAAACGATTCCCACCTTCGACGACGAGATCAAGGCGCTCGAAAGCTTCCGCGAAGCTAAGTCATGATTCTGGGCGCCGCCTGCGCGCTCGCAAGAGTCGTCTGAATCTACAATTTATGGGCGGTTAGGCTCGGGATGCGGGCTTGGTGAACCGGAGCGGCTAGGCGTTCTTCTTCAGTTCGTTGAGCACAAGCTTCGCGACGTCCTTCAGCGTGTCAAAGACTCCCTGCCCCGTAATGGCGACACCTTCGAGAACAGGCTCGTCTTTCACCATGAGCTGTTTCTTCAATTCGTCCACCGGAAGGATATTCGGAAGATCGCGCTTGTTAAGCTGCAGGACGTAAGGAATCGTGTTGAAATCGAGGTTGTGATCGCGGAGATGCTCGCGAAGGTTATCGAGCGTTTCCAGATTGGCGTCGAGACGTTCTTCCTGCGAATCCGCGACGAACACCACTCCGTCGGCGCTTTTCAGAATCAGGCGGCGGCTGGCTTCGTAAAACACCTGCCCTGGAACTGTATAGAGGTGAAAGCGAGTCTTGAATCCGCGCACCGTGCCGAGATCGAGAGGCAGAAAATCGAAGAACAACGTGCGATCGGTTTCCGTCGCAAGCGAAACCATCTTCCCTTTTTGATTGGAGCCGGTATGCTCGTAGATCCATTGCAGATTGGCCGTCTTTCCGCCCAATCCGGGACCGTAATAAACGAGCTTGCAGTTGATTTCCCGTGCGGGAAAATTGATAAACGGCACGATTTCCTCAAAATTTAGTAGGCTCGCCCTTTATAGCACACCGCTCGGTCACGGGCCAACGCGCCCCATCCCCCTCGCTTCTCAACAGATAATGCCAATTGAGCCACAGTCGAGCAGGGCGACAAAATCCGTCCGGGCCCGAAACGCTCGCATTCAGGCTTCGAAATCTTCACTCCCTAGGGTCACACCGCCGGGATTGAGATGCTTGCGATAGCGCGGCGGCTTACTACGGGCCAGCGTACGCGTCAGTCTGCGTCGTGTAGGACGGACCAGCGGGGACCTGGCGATAATCGCGGTACCACGGGGCACGGTAGCGCATGAGGTTGGCAAAGCCGCGGCACGGGTTCAGGAATGACATTGAAAATAGATAGAACGGATTTGAAGTTCTCTGGTCGAGACGCCGGATAACAATCTTGTCCATGTAATCCTCGGCGATCGCCCACACCCAGCCGCCGACCGGCGTAACCACGAGGCCCACCGAGCCCGTCCCGTTCGTCCACTTCTTCGCGTCGTGATCGTAATAGACATGCTGCCCCGTGTTGCCGAATGACGCTTCGCTCACCGGGCCCAATTTCCACTCCGCGCTATAAATGGTTGACCACAGAAGCGCCCACAGCCGCGAGTGCCAATAGGCCTTCGAGTTTTCGAATTGAAGCGTTTTTCCGCGAGGATCGTTCTGGACGAAAATGTCCATGGAGATCGCGCCCATGATCGGATGGCCGACGTAATCGTCGAGTACAGGATTCGAGTCGTTCCAGCGGCTGAAACGGAATCCGGCGTCGGCCTGCATCCAGTCCTGAAACCAATGGCCGTGCGTGGTCGCGAACCAGATCCATTTGTTCGTCGAGAGATTCCACACTTCTTCGACCGTAAGGTCCTCGGCCTGTTCAAGTAGCGCCGCCCTCCAGTGGAACTTGCACGCCTTGCCGTCAATCTCTCCAGCGGCGCATTTTTGGCTGATCTTCAGCTCTTCCTCGGAGCGAAGCTTGCGCACGTGAACTTCCGGGGAAGCCGCACTGGAGCGTGCCTCCGCGGCATCAAATGCAATCTTGGGCTTCGATGGCTCGAGAAGGAAATTGTTGTCGCGCGATTGCCAAACGGGAATGAGAATGTCCGCGGGATGCGAGTTCGCCACAGTTTGGGCGTTCGCCGAAAGCGGAACGAGGCTCAGCAGAAACGCCAAGCTTATTAAAAAACGCAGTTTCATCAGCCATTCCCAGCCAAATCACGATTCGGCTGAACATGAACAAACCATCCCACCAGTTACACACGTTGCTAGGCATTATAGGAGACGCGAAATCCTTATCCAAGTCCGTAGGTGCCAGGGCGTAGGCAATATGCCAATCACAGCCTGAATTTGTTGCAGGGGATGCTAGATCGCTCGCTTCTCCCATTGGGTTTTCAGCAGTTCGTAGAAGAGTAGGATGCGGCCGTTGGCAGGAATCAGTTCCTGGCTCAAATATTCGAATCCGAACTTCTGCAAAATGTGCTCTGACGCGTCATTCCCCTTTTCCACGTCAGCCAAGAGACGAGCTGAGCGCACGCGGGTAAATGCGACCTCAATGAAAGCTTTAACGGCTTCCGAGGCCAGGCCTCTTCGCCAGTACGGCCGGGCCAGAATGTATCCGAGGTTTGTTTCCGTCTCGTTCTTCCCAGTCCGTATGCCGCAAGATCCAATGTACTTCGCTTCTTTCTTGAGAATCGTCGCCCACAGTCCGAAGGTTTTTGTTGGCCGTCCGAGATACTCATCCCGAAAACGAAGCAGCGCCTTTTCGAGAGGCCAAGCCTGCCCTCCCATGTAACGCCGGACCTCGGGGTCCGTGTGCATGGCGACAAAGTCTGCCTCATCCTGAGGTTCATGCGTCCGAAAGAGCAATCGTTCCGTCTCGAGAAAAATCATAGTCTGCGCCAGACTAAACGAAGCTGAGCCACTACAGGAGCAAAATCACGAGCCGAGCCGGAGTCTCAAATAATTTGATCGCGCCGGCCAACCGGCCTTCCGTAAAGCGATCTCTTTGCCACGCGCAATTTGAACCGTATACGTCGGGCTATTTGACAACATCGATGGTTAAGCTCGTTTGACCGTTTCGCTGCTGGGCCGTTATAATTGTTATTCCCGCTTGGCCCCGAAAGCTCGCTATGAGGGGTGGGCGCTGAGCGTGCCGTTGCTGGCCCTGCTGCTGGCCGTCGCCCGCTGAATGCGGAATAATCCTTCGAAAGAATCAGGAGTAAGTCATGGTCAAGGCAACACAACTGCGCCCAGGAATGATCATCCGTCACGAGGGCGAACTCTATACGATTTTCAGCGTGGATCACCGAACGCCCGGAAACAAGCGCGGCTCCATGCAAACGAGGATGCGCAGCCTGCGAAGCGGATCGATGTTGGATTACAGGTTCCGCGCTGAAGAAACCCTCGAACGCGCCATTCTCGATGATATCCAATTCGAGTATCTTTACAGCGAAGGCGATATTTACCACTTCATGAATTCCGAGAACTACGAGCAACTCTCGCTGCAGAAGGAAATCCTCGGCGACGCGGTGAATTACCTGATCCCGAACATGCCGGTGAAGCTGGAGTTCTACGAGGGCAAAGCGATGGGCATTTTGCTGCCCGATACGGTCGATCTAAAGGTTGTCGACACCGAGCCAAGCATCCAGAAAGCGACAGCCAGCGCGGTGATGAAGTCGGCAAAGCTCGAGACCGGGCTCATCATCAACGTGCCTCCGTTCGTCGGCAACGGCGACATGGTAAAAGTGGACACCGCCGAGGCCCGCTACATCCAGCGCGTGCAGTAATCCCGCGCTTCCATTCCGAAACGCGTTACGCTCGCTTCGATTCGGCTCGAGGTTCGTGCGCCGTGGCAGCGGCAGATTTCTGAGTGAAAACCCGCCGGAATATCGCATCCACGTATCGCAATTGACGGCTGAGATCGAAAGTGTGCGCGAGGGCTTTCGCGTCGAGGAATTTCACGATGCCGGAGTCAGCGGCGACGGGGTCGCGGAAACTCGTCTCCGATTCCCACGCGGCCATCGCGTGTGCTTGCACTGTTTTGTAAGCGTCTTCGTGCGGCATTCCGTGTTCGACTAAATCCTGCAAGAGTTGCCCGGAAAAGACGAGGCCTTGGGTCGCGTCCAGATTGCGGCGCATCCGCTCGGGAAACACTTTCATGTTTGCGACGATGTCCGCCATTCGCGCCAGCATGTAGTCCACGAGAATCGTGGAATCCGGCAGAATGATGCGCTCGACCGAGCTGTGTGAGATGTCGCGCTCGTGCCATAGCGCGATGTTTTCCGTGGCCGCGACGGCATTGCCGCGCACGACTCGCGCCAGGCCGCAAATCTGCTCGCAGCCCACCGGATTTCGTTTGTGCGGCATGGCCGAGCTGCCGCGCTGCTCTCCACCAAACGGCTCTTCGGCTTCGCGAACTTCAGTGCGTTGCAGATGCCGAATTTCCGTGGCGATGCGCTCAAGCGACGCCGCGAGAATTGCTAGCGTTCCGACGTATTCGGCGTGGCGGTCTCGCTCGATTACTTGCGAAGTAATCGGCGCAACATCGAGCCCGAGCCTGCGACAAATTTTCTCTTCGATTTCGGGCCCGAGATGCGAACAGTTTCCCACCGCCCCGGAAATCTTTCCGACGGCAAGCTGTTTCGCTGCGGCGCGGAAGCGCTCGAGATCGCGCCGATTTTCCGCCCACCAGTTGGCAATCTTCAGCCCGAAAGTGATCGGCTCAGCATGAATGCCGTGCGTGCGCCCGATTTCGGGCGTGTCCTTGAACTCATACGCGCGGCGCTCGAGGATTTCGCCCATGCGTTCAAGTCCGGCGTCGATCAGCCGCGAGGCATCGCATAGCACTAGCGCCTGTGCCGTATCCACCACATCATTCGACGTCAGCCCGTAGTGCAGCCATCGCGCGGTCTCTGGATCGCCAATCGACTCGCCAACGGCCATTGTGAAAGCGATGACATCGTGTTTGACGCGCGCTTCGTGCTCATGAATACGCGCGACATCCACGCGCGCACGTTCGCGCAACCGCGCCGCCGCTTCGCGAGGTACGACGCCAGCTTCCGCCAGCGCTTCAGTGGCAGCCAGTTCCACTTCAAGCCATTTCTGGAAGCGATTTTCGTCGCTCCAGACGCGGCCCATCTCAGCGCGCGTGTAACGTGGAATCAACTTGGGCTCCTTTCAATTCAAGTCAAGGCAACCGCATGGGTGCAAATCGAAATCGAGAAAAGCGGGAGGAACTTCCCTGTTCCATAATAGCTGAATAGCAGCCGTATGGCGGATGAATGACGGATGAATTGGGATCCCGGCGGGAAAGGAGTGGCCGGGCTTGGGCGCGGCGGCGGGAGGGGTTGTTAAACGCCGCGCAGGGCCGACAAGCCAAACGTCTCTCGAGGACGGGAGAGACGCGGCTTGCAAGATAGCTAAGCTGTGAGAAGACGGCCGAGAGGCCGGACGATATGGCTACCGCGTCGATCGAGCGGCGCCACGGGCCGGTTTGCCGGAACCAAGGCTGGACTGCCAACCAAAGTTTCCTGCACGACCTTCTCTTCAGATGGATTGCCATTCGCAAACAGGGCTGGCGTCTTGCGGATCAATTCGATGCGGCTACGCACTTTGAATTTCACAAAGAGCGAGGACACATGAAACTTTACCGTGCGCTCTGAAATGCTGAGACGCGACGCGATTTCCTTGTTGGCGAGATTTTCGAGAACGCCGTTGAGGACTTCTTTCTCACGGCGGCTAAGCCCGACCGGGGAAGCGATAGCGCGGCCTGCATCCAGAAGCTGGCGCGCCTTCGACGTCACGCGCTCGAACAGGCTGCCAGCGGCTTTAACCATCACTTGATAATCGGTCGGAGCTTCACCCCGCACCAGACAGTGCATTGCGAGAAGACTGGCGGCTTCTTCCATCGGAAGCACTCCGTCGGTACCGGCTCGAACCTGGAACCGCGCGGCGCCCGTCTCTTTTTCGCAGAATACGTACACTTGAGGTGTGCAGGAGTGCGACTGAAACTCACGGTGGACAATTGAAGCAGCAGCTTTGCGAGACTTTTTCAGGGCGACCTCCCTGCTGCCAAGATTTAGTTGCGAGGGGGAAATGTCGAGAAGACAGCGCCCTTGTCAGACTGAGGCAAACCGTTCACTCAACCGCAGTACTTAGCCAAACCCGCCACTTCTAGGTATGCAGATTTGAAAAAGTGTATCGGCCCCCACGGACGACACCGAACCGCGTTAGGTACTAGAGCAATCCTAGTACCATAATTGTCAAAACGAGAACAAAATGAAAGTTGATGATATAAGGCTATTTAAGCAGGGGCATACGGGATATACCGTATTGAAACGCGTGTAGAGATTACTTATGGCAAGAACTTTTTCCATTACGGCATTCTTCCACATGCCACCCAACCTGTGGAAATCACGGCACTTTCACGCGCCGCTCACATCGAACTATAGGAGTAGTGGGCCGAGCGGTGTGCGTTGCGATGCGAGCAGCAATTCGCCGCGAAAAGCGCACTCGCTTGGCCGGCGATTCAACGCTTCCTCCGCGGAAAGGCGCGCGAGATCGGGAGTATTGTTCTGCTCGGAGAGGTGAGCAAGGACAACATAGCGCGGCCGTCCGTCGAAGACTTCCGGATCGGCAAGGAAATCGCTGACTACGGTGTTCGAGAGATGCCCCGTGCGGCTCATGACGCGTTGCTTGATGTACCACGGGTATGGGCCGACCTTGAGCATATCTAGATCGTGATTCGATTCCAGGATCAGGCAATCGGATTCGCGCAAATGATGCTTCACCAGCTCGGGGAGATAGCCGAGGTCGGTAACGATCGAGACTTTGATTCCATTGGCGCGGAATGTATAACCCACGGGATCTGCTGCATCATGCGGAATCGCGAACGCGGAGATTTCGATATCGCCAATCGTGAAGACGTCTCCGGCGCGAATGTGCTCGACGCGCGTCAGCTTCTTGTTGGCGCTCTCAGGAAGACATTTTCGGATTTCGCGGTGAGTTGACTCGGTTAGATACGCTGTTGCGTGCCACTGATGGCTGATCTGCGGGAGGCCGCAAGTGTGATCGGAATGCTCGTGAGAAATCAGGATGGCGTCAAGCCGCTCGGGCTTGATGTTCGCGGCCTCCATTCGCCGCAGAAGTTCCTTGCGATTGATTCCAGCATCCACCAAGAGGCAGGTGCACTCCGTTTGGAGCAACGTTGCGTTGCCCGCGCTGCCGGACGCCAGGATAGAAACGCGAAACGAGATGCCGAACCTCGCAGTCTAGATCTAAGACAGGCCCGCGAGGATAATCGCAAAATGCCGCGCGTGCGTCAATCCTGTTCGTGGTGGCAGTAGTGACTTTCGGTAAGCGAGTTTGTTCTAATCCTGCTTCGGCGTACCAGCGTGTGGCTTTGCTCTTAGTGCGTCGATCGACAGCAACACTGCCGCGACGAAAAACATAGCAGGAACGAGATATCGGGGCAGCCCGACAGAAGATTTCGCGTAACCCAAATAGAACAGAATCCCGGCGAGCGCGAATGCTGCTGCGGATATGAGCTTTGACTTGCTATTTATTGGCATTGATCCGCCATAGGCCCATTAGATGACAATTTTCCTCCTATTCAGCCTGCCCGATCCACGCCCCAAATGGTTCCACGGATATCTCGTTGGCGTCAACTTGGCTCGGAGCAGCGAATGACGACAACAGCGTCTTCAGCGATTTCGCCTTTAGGCCCTTCGACGCGAGATTAAGGTTCACCTCACGCGCCTCATTACTCATATTCAGGACCGCGACCACGTTCTGCCCCCTGTAGCTGCGCACGTAGGAAAGCACATTCGGATCGTCTTCGTTCAACGCAATATATTTGCCTTCCAGCATCGCTTTGTTCGTATGCCGCAGCGACAGCAATTGCCGGTAATAATTGAGAATCGAGTTTGGATCCTTCATCTCGCTATCGACGTTGTAGCTCTTGTAACGGCTGTCCACGGTCAACCATGGCGCCACGGTGCTGAAGCCGGCGTTCGTGCCGCTGTTCCATTGCATCGGAGTGCGTTCGCCGTCGCGGCCCTTTTCTTTCGGCCAGCCGAGTTTCCCCATCGAATCCTTTACGTCCTCCGGCCGTTTTGGATCGTTGTTTTCCATGCCGATTTCTTCGCCATAGTACATCACGGCCGTGCCGCGCAGCGTCAGGTAGAGAGACGCCATGAGTTTCGCGATCTGATCGTTGTGCTGCCCGTCGCCATAACGATCGTAGACACGCCGAATATCGTGGTTGCTCAGAACGTAGACCGGCCATCCGCCAGAACCCTCTACCCAGTCGATTTGCTCCCGGAAATCCGCCGGCGAGAGCCTGTTGACCATCGTGAACATGAAATCCATCGGCATGTTCAGTTCGTCGCCGTGCTCACCGTAATACCGTCTGAGTTGCGCGATGTCGCTGGTCCACGTTTCGCCGATTAGCACTGCGTTGTATTCGTCCGCCACCTTGCGCAGCCGCTGCAAGACGCCGTGCAATTCCGGCTGGTTCTTGTCATAGATTTCGCGCTCGACCGGATCGCCAAATGCATTCTTCTCGTCCCCAACGACAGGATTGTCGCGAAAGTGCGAATCCACGAACATCACGTCGACGGCATCAAGCCGAAACCCCGCGACGCCGCGCTTGTACCACCATCGCGTCACGTCAAACATACTTTTTTCAACTTCGGGATTTCTCCAATTCAGATTCGGCTGCGGAGCATAGAAATAGTGGTAATACCATTGGCCGGACGCGGGATCGTATTTCCATGCAGATCCTCCGAAGTTGGACGTCCAATTATTCGGCGGCAGGCCAGGCGCTTTGCCGTCCCTCCAGATGTACCAATCTCTCTTCGCGTTGGTTCGCGAAGATTTCGACTCTTGAAACCATTTATTTTGATCGGAGGTGTACGTCATCACGAAATCGAGCAGCACGCGAATATTTCGTGGCTTCGATTCGGCGAGTAACGCGTCCATGTCCTCGAGCGTTCCGTAGTCCGGATTCACGCCATAGTAGTCGGAGATGTCGTAGCCCCAATCAACCTGCGGAGAAGGAAACATGGGCGCGATCCAGATCGCGTCGACTCCGAGCCAGCGCAAGTAATCGAGCTTCGACGTGATTCCGGGAATGTCTCCGATGCCGTCGTTGTTGCTGTCGGCAAAACTGCGCGGATAAATCTCATAGAAAACTGCGTGCTGCCACCATGGATGTCCCTCTTCATCGACTGTGCTCTTCTGCGCCCAAGCAGCACAACCCAGCGCAAGGATGAGCAGAATCGCATCGCGCAAGACGCGTCCACGCATGGCAGGACTCCTCACCCAATTAAACTAGCGGATAAACTACTAGACAAATTGCCTTGTGGCTACCGAGGCGTGTCTGGGTACCTTGAAATTTATCGGCGGTCAGCAGGCAAGGTCGGCGGGCGTTAGCTTGAAGTCATCAATCGGGCCGAGAACCGTGGCGGCGATGCGCCCGGGGCGAAAGAATTCCTGCGCCACGTGCTGAATATCCTCGCGCGTGACGGATTCGAGCTGAGAAATCAGCTCATCAACAGAAAAAAATCGGCCGAAATACAGATAGTGCCGCGCGATATGAGCCATGCGCGAACCGGTGGACTCCATCGAAAGCAGCAACGCGCCTTTCAAATGATCCTTGGCTCGTCGAACCTCTTCTTCTGTAACCAGCTGCTCTTTCAAATTGCGGAATTCCGTGAGCACGGATTGAATGAGGTGCGCCGTTTTGTCAGCGGCAGTGGCGCTATAGACCGACAGCATTCCCGCATCCCGGTAAGGATTCATCTCACTGAAGATGGAATAAGCGAGACCCTGCTTTTCGCGAATGTTCTGGAATAGCCGCGAAGACATCCCGCCGCCAAGCAAACTGTTCAGGAGAGAGGCCGCGAATCGCCGTTTATCGGCCATCGGGAACGCCGCCACGCCGAGGCAAAGATGGACCTGCTCAAGCTCGCGTTTCGCGCGCAAAGTGATGCGCGGCTCCGGGGAGGGCGCGATTTCTGGATATCCGTTCGCCGACGGCTTGCGATCGGCGAAGCGCGAGCCGGCGAGATCGAGGAGTTGCGCGTGCGTCAGATTGCCCGCCGCCGTGATCACGATTTGGTTCGGTGCGTACCAGTGGCCGAACCAATCGCGCAGCTTCGACCGATTGAAAGCGTCCACCGTTTCGTGCGTTCCCAGAATCGGTTTCCCGAGCGCCTGGTTGTACCAGAAATTTTCGGAGAAAAGCTCGTGAACCAAATCTTCGGGATTGTCCTGCGCCATCTTGATTTCTTCGAAAATGACCGACTTCTCGCGCGTAATTTCTTCCTCGGCGAACTTCGGCCCGAGAACGAGATCGGCAAGGATGTCGAACGCGGCAGGCAAATGCTCGTCAATAATCCGGGTGTTGAAACAAACATGTTCCTTCGAGGTGAAGGCGTCGAGCATCCCCCCGATGCGATCGGCTTCGCGGGCAATGTCTTCCGCGGTGCGCCGCTCCGTGCCTTTGAACACCATATGCTCGATGAAATGCGAGATGCCGTTGAGATCACCGGGCTCGCGGCGCGACCCGTGCAGAAGCCATATGCCCACGGCGACCGACCGGACATGGGCCATTTGTTCGGTGATTACAACAAGGCCATTTGATAGCGTAGTTTTTTCGATGTTGCGCGGAGTCTCAGTCATTTTGTTTATTGATTGTGGCACGGGCGCGCTCGAAAGTCATATTGCCGTGCAACAAGGCGCGGCGGCGAATCATTTCGACTGGTCCAAATATCCCAACAGAGCCCGGAGGCCCCTGCCTCCGGGTAATTAATGCAATCTCAGCGACTCGGTGATTAAAGAAGCTTTTCGTCGGGTGAGAGCTTGCCGTATTCGCTCGAATAATGCAGCGGAACATCCGCATACGCGCCTTTTTCGAGCGAATAAATTTCACAGCTCGAATACGGCCGTGAATAGATGTGCAATGTGGCCGCGCGGCCGCCGAATTCAAGCAGATTCAACACTTGATGCACCGGCTCTTCCGGCCGGACGATGCCCGGATGCTCCGCGTCCATATCGTAAAAGTCCGTCGGCACAAGCGAACACTTGCCGTGCACAGGATCGCGAGCTTCCACGCGGAAATTCTGCACGCGCAGCTTGCCGATCGGCACGGCCATCCAGCAATTCTGGTCGCGGTGATTGTGAATGCGGCTCACGTGCCCTGATTCCCAGCAAAGCGCGATGACTTCGAAGAGCTCGCACTTGTATATCAGATTGCGGGTGTAGTGGCTTTTTGTGTAGAAGAGATACGGCGCAAGCGATTCCGGAAGAACTTGGTTGTCACGAACAAATTCTTCGACGCGCGCGAGCGTGAATTCCCCTTCGTGGATGGCGGTGAGCTTCTTCACCCAATCATCAATATGAATCCGCTGAATGGCCGGCGGACGCGCTCCGCGGTCAGAACTGGTGGGCATTGCGGCATTATAACTCTGCTGGCGGAAGACGGCGTCGAAAAATGCGCTTAAACGCTCGTGTTATGATGAATTCGAGCAGCCGTCATGTCCCTCTCGGAACCTGCAAACAAATCGAATCTTCTCGGCAAATCCCTTGCGGAATTGCGCGCCCTGGCGGTGTCTCTCGGCGAACCGGCCTATCGTGGCGGTCAGCTCTATCACGCGTTCTATGCAGAAAAGCGATTCGACGTCGCGGCGATGGCAAATCTGCCGGCCGGGTTTCGCCAAAAGCTGCGGGACACTACGCGAGTGGCGCTTCCAAAATTTCTGCGGAAGTATCCGTCCGCCGACGGCACGATGCGATACGTTCTCGCAATTGACGCGCCGGATGATTTTTCATCGAATGCTGAAACTACTATCGAGACCGTTTTCATGCCGGGGGAAAACCGCCAGACGATCTGCATCTCAACGCAGGCGGGCTGCGCGGTGGACTGCGGTTTTTGCCTCACCGCGACGCTCGGACTGATTCGAAATATTTCCGCGGGAGAAATGTTGGGCCAGGTGCTTGTCGCGCTCGAAGACCATCGAGCTGAACTCAAGCCGCGAACGAACATCGTGCTGATGGGACAGGGCGAGCCGCTGTTGAATTACGACGCGGTGATGGCCGCGCTGCGAATTCTGATGGATCCGAAAGGCATGGCGATTTCGCCGAAGCACGTCACGCTCTCGACGAGCGGCATCATTCCGGGAATCGAGCGGCTGGCGCAGGAGCCGGTTCGGCCGAAGCTGGCGATTTCGCTGAACGCTTCGAACGACGAACAGCGAAACACGATCATGCCCATCAACCGAAAATATCCGCTTGAGACGCTGCTCAACGCCTGCCGGCGATACCCGCTGCGAACTTGGGAGCATCTGACGTTCGAATACGTGCTGCTTGGCGGCTTCAACGATTCGCCGGAAGATGCGCGGCGCGTGGCGCGTTTGCTCGCCAACATCAGCGTGAAAGTGAATTTGATTCCGTGGAATCCCGGCAATCTGCCGTATCAGCCGCCCGACGCCGATCGCATTGAAGAATTTCGCCGCACGCTCACGGAGAAGGATGTTCCCGCATTCGTACGTTACTCGCGCGGACAAGATGTAATGGCAGCTTGCGGACAATTAGCATTGCTGGAGACGAGCGGCACACAGCCGCTGGCACAGATTTCGATGCAGTAACAGGCGGCCAACGGCAGCAGTTCGTCACGCCGGCATCTTGCCGGCGTTTTCGTTTTGCGCCGCCTCGATGAAAATTCGCCGGCAAGATGCCGGCGCTACGAGTGACCGCCCGCCATCGTTGCGGCTTGATCGCTGGGCGACGATTGCGGCGCGAATGCCCGGTCAATGCGATAGAGGATGTACGCCGTAGCGGCTCCGGCCGGAACGGTCAACCACCACCCTTCTGCAGACGCAAGAACAAGTCCGCCGGCCAGCGCGGACACCAATGCTTCAGGAAATGTCCCCGAATGCGGCACTGCCATCGCATTCCGAGCCCATCCTCCAACAATCGCGACTAGGCTGGCAGGAATTATCGCGCCCGCCACGATCCAAATCGCGACGTTTTGCCGGCCCAGCAGAGCCGCCGCATGCCGCAAAAGAAACGCGATGAACAAAGTGGGCACGAATCCCAGCATCAATGAAAAGAAATAAAAATACATGAGTAGAACGGCAGCGGAAAAGTTTGCGCCAGCTAATGCGTTCCGGTCTTTGATGCAGATGGCAACGGTCATGAAGAAACAACCGCAAATCCAAGCGGCGAGGTAATAGGCGAGGCTGCCACGGCGGGTCATCGTCAGATTGCGGGCTTGATCACGACCGGCTCAAATCCGGCGCTGGACGTTCGGGAAATCCACCCAGACTTTTACGCCGCAAAAATGCGAGCCTTCCGTGCAGATCGGAGAAGAAATTCCAGCGCGCAAAACGCATGGGGGACCGATATATTGCGCGAGCTCCGGGAAAACTTCGCGAACCTCGGCGACTTCTTCCATCGAAGCTTGGTAAATCTCTTCCTGCGCATTGAAGCACGTGCGCATCGTCCACTTATGGAGAAGATGCAGCAGCGATCCGGACTCGACGAGCCGCATCGCCTTCGCATTGGGCAGCAGATAGAGCGCGAATTCGCGCGGCACGCCGCGATCGAGTAGGGCATTTTTCGCAGTCCAGGCCGCCGACATGGCTTCTTCGAACACCTCACGGGCGCGCGGATTTCCCGCAATCAACATCGGCATGATGAAATCCGGCGCGCGCGTATCCGCAAGCGTCAGCAGCGGGCGCGAACCGGGCACCATGCGATGGCGCTGATCCTGGCTGTCTCCGGTATGGCTGATTTTCTTGGCAAATGTGAAATTGGCATGCTGGAGCGCCCGCATAATCGGCGCGTGCACGCCGATATTCAATGTCTCGCGACGATAGGGATTTCGAGCCGGATTGAGCAGCCGGTCAATCGCCTCGGCATCCGGGCATTCGGCCGAAGTTAATCCCAGAACTGCGCGATACGCGTGGGCCATCACCGGCAAGGCGCGCGGCGTATAGTCAACCAGCTTCGACGTGCGCCCGCCGAGCCGCGCATCAAATTCGTGCGCGAACGCCTCGCCATCCGCCAGCGGCTGCTTCCATTCCGGCGGATCTTCCATGGGCTCGTTGTTGAACCGATCGAAAAATTCAGGATCGATCCCGCGAACCGCGCCCACCATCGAGCCGATCACTTCGCGGGCTTCCGTCGGCGTATCCGAAGCTGCCTGCATGCGCCACAAACGATGCAGAACGATGCCCGAAACCGTGTGCACCATCGTCGTGAACGCTGCAACGGGAAGAACGTAGCGCGCCACTTCAATCGCGCGCTTCGCCGACTGCTGCGCAACTTTCTTCACGCGCTTCGGATGTGACATATCGCTCACGTGCCAGATGTCGCCGAGAATCTCCCGCGCGTCGGGCTCAAGCAGCGCGGAAAGTTCGCGGTAATAATCCCAGGCGCGCGAAATGGCGTGTTCGTAGATGGCGCGTTCGTCGGGGCCAAAGCGCGGCCCCTGCGGCGGAACGTAAGCTTGCGCGCGATCGAGGCGAACGTAGCGCTGGCTCTGTTGCTCGGAATTATAGAAAGGGTGCGCGTGGAGAAACGACCACACGAACTGCCGGCTGATATTTTCGAGGCCGAATTCGAAGTGCGCGTGCTGATAAACAGTGTGATGGCCGCCGTAGAAAGTAGCCGCGCCAATATTCACGCGCTGCTTTTCCGTGATCTCTTCGGCGCCAATCAACCGCGGCGAATAGCACGTCCTCGCGGCAGCAATCGCGGAATCGAGAGGATGAGCGGATGCGTTGCGCAGCGTGACGCGCGGCTCGGCAGTTTCAACGAGCGATTCAGGAAATGCGCTGGAGGGTGCGGGTACAGGTGTCGCCATGGATGCCCGGCATTTTACACTGCCGCGCAACTCCGGTCAGCAACTTGCGACAGGCTTAGTCTGTCGCGTTGTCATTCTGAAGGACATCCGACGAGGATGTCCTGAAGAATCTACATTTCGGCTGATCGAGCGTCAAATGCAGAATCCTCGCGGGCGGCGCTTACTCGGCGCCAATAGGACGGCTCGGAATGACAACGTTGGGAGAACGCGCTCTCAGGGAGCACCTGAATGACGACGACTCTTACTTCTTCATCGCCTTTTCGTATTTCTTATTGAACCGCTCGACGCGCCCGGCCGTATCAATCAGCTTCTGCTTGCCGGTGAAGAATGGATGGCAGTTCGAGCAGATTTCCACACGAATCAGATCGCCCTTGAACGTCGAGCGAGTCTTGAACGTGTGGGCGCATGCGCAGTGCACGGTCACTTCGTGATAATCGGGATGAATTCCGGCTTTCATGGGGAGTACTCCAATCCGTCCAGGCCGGTCTGCGCGGCTATTTCACGAACGCTGCAACCACAGCCGCGTCGCTAGGCCCAAGAACGAATCACCATTATACGCGAATTTGCCAAATTCTCCAATTTCGTCCAGAAACCCAGAAGAACGATAGGTTTACGTCGCGGCGTTACTTGGCGGACCGCCTGATCAGGATACGAACGAGCAGCCCATCCGGACGTGACCGCCATCGACAGGCGTCGTATAGGCCTTGCGGAGGCTGACGCGAAGAGGCGGCAGGATCGGAACGTGCAGAACTGCCGAAAACTCATTCGGAAGATCCTCGTTCGTCTCGAACAAGAGCGCGACGCCCCCGTAGCTCAAGTCAAGCACCGCCGCAGTTTTCGCCGGGACATCGAGGACGGCATGCGCCTTTGTTCCCGAGAGAGAAACGCGCTCCCATTTGCGCGGGTGCTGCGCAGGCTTCGGTTTTGAAGCAGCTGCGGGAATGAACGGTGCGCCAATTCCGGCGGGAGGAACATACCCGGGAGGAATTGGCGTCTCGCGGCGCGGCGGCGGAACTTCGCGCGGCGGCGCGGAAGTCGAAGGCATTGACGCGACAAAGTACGCGGGCGGCGCGGGCGGCGCAGCCGGAGTCTCAGCGGGAGTCACGCGCGTTGTTTGCCCCGAATGCTTGAGCGCGTAAAGCCGCTCATCGGAAAGCTGAACGAGATTTTCTTTGGTGTCCGCGTCTTGCGGATAGACGGCCATTCCAAAGTCGAGCGTCGCTGCCACTTTCATCTTCAGCGGCGCCACTTCGTTTTCGAAATTGTTTCGGACGCGGCGGCAGAGCGTGGCGGCCTGCTCGGGATCCGTTTGCGGCAACACCAGCGCAAATTCGTCGCCGCCGATGCGGAAAGCGAAGTCCGAAGCGCGAAGCGTCTTGCGCAAATTGTTCGCAGCGAGCTGAAGGACTTGGTCGCCCTTCATGTGGCCGTACTTGTCGTTGATTTCCTTTAAGCGGTGAAGATCGAAAAGGACGACGGCAAGAAGCCCGTTATAGCGTTTCGCGCGATTCAGTTCTTTGTCGCACGTCTCGTCAAAGAGACGCCGGTTGTAGAGGCCCGTGAGCCCATCGGTCGCAGCGTTGATTTGCAGCTTGCGATAGGCATCGTATTCGAGCAGGACGGGAACCTGGAGAAAATGCGATGCGCCAAGCACATCCACCAGCGCCGTCTTCAGCGCGACGTGGCGGCCGAGCGCAGCCGAAAATTCCCTTTGCCGCTCAATGATGCTTGACCATGCCTGCGTGCTCTGTGCTTCGTCGAGATCCAATTGCGTAAACGACTTGAAAAAACGCTGCAGGAACGGCCCGCGCACAGCATCATCCAGACCCGCGAGGGTTTCTGCCAACAAGTCGAGAAAGCAATCGTCCGCCGACGGCTTCTGCGCCGGCTCACTGGACTGGGACATTTAGAGTTTTCTGCTCCGCGCGCTCGCGACAACTATTCGACTAACTGCGGGGGCGCACCTTGTATCAGCAAGCGCGAGTCCAAGGCAAGGAAAAACCGGAGTGTTTCAGCGCGGAGCTAACTGCTTGAAACTTCAGAGAGTCGTGGCAAATGAAAGCGGCTTATGTCGTTTTGAGAATGCCGATCGAAAGTCTATGAGCAAACCGCTTCCACTCTCCGGCGATTTTCGCCGATGTATCGTGTCCGAGTACTGTGAGTCCCGTTTAGTCAGACCAGCTTAATCGAGTGGCCGAACAAATTGGACGCCGATGAGGTGAATATCGCCGACTTCTTTCTGGCGAATTACTCGCGCCGAAATCGGTGCCATCGAAGCCGGAACGAGACCCGAGTTCGACACCGAAGGAGTCGGAACAGTCAGCGTGACCATTCCCTGCTTGAGCAGCGGCCGCGGGAGCGTTAGATACGCCCCCGTCGCGCTGATGTCGAGAGTCTTGGCGAGCTCGATAAAGTCCTCGCCGTACGCGTCTGTGCCCCGGACGAACATAGGAACCTGAAGGTGCAGCCGGCTGGCGTGTCTCCGGTCCGCGTTGCCAATTTCGATTGTTCGTTCGCGAGCAACGTTCTTTTCCATCACCATTGTTAGTACCCCAGTATTAGTACTTTTACTTCTCGCAATTCAATGGCAAGACGCCCTGCGGAAGTTACCAACCGTGTAACCATATGAAATAAATCGAGTTGACTTAGGATTACGTCGTCTCATTTTGAGCATTGGGAATACTCACGGCAATCGGAAGCTAATTCGTTTCCCTTTGTGTGCAAAAGTAGAACTTATTTACCATTGACACCTCCGGAGGTGTTTGCCACGATGCCCAAAGGTCGAGGGCCTTCCCCCTCTCATTGCAGTCGCACGAACGTCCTGAAGCTTTCTATGCGGCGGGCGATGTAGTCCAGGAGGATCAGTGTCCAAGCAAGCCCAAGCAGAACCGCCATCCCAGGCCCTAACGCTGCTGGGCGTCATGGCCAGCCTCCTTGACGCGATGGACCGGCCATTGTTGGTGGCCGACCGCGTCGGCACTGTTCTCTTTGCGAACGTTCACGCGCAGGATCGCCTGACCGCCGGTGGATTTCCTCCATCCGATCAACTCAATCTTTTCCGCGACCTCTTGAAAGCCGATGCCCGCAGTATCTTGGGCCAACTCGAACGTGGGGAGCAGGAAGTGGTTTTGCCGGTGGCTACGAGCGACGGCGAGACACACGTGAAAATTCGCTGGCTGCCGGAACCGGATTGGCTCGTTACCTATATCGACGCTTCGCCGTCCGATCGCGCAGCGGACTTGCCCGCCTCCGGCGTCGACATGGCTCAGACGGTTCACGAGTTGATGCAGGAGCGGGAAATCACGTACCGGAATCTGCTCGCTGCCTACCTGCGCTTGCAGGAAGTGAATCGCCAGAAGACCGTATTCCTCGCATCAGCCGCGCACGAGTTGAAGACGCCGCTTGCCGTAATGAAGGGCTACTACGATCTGCTGCTGTCGTGCTCGCTCGGAAAACTCAGCGAGAAGCAACGCGAAATTCTCGAGGAATCGAAGGAGAGCTGCGACCGGCTCGTGCGAGTCGTGTCCATGTTCTTGAACTATTCGGCGCTCGAAAGCGGCAAGCTCGTACTGCAACTTCGCGAAAACGATCTTCGCGATTGCATCAACGACGTCGTCTTGCGCTGGCAGGATTCCTTTCAAAAATCGAGGGTTCGTCTCAAGACGCACATTTCGAAAGATCTTCCGAGGCTCAATTTCGATTATCCCAAGTTACAACAGTGCATAGCGAATCTGGTGGACAACGCGCTCAAGCATACGCCGACCGACGGTTGCGTGACGGTTCGAGCCGAGCCCCATTTCTGGGAGCGCCGAATCGCAGAAGTTGTCCCGAGAGCCGAGCGGCGCCGCGAGCGTGAAAGCCGCGTGAACAGCGTGCTCGTCACCGTTTCGGACACCGGCGTCGGCATCGCCGCGGAATTTCATCAGGAAATTTTCGAGGAATTTGTGCGCGTTGATCCATCTTCCGCGGGAATGGGTCTGGGCTTGGCGATCACCAAGCGGCTGATTCAAGCACATCGCGGAAAGATCTGGGTAGATAGCCTTCCCGGATCCGGCAGCGCATTTTCGTTTCTGCTGCCGACGAATCTTGAATAAGAGAAACATTCATAGCGCAAACGCTTTCGAGCGAGGAAAATAGGGAAATGGAAACGAAAGAACGAATTCTGATCGTGGACGACGAACCCAGCATACGGAAGTATCTGCAAACGCTTCTCGAGGTGGACGGCTTCGACGTCAGTGCCGTCACCAACGGCAAGGACGCCGTCGAAACTGTGACCCGCGGCGATAAGCCCGACTTCATTATCCTCGACGTGTTGATGCCGGAAATGAACGGACTCGAGACATTGCGAGCGTTGATGCAAGTGGATCGCTCGCTGAACATCATCATGCTTTCTTGTTCGAATGAAGTGGGCACCGTCGTCGAGGCCATTCGCCTGGGCGCGCACGATTACCTCACCAAGCCCTTTGAAAAGCCTGAACTCGACGCGGCGCTTCTGAAATGCCGCCAGAAAATGCACCTCAGCGCCGAGAATAAAGCCCTGCGCGAATACTGCGACCAACTGACCGAAGACATGTCGTTCCTGGCCTCCAGCCCGCAGATGCTCAAAATCCGCCAGCATATTCTGCAAATTGCGCCGGTGGATGTTCCGGTATTCATCAGCGGCGAGAGCGGAGTCGGCAAGGAAGTTGTCGCTCGTATGATTCATCTTCGCTCCACGCGCCGCCAGCAGCCGTTCGTCAAGGTGAATTGCGCGGCGCTGCCCGGCGAGCTTTTGGAATCCGAACTCTTCGGCTACGAGCAAGGCGCGTTCACTGGCGCCGTTCGTGCCAAGCCCGGCAAATTCGAGCTCGCGAACAAGGGAACGATTTTCCTCGACGAAATCGCCGAGATGAGCCCGCACCTGCAAGCCAAGCTCTTGCACGTTCTGCAGGATAATCAATACTCGCGCCTCGGCGGACGCAGCGTCATCAACACCGACGTCCGCGTTCTTGCGGCGACGAACATGCACGTACAGGAAGCCATGCAGTCAGGGCGCTTCCGCGAAGATCTCTACTATCGGCTGAACGTTCTTTCGATTCACATTCCGCCACTGCGCGAACGCACGACGGAAATTCCCCTTCTCTTCCAGCATTTTTTGTTGAAATACAGCGAAAAATTCCAGAAGACCATGCCCGAGCCTTCCGCGCATCTTCTCGAAGCAGCGATGCGCTACCAATGGCCCGGCAATTTGCGCGAACTCGAAAACTTCACGAAGCGCTACGTGATTCTCGAAGATGAGGAAGGCAGCTTCCGTGAATTGCTCGAAATGACCACGGCGCAGCAACGCCTCTCGCCGCAGCCGGACACCACGACCCCGACGCGCGAGCAGGGCGGGCTGAAAGCGCTCGTGCGCGGCTTGAAAGACGAAGCCGAAGCAGAAGCGATCGCGCAAGCACTCGAAAAAACTCGTTGGTGCCGCAAGGACGCTGCGAAAATGCTTGGCATCAGTTACAAAGCGCTTCTGTACAAAATGAGACAATTCAATTTGGATTCCGGCCGCGGTTCGCGCGCCGTGCCGGCCGCTCCCGCAACGCGGACCGAGTAGTACCGGCAGCGGCAGAAAAACAGCGATTGCAATCTATTGCCTATTCAGGGCACACGACTGAAGAAAAAGTCTATTCAGCAAGCGGGTTGCTCGCTAATATGCGTCGCCAGGGGAGTGACCTGGAGTGGCGCGATTGACGCGCGGTGATGGGTCAGAAGTTGACCGCGAGTCAATCGATTAGGCTTCCCTATCATTGCAATGGGTTTGGGCGAACCCGGATCAATCTTGTTGGCCGAAGCAACTGCGACACAAAGCGTCTGGTATAGTGCGGACCTGAAATCGCATGTTGATTTTATTTGGTAGCAAGATTGCTGACCCCTTATAGGGGAATTTGCGCCCGATCTCGGTTTGAGGGGAGCATGCTGGAATGACAGAGCGTCGCACCGCTCGACGTTACGACTTATCTCTGCCAGTCCTCGTCCGCCTGCCGATCAATCGTGAGCCCGGTTCCCACAATGGCCAGACTCGCGATATCTCGACTCGCGGTGTTTATTTCATCATGACCAAGGACATGGCACCAGGCACTGAACTCGATTTCACGTTGACGTTGCCGGCAGAAATCACCCGCGGAACCGAAGTTTTTGTTCGCGCGCACGGGCGTGTAGTGCGCGTGGATAAGCGGCAAGACGAAGAGCACGAAAGCGTCGGCATCGCTGCTGTAATCGAGCGTTACGATATTATCCGGGGCAAGACCGCTTAGCGAAATCTTCGCGGTCTCTCCCCGGGCCCAGCCCTCCGCTTTATTTCATTTCGCATCAATTTACCTCGCGCGTTTCAGTCATCAATCATCCTCGCTTCCTTTAGCCATCCCCTTTTGCCGGCGACTTTTCGATTGCACCTCATGCGCTTCGGAATTAGGATGGCGGTCGATTTCGCCGGCGGAGGGACTCTCATGAAAGTAGCGGACGTGATCGCCTCCCGTAAAGAAGTCTATTCCATCAGCGCCGAAGCAACGGTGTACGACGCGGCGCGCTATCTGCGCGAACACGGCGTGCGCTCCGCCGGCGTCGTCAATAAGGAAGGCAAGCTCATCGGCGTGGTATCGCAAAGCGACGTCTCCGACAAAGTAGCCGCGGAGAACAAATGCCCAGCCTGGATGCGCGTTTCAGAAATCATGACGCCCAAACTCGTCTCGGTGCCGCCGGAAGCGCCCCTCGATGCTTGCCTGCAACTCATGGAAAAATTCGGCATCTATCATCTGCTCGTAGTGGACGATAAATCGCGATTCCACGGCATGATTTCCGTCAGCGACTTGCTCGCCGTTATCGCTTCCGATGAAAAGGCGCGGGCCGACCTCCTCGAAGACCTGATCTTTCCCAAGCGATAGTCGGTGGGAGCCCCCTGCTTCAGCAGGGGGAGCTGGACTTTTGGTCCAGCGGAAGAGAATCTCGCTCTCCATGGGCTTTCAGCCCCGGCCTCCTCGCTCGGCTCAGAAGCTCTTGTACCTGTGAATCCGTTTCCTCACTGCCGGGAACGCGATTTCCGGGTATTGAACCTCTTTTCCTCAACTCACAACACCGACTGAACCCGCCAGGACGTACTCCCGAGAAATCGAGGTAGTCCTGTTACTACCTTGTATCCAGCGGTAAACAGGTTACTTAGCCAGGCTGCACTAAGGGTTCAGCCGCTTCCGGCTGTTCCCACCTATGAACTCGCCTTTGGCGGAAGGAGTGCACTGATCATGGTGGACGGAAGAACGCGAAGCTTGCGCATCCAGCATGCAAGCATCGCAAATCCAAGGAGTTGGGCGGCAAATGGCTGCGGATAGCATCGTAGACGGCTTCGCATCGAGCAAAGGGCAGGACGCGCCTCCGGGCAGCGTCGTCTTTGGCTCATCCGAAGCGATGCGCCCAATCCGCCTGAAGGTCGAGAAGGTTGCGGTCACAAACATACCGGTTCTGATTCAAGGCGAGAGCGGTACGGGCAAGGAAGTCGTCGCTCGTCTTATCCACCAGCTCTCACCTGTCGCCAGCGGCCCATTCGTCAAGGTGAACTGCGCGGCAATCCCCGGGACGCTTCTCGAAAGCGAGCTTTTCGGCTTCCGTAAGGGCGCCTTCACCGGCGCGTACAACACGAAGCCCGGCCGCGTGGAAATGGCTGACGGCGGCACGCTATTCCTCGACGAACTTGGCGAACTCGATTCTTCGTTGCAGGCAAAACTTCTGCAATTTCTTCAGGACGGGCAATTCTGTTCGATCGGGGATCAGGAAGAGAAGCGCGTCGAAGCGCGAGTGATTTGCGCGACCAACCGGCGCCTCGAAGATGAGATCGAAGCCGGCCGTTTCCGCGCCGACCTGTTCTATCGCATCAACGTCATCAGTCTTCACCTTCCTCGCCTGCGCGATCGCCGCGAGGACATTCCCCGGCTCATCGAATTTTTCCTCGCGCAGTTCAATGCGCGCTTTCAGCGCAGCGCTCCTTCGCCCTCGCGCGAACTCATTCAGTCATTTCAGGATGCGGAGTGGCCCGGAAATATCCGCGAGCTGGAAAATCGCGTCGCGCGCTACGTTATCCTGGGCGGCGAAGACGCATTTCGCAGCGAGTCAGCACCCGCGCGTCCAGCGCTTCGCCCGATTCAATTCTCCGAGAATGGCACGATTCCGCTCAAGCGAATCGCCAAGCAGGCTGTTCGCGAAATGGAGCGCGACCTCATTCTCAAAGTTCTCCAGGCCAATCACTGGAATCGCCGCAAGACCGCCCAAGTGCTTGCCATCAGCTATCGCGCCTTGATTTACAAGATTCGTGAAGCAGGGCTTTCGCAACGGCAGAATCGCAAACCCGCGGCAGGACCAGCGGGCGGCGAAGGCACCGCGGCGTAAAGCTATTCGCGACACAGTTATTCCCTCTCAGGAATATTGACCGGTTCGGCGGAAGTGACGGAACGCGAGGTTTGTGTCCCGCCGCTTCCGTTTCGCCGTTCGCATCAGCCCTCCGCGCACAGCCGATGGCAACGATGTTCGTGGCGCGGGCATCTTGCCCGCGTCTTTCCGCGCAGATGCCTCGAACGAACGTCCAACCGCGCTCTGTTAACCGCTCGGGCCATCTGTTGCTCCATTGAAACAATACCGCTAGCCCCGCCCGGCTCAGCCGACTAAACTTTATATTCCGCACTATTCCCGCGGGAACCTGAATGAGTGACAGAACCCAACGCCGCCAAGCCCTTTTCGACGCGCTCGAGGAGCGAATCCTTGTCCTCGATGGCGCCATGGGCACTATGGTGCAGCAACAAAATCTCTCCGCCGCGGACTTCGGAGGGTCATTCCTCGAGGGCTGCAACGAAGTGCTCGTGCGCACGCGGCCGGACGTGATTCTCGGCATCCATCGTGGCTACCTCGAAGCCGGCGCAGATATCATCGAGACGGATTCGTTCGGCTCAACACGCATCGTTCTCTCGGAGTACGGCCTCGAAAACGAAACCGTTGAGCTGAATCGCAAAGCGGCCGAGCTGGCGCGGCAGGCCGCCGATGAATATTCAACGCCGGATCGCCCGCGCTGGGTGGCCGGCTCCATCGGCCCAACCACAAAAGCGATTTCGGTTACCGGCGGCGTAACCTTCGATCAGTTGTGCGAGAATTTCTACGAACAGGGCAAGGCGCTCGTCGAGGGCGGTGCTGACATCCTCGTAATCGAAACGAGCCAGGACACGCGCAATATCAAAGCGGCACTTCTCGGCATCGAGCGCGCAAAAAAAGAACTCGGCTTCGATGTTCCCGTCATGGTGTCGGGAACGATCGAGCCCATGGGCACGATGCTCGCGGGACAAACGATTGACGCGCTGTGGTCATCCATATCCAATGCGAAATTGCTTTCGATCGGCCTGAACTGCGCCACCGGGCCGGAATTCATGACCGATCACATTCGCACACTCAGCGAAATCGCTTCCACGCGCGTATCGTGCTACCCCAACGCGGGCTTGCCGCGCGAGGACGGTACATATTTGGAATCGCCCGAAACTCTCACGACGCAGCTCGCGCGATTTGTGGATCACGGCTGGCTGAATATCGTCGGCGGCTGCTGCGGCACGACGCCAGCTCACATCAAAGCGCTGGCCGCGATGGTAAAAGGGAAAGAGCCGCGGCGCGTTCCCGCGCCCAAACATCAGGCGCTCTATTCGGGCATCGAGTTGGTGGAAGCAGACGATTCGAACCGGCCGCTTCTCGTGGGCGAGCGCACAAACGTGATCGGCTCGCGCGCGTTCAAAGATCTCGTCAACGCGGAAAAATGGGAGGAGGCCGGCGAAATTGCCCGCCGCCAGGTGCGCAATGGCGCGCAAGTAATTGACGTCTGCCTGCAAAGCAGCGAACGCGACGAAGCAAAAGATATTCCGCCGTTCTACGAAAGCCTAATCCGCAAGACCAAAGCGCCCATCATGATTGACACCACCGACCCAGCGTCGGTTGAACTCGCGCTCACTTACTGCCAGGGCAAGAGCATCATCAATTCCATCAATCTAGAGGACGGCGAAGATAAATTCGAGCGCATCTGCCCGCTCGCGCGTGCATTCGGCGCCGCCCTGGTCGTTGGCTGCATTGACGAAGACAAATTGCAAGCGCAGGCGTTCACGCGCGAGCGAAAGCTCGCCGTCGCCGAACGCTCGGTCCGCCTGCTCGAAACGAAATATGGCATCCCCGTCGAGAACGCCATCATCGACCCGCTCGTTTTCCCGTGCGCCACCGGCGATGAGAACTACATTGGCGGCGCGGTCGAAACGATTGAAGCGATCCGTCTGATCAAAGAAAAGATCCCGGGCGTAAAAACGATTCTAGGAATCTCGAATATTTCCTTTGGCCTTCCCGCATCGGCGCGCGAAGTGGTCAATTCCGTTTTTCTCTACTACTGCACGAAGGCAGGCCTCGATCTCGCCATCGTGAACACAGAAAAAATCGAACGCTTCGCCTCTATTCCCGAAGATGAGCGGCGCCTCGCGGAAAATCTGCTGTTCAACACGCCCCCCGCCGACGTTCCGGCCACGCATCCACACGCCGCCGCGCTCGAAGCGGTACCCGACGATTGGCGTCGGCAAAGCCGCGAGCAGAAAATCGCCGTCAATCAATTCCACATCGCGGCTGTCACCGGCCATTTTCGAACCACGAAAAAAGTGAAGAAACTCGCCGCGGACCTCCCGCTCGATCAGCGCCTCGCAACCTACATCATCGAAGGCAGCCAGGACGGCCTCATCGCCGATCTCGACCGCAAGCTCGCCGAACACAAATCGCCGCTCGAAATCATCAACGGCCCGCTCATGACCGGCATGACCGAGGTCGGCCGCCTCTTCAACAACAACGAGCTCATCGTCGCGGAAGTGCTCCAATCGGCCGAGTCCATGAAGAAAGCCGTCAGCCATCTCGAACGCTTAATGGAGAAATCCGAAACCAGCCGCCGCGGAAAAATCGTGCTCGCCACGGTCAAGGGAGACGTCCACGACATCGGCAAAAATCTCGTGGAAATCATCCTTTCAAATAACGGCTACGAAGTCGTGAATCTCGGCATCAAAGTTCCGCCGGAGGAATTGATCCACGCCTGCCAGGAACATTCGCCCGACGCCATCGGCCTCTCCGGCCTGCTGGTCAAAAGCGCGCAGCAAATGGTGATCACGGCGGGGGACCTGCGCGACGCCGGAATCGAGTTGCCGCTGCTCGTCGGCGGCGCGGCGCTTTCAGATAAATTCACCCGATCAAAAATTGCGCCGAGCTACGCGGGCCTGACTCTCTACGCCAAAGACGCGATGACCGGCTTGCGCCTGATGAACGAAATCATGGATCCTTCGCAGCGCGAACAGTTGACTGTGTCCGTCACTGCCACGATGGCAGCGCCATCCGGCAACGGAGCCGAGCCACCTCGAGTTGCTGTGGGCGAAGCGCGCAGCTCGCGCGTGCGCACCGATATTCCCATTCCGCCCGCGCCATATCTCGATCGCAAGGCCCGCGCCTTGCCGCTGCTCGCGGAAATCTGGACGTACATCAATCCTTATATGCTTTACGGCCGCAATCTCGGTTTCAAAGGCAATTTTGCCAACGCGCTTCACGAACGCGACGCACTCGCCCTCGAGCTCTTCCACAAAATGGAGGAAGTGAAGCACGATGTCGCAAAATGGCTGAAGCCGCGCGCCGTCTGGCAATTTCTCGAAGCCGAACGCGACGGAAATTCAATTCATCTGTATTCGCCAGGCGCAACCGATCCAATTCACACCTTCCGCTTCGGCCGCCAAGCGAAACCTGACGGCCTATGCCTGAGCGATTACATTCTCGACGCCGACGAGGGCCGCCGCGATCACATCGTGCTTTTTGTCGTCACGGCCGGCGAAAATGTGCGCGAGCGCGTCGAAGAAGCGAAAGTGGCCGGCGAATATTTCAAAGCTCACGCCACACAAGCGCTTGCAACCGAAACCGCGGAAGCCTGCGCCGAATGGCTCCATCGCCGCATTCGCGAAGAATGGGGTTTCCCCGATCCGCCCGCGATGACCATGCAGGAACGCTTCACTTCGAAATATCGCGGCAAGCGTTATAGTTTTGGCTACGGCGCTTGCCCCAATATGGACGATCAGCAAGGCATCTGGAAGCTGCTGCATCCCGACGAAATCGGCGTTCATCTTACGGAAGGAATGATGATGGAACCGGAGGCGAGCGTCAGCGCGCTCGTTTTTCATCATCCGGATTGCGCCTACTTCACCGTAAGTGAAGAAATCGAAGCCGTCCCGGCTAAACCGGACCCTGTCGTCTGATTTTCATCGAGCAGATCGAATCCCCACCAAGCTCGCGCTGCCCCACATCTTGCATTTCCGAAGTCGCCGCCGGAAAATTGCGGCATGGCACACGAATTCACAACCTCGTACATAAAAGATTCGCTCAGCCTCTTTCAATATTACAAACGCCTCGCCGAACGAGCCATCGAACAAGCTCCCGACGAAGCGCTCTTTACATCGCTTGATGCCGAATCAAACTCCATCGCCGTAATTGTCAAACACATGTCAGGCAGCATGCGTTCGCGCTGGAAGGATTTCCTTACTTCAGACGGCGAAAAGCCCGATCGCAATCGCGACGCCGAATTCGAAACTCCGCCCACAACACGGCGCGAGCTGCTCGAAAAATGGGAAGAAGGGTGGCGTTACCTATTCGCCGCGCTTGAACCGCTAGGCGACGCCGACATTTCGCGAACGGTGACGATTCGCTCCGAGCCGCATTCCGTCATGCAAGCGATCAATCGCCAGATCGCGCATTATTCGTATCACATCGGCCAGATCGTTTTCCTCGCGAAGCATTTCTCCGCCGCCAATTGGCGCGCCATAACCGTGCCTCGCGGCAAATCCGCACAATTCACCGCCGCCGTGAAAGAAGGCCGCGCATCGCAGCGTTAATACGCGTTAAGCCTTGCGCTCGCGAATGATGTCACACGCGCGCTATTTCTTCTTCGGGGGCAGATATTTCTTGTCAATGCTCGCCACGACGACGTAATTCGGATCCACCATCTCCGTCAAGTGAGTTTTCCCCACCTGAGAAAGCAATTCGTAAGCATCGAGCTCGGAGAGCCCGTAGTCCGCGTGAATCCACGAAACAAGCTGCGTGAAGGCAATGCGCAACGCATCGTCAACCGGCCGGTAAATTCCCGCAGCCATGATTTCGTGCTCGTTTTCGAAGCGCGGCCATTCAATCGCCTTGCCTTTAATCAGCCGCACGCGCAGACGAACTTTCAGCGGCACCTCGATCGCCGTTCCTGCCACTTCGCCATCCCCCATCGCCGCGTGCCCGTCGCCCATATAGAGCAGCGCCCCGGGCACATTCACCGGCAAGTAGAGCGTATTGCCGACGCTGACTTCCGGCGCGTCCATATTTCCGCCAAACTCCGCCGGCACAACCGAGCTGCGAGCTTCGCCGTCCGATGGCGCCACGCCAATGCATCCGAGGAAGATATGCAGCGCGATTGTTGTCGAGAAATCTGAATCGATCGCGTGAAACGTCGCCGTGTTCGACGCGTGGTCAATCGGATAAAACCAGATGCGCTCCGGCAGCGGTGGATTCAGCATCGGAGTGTAGTTCGTGGAATTCAGCGCGCCGAATCCTGGAGCGAACGCGCCAACGCCCTGAGTTCCATTCACATCCAGATTCAGAATGTCGATCGCCAGCGTGTCGCCCGGCTCAGCGCCATCAATGTGAAACGGGCCAGTGAGCGGATTATCTCCCTTGACGAGGCTCAGCGGATCACTGGGCTTCTTGATAACGTCGCCGAAACAATCGAGCGTATTGGTTTCGAGAATATCGCCCGAGTGCAGATGCTCCACCGGCGGCGCCGAACCGTAAACATATTTCACCACATCAATCGTGGCGTGATACTGCACCACGCGCGCAGATGAGCCGTCCGCGTTGGCCTGCGCAAACGCAATCGCCGGCGCGCAGAGAGTCGCGGCGGTAAACAGAATCAATTTCAGTCTCATGTGCGTCCTTTCTTCCAAAAAGGCGGCAGCGCGACGCGGAAATCGCCTACTGCTTCTTTTGTCCCGCATCAGTGCCCAAGAGCAATTTCATCAAATCAGTGGCCAGCGCCCCGGCATCCGCGGCATCCGAGTTTATCAGCACGATCACGCCAACGCGCTTCTCGGGCACAAGCATCATCATCGTGCTGGTTCCTTGCTGTCCGCCACTGTGCCCTACATCGAAAACACCCAGCGAATTGCCCGTGCCCCATCCAAGCGCATAACCGGTCGTCGTACCATCAGCCGCCTTTTGCGGAGTCCACATGATGTCTCGAGTCGCGCGCTCGACCAAGCGGTCATACAGTACCGCGATTTCAAATCGCGCCATGTCGTCCGCCGACGAAAGCCATCCGCCTCCCGGAATTTTGTAGCTCGAATCAAGAAATTCCGCGTTCTGAACAGCGCCCGATTTGTCCCGCGTATAAAATCTCGTGCGATTGTGAATGATGGCGAAGCGATCATCCGGCCGCGTATGCGTCATGCCGGCGGGCTCCAAGATATTCTCGCGAATGTAATCCACATATTTCTCCCCGGACGCGCCTTCAATCGCGCAGCCAACCAGCGTGTAACCCATCGTCGAGTAACGAAATTTTGTGCCGGGCGGCGCGACGAGTGGATCGTTAGCGAAGAACTGAATGCCCGCCGCGATTGGATCGTCGAAGTGGTGCGTATTCCCCGCTTCGGGATCATCCTGCGAGCCGGATTTGTAATGCCGAATTCCGCCGAGATGTCCGAGCAGTTCGCGCGTCGTGATCGGCCATTCCTTCCGCGGAAATGCAGGACAATATTTCTGAATAGGAGCGTCGAGATCCAATTTCTTTCGTTCCCAAAGCTGCATGGCTCCAGTTGCCGTAATCGGCTTCGAAATCGAGCCGAGCCGATACAGCGTAGCTGATGTCGCAGCGACGTGATTTTCCAAATCCGCGAAACCAAAACCCGATGACCACACAAGTTCGCCATCTTCGACCACCGCGACCGAGATTCCCGGCGCGCGGGATGACGCCATAAACTTTGAAATCGACGATTCAATCTGCTTCTGCTGCGCGGGACTGAGCTCGGGACTGAGCCTGGCATCTTCGTGGGCAATCGCGAGCCGTGTCGTCGCAGCCATGACTACGAGCGCAACAAATGGCAAAAGTGCCAGACGTTTATTTTTCATCCGGTAGTCACGTCTCTCTCGCACACGCATTTTTTCTCCTTCGGAAGTAACTTGATTCGGCGCCCAGTATAAGTCTTAATGTCTTTTGTCGGCTCCATCACAGCGGAGGAAATTATGCCGTGGTACGTGTATCTCGCTCACTTCTTCGGAGGCGCTTTTCTGGTGAACGCCGTTCCCCACTTCACGTGTGGCGTGTCCGGCCGTCCGTTTCCGTCTCCGTTCGCTTCTCCTCCAGGCAAAGGTTTGTCCTCGCCGCTCGTCAACGTGCTATGGGGCAGTTTCAATTTCGCGATTGCATATTTGCTTGTGTACCGCGTAGGAGAATTCGGCCTGCATCAAACAATAAATGTGCTCGTCGTCGCAGCTGGCGGCCTATTGACGGGAATTCAGTTGGCGACATGGTTCGGACGCCATTTACACGCTCAATAGGTGTCGAATCGAGAGGATCGCCGTCCATCTATACTTCTCTGGCTGGCGCCTCCCAAAAAATCCCTAGCGCCGAGCAAATGCCGACGCTCACTCGAACATCAACAACTGCGAGCACAGTTGCAGCGCCTGACACACGCCTCGGACCGGTGTACGATTCTACGCTGGGAGGGGAGATTCATGACGGCAACTACAGACTGCAAACATCTCAGCGAAATTCGAGACGTTCATCCCAGCGGCAAGGGCTGCAAAGAATGCCTCGAGATGGGCGATACCTGGGTCCATCTGCGGCTGTGCCTGATCTGCGGGCACGTCGGCTGCTGCGATGATTCGAAAAACAAACATGCCACCAAGCACTTTCACGCGACGAAGCATCCCATCATCCAATCGTTTGAACCGGGTGAGCACTGGCGCTGGTGCTACGTCGATGAACTCTTTATGGAGTGAGTCGCGCGCTTCGAGCGATTTCCGGACACCGTATCACGACGCGATACATTGATATTAAGGAGTACGACGCGATGGGAGCAAACCCAACGACCGCAGGAACTCTCGAAGCCTGGCCGGCATTGCCTCTAAAAGAATGGGAAAGCACGCGCGCCACACTGCACATGTGGACGCAGATGGCTGGAAAAATCCGCCTGGCGCTCAGCCCGAATATCAATCATTGCTGGGGCGTGGCTCTTTACGTGAACTCGCGCGGCCTGACCACATCCCCAATTCCCTATGGCGACGCCTCGTTCGACATGCAGTTCGATTTTATCGATCACCAATTGATCGTCACAAAAAATGACGGCGCCACGCGATCGATTGAGCTCGCTCCCAAATCCGTTGCTGATTTTTACGCCGAACTGAAAGCGGTTCTGGAAGCGCTGGACATCGACGTCAAAATCTGGCCGATGCCCGTGGAAATCGCGAATCCGATCCGGTTCGACCAGGATCACACACACGCGTCCTACGATCGCGAATATGTCAGCCGGTTCTGGCGCGTGCTTCTATCCGCGGACGAAGTGCTCAAGGAATTTCGCGCGGAGTTTATCGGCAAAGCCAGCCCGGTCCATTTTTTCTGGGGCAGCTTCGATCTCGCTGCGACGCGGTTTTCAGGCCGCCGCGCCCCGGAACGCTCGGGCGCCGACAAGGTCACCAGGGAAGCTTACTCGCACGAAGTAATCAGCGTAGGTTTTTGGCCGGGCAACGGCGAAGGCACCGACGCAGCCTTCTATGCCTACGCTGCCCCCGAACCCGCCGGCTTTTCAACGGCGAAAATAATTCCCGCCGCCGCGTCCTACAACACAAAAATGTCTGAATATTTCTTGCCCTACGACGAAGTCCGAAAATCATCATCACCGAAGCAAGACCTCCTCGATTTTGCCGAGTCCACGTACGTCGCCGGCGCAACTTTGGGGAATTGGGATCGCGCAGCGTTAGAGCGAACTTCCGTACCGAAGTGAATCGCAGAAAAGTAGTATCTGAGCACGGTCACTCGCCGTAGGAAATGGCGACTCACTCGTATCGCAGTGCGACCATTGGGTCCACACGCATCGCGCGGCGCGCTGGTACGTAGCAAGCCAGCAGCGATATCGCGACGAGAACAAGCGGCACAATGATGAGCGTGACAGGATCCGATGGAACGACGCCGTACAGCAATGACACAAGCACGCGAGTCAGCCCGAGCGCGGCGATCAGACCAACCGCGAGCCCAGCAAGTGTCAGCATAATTCCCTGTCCCAAAATCAGTTTCAGCACATCCCCTCTTTGCGCGCCCAGGGCAATCCGAACTCCAATTTCCGCCGTCCGCTGTTTCACGGCGTATACCATCAATCCGTAAAGACCGACGCCAGCCAAAAACAACGCGACGGCGGCGAACACAGCCAGCAAAAAAGTCTGAAAGCGGCGTCGCGCATTCGCATCCGCAAGCCGCTGATCCATCGTGCGAATGTCCGACACAGCTAAAACAGGATCGATCTCCCGAACCACTCCGCGAATAGCCGGAATCAACTGAGCAGGCGGGATACTCGTTCGCACCGCTACGGAAGCACGAGCCGAGTCTCCCTGCCAGAACGGCCCGTAAACTTGAGGCTCCGCGGCATCCTCGGGACGCGTCTGCCTCACATCCGCGACGACGCCGACGATTGTCTGCCACGGTCCCACTTTCTCCAGGCCGGGGCTGAAACGAAAATGTCGGCCGATGGCATCGCGGCCGCCGAAATATGCTTTCGCGAAGCTTTGATTGACGATCGCGACCGGTGAGGCCGCGTCGGAATCAGCTTCGGTGAAAAATCGGCCCTCGATCAATGGCGTGCCCATCGCCTTAAAATAATTTTCCGCGATTCGCCGGAGGGCGACCAGTTGATCCGGCTTGTTCGCGAACCCTTCCACTTCGAACGTGCTCAGGCTCTCAGCGCTGGTGAGCGGCAAATCGTCCACTAGACCGATCGTCTGCACGCCCGGCAACTCTCCGATCCGCTCCAGCACATTCTCGAAAAACTGGCGGCGCTGTTCGGGCTTCGCGTAGCGGGAATCCAATGAAAAACCCATCGTCAGAGTCGATTGCGAGAACCCCATGTCTACCGATTGCAACTTCAGATAGCTGCGAATCAGCAACGCCGAACCCGAAAGAAGAACCACAGCCAATCCGATCTCGATTACGATCAATCCGTGGCGCAAACGGTTCGAGGTTCCCGCAATTCCTCTCAAGCCGTCCTGCTTCAATAATTCCGAGAGGTTAACCCCCGACACCGCGAGAGCCGGAAGAATGCCGAACAGAATTCCAGTGAGCAGCGACAGCCCCACACTGAAAATCAGCACGCGCGCATCGAGAGATGTCTCATTCAACCGGGGAATATTTCCGGGATCGAAATGCTGCAGAATTCGAATCCCCACCAGCGCAATCGTCACGCCCAGCGCGCCGCCCGCGCACGACACCAACACAGATTCCGTCAATAATTGGCGCACAAGCCGCTTTCGGCCCGCGCCCAGCGCGGATCGCACGCCGAGTTCATGTGTTCGGCTCGCCGCTCGCGCCAGTAGCAAATTGGCGGCATTGCCGCACGCAATCAGCAGCACCAGCGACACCGCGCCAAACAAGAGCCACATCAGCGGCCGCAGCGGCCCGGTCGCGTGACCGAGAAACGGCTGCACAAACGCGCTCCAGCCTCTCATTCCTTCCATATGAAGTGCATCGAGCCGCGCCATGATCGTGCTCAACTCAGCCTGCGCTTGCTTGACAGTCGCGCCCGGTCGCAATCGCCCGATTGCATCGCCGCTCGAATTGTCCCGATCAGTTTTTTGCTCGGCAGTCAACGCCAGAGGAAGCCACACGTTGCTCGACTTCGTCGCGGATTCCACGTCGTAGGGCAAATCTCCGGAGCTCGGATACACGAAGCCCGGCGGCATCACGCCAATAATTTGGTACGAGCGCCCATCAAGCTCCAGCGATTGCCCCAGCACGCCCGAGTCACCGCCGAATTTCGATTTCCACAGCGCATGGCTGATAACAACAACGTCGTCATGCCCCAGCTGATCGTCGCCCGAATCAATCGCGCGGCCCAATTCAGGCGTGGATTTCAGCGTCGAAAAGAAATTGCCCGACACTTGCGCCCCGCCAACGCGATCCGCCGAACCACGCGCCTCGAGATTGAACGCGCTGACATTGAAAAGCGTAATTGCCGAAAATGACCGTGCCTCGCGCTGAATATCGTAGAAGTCGCCGTTCGCGGGCCCGATCGCGTCCACGGGCACCTGAGAAAATCGCGCGATCGGCGTCCAAATGTAAACGAGACGCTCAGGATCGCCGTAAGGAAGCGAACGAATCAGAACGGCATTCACGAGACTGAAGATCGCAGTCGTCGCGCCGATCCCGAGCGCCAGCGTAAGAATCACAATCGCTGCGAATCCCGGATTCTTGCGCAATGTCCGCGCGCCATATCGGACATCCTGCCAAAGCGTCTCAACCCAGACAAAACTCCACATTTCGCGGCTCAGCTCCTTCGTCACAAAAATTGCGCAGCAGCATGATTCCCACAATTCCACCAACGCCGCAACGAAAACTTTGGACCCTCGGCTACATCACGAAGATTTACGAGAAGGCCCGGTCAGATCGAGTTCCAGAAATACCGTACCGGGAATCGGACTCTCATAATAAGGAGCAATCGCTCGAAACCCGTGCGCCACGTACATCGCCCGCGCCGCCGTCATGCTCGGAAGCGTGTCCAGCCGAATCACGCGATACCCGGCGCGCCGCGCCTCACCCAAGACCGCCTCGATCAGCCGCCCTCCAATACCCAAACCGCGCCACCGCGGTCGCACGTACAATCGCTTCATCTCGCAGACATCTCCGGAAAGGGGCCTCACCGCGATGCACCCGGCGCACTCCTCCCCGATGAAAGTCAGCAACAATGCCCCTCCAGGCGGAGCATAGTCTCCAGGCAGTCCCCTCAACTCCGCCTCAAATCCCTGAAAACTGAGGTCAACTCCAAGGGAATCCCCATACTCGCGAATCAATTCGCGAGCCAAAGTGAGCTCGTTACCCCCCAGGGCAGGCCTAATCTTCGTCTCGAGCGGCACTTCGGAACCTCCAGGCACATCCGCTAAGACCTCAGCTTGCTCCCCCCTAAAGGTGCCTACAAGGGCCGTATTGGCGAGCCCAGAGGCCCTCGGCATCGATCTCTCCAGCACCCTTCACTCCATCAAATCCTTTGAATCCTTAAGGTTGCAGCCAGCATCTAATAAACCAGCGACAAATATCCGTCCCGCTTTTTAACGGATAGCAACCATCAAAAGAATGCTTACCCGGCTGTAATGACAGAGCGGCTATAGTGTAGTAGTTGTGGTACCAAGCTAGAAACCGCTGTTATCCGCAAGACGTAAGGAAGGAGCGTTCGAAATGGTCAAGCAGTACATCCTGGCGAGTGACTTCGACCAAACCCTGAGTTTCAACGACTCAGGAGCTCTAGTGGCCGAGATTATAGGCGCGTCGGGTTTCGACAAAAAGGTTGCCGGCCTCTCTCAAATCCACCTGGTTCAGCAAGGCGCGGAACTCGCCTATCTGATCCTTCACGACCCGGATTTTCGCAAGGTTCGCCGCGACGATCTAATCGCCGCGGGCAAGCTCGTCCGTCTGAAGCAAAATGTCGGCTTATTCGCCCGCCTTCTCGATAACCTCGGCGACGGCTACAAATTTCACTTTTGCGTTATCTCGGCCGCGCCTCAGGAAATCGTTCAGTCGGCTCTTGAAGGAATTGTTCCGCCCGAACGCATTTTTGGCACTAAATTTGTGTACGACGACTCAACCGGCGAAGTGCAATCCATTGTTCGCGCCTCGGCCGGATGGGGCAAGGTCGCCGTCCTCGAAGAACAGCGCTCGAAACTCCATCTCAGCCCCGATTGCGTCATCTATGTCGGCGACGGCAGTTCCGATCTGCCGGTGATGATGCACGTCAATCAAAGCGACGGCCTCACAATCGCCGTCTCCGAGAACGAATTCATCACGCGCGTCGCCAAGCGTACCGTGCTCAGCGACAATGCCATGAGCGTTCTCGTTCCCGTGCTCGAAGACGTTCTCCGCTGGGATTCGACACGCATCCGCAGCTTGTTCGCATCGCAAGGTCTCGCCGTCCGCGATTGGGACAAGCGCCGCACCGACACGCTCTCGATTCACGCGTTCAGCGAATCGTTCGAAGCCGCGGAAAATCGCCCGTAACTCAAACCCGCCCCACATACCTTTTGCAAATAGCGCATCGCCGGTCCCTCCCCGGCGATCGACACTTTTACGCCCGCACCGCCGCGCGTCTCCGTCCGCTTTTGTTCGCACTCTTCCGGACAATTCGGTTGCTCTCGCTCGCCTGTTTGTATACAAACGGGAGCGCGACCGGAGATCTCCAATGGCTCACGAAGAACCAACGAAATCCACGCCGACCACAAAACTTCTAATCCGCAACATCGGCCTAATCCTCAGCGGCGATCTAGCTCATCCGATTCTCGACGCCAACACCGTCATCTCCGTGAACGGCAAAATCTCCGCCATAGGAAAAGAAAAGTATCTCGACACCGGCGGCGCAACAACAACCATCGACGCCAACGGTTCCTCTCTCGCTCCCGGCCTCATTGACAGCCACGTTCATCCCGTAGCCGGCGACTGGACTCCTCGCCAAAATCAAATCGGCTGGATCGATAGCTGCCTGCACGGCGGTGTCACCACAATGATTTCAGCCGGCGAAGTGCACACGCCCGGACGGCCGAGAGATGTCGTTGGCCTCAAAGCCATGGCCATCACCGCTCAACGATCCTTCGCCGCGCTGAGACCGAGCGGCGTCAAAGTTCACGCCGGCGCACCGGTAATCGAGCATGGCATGGTCGAAGAAGATTTCAAATCTCTCGCGGACGCAGGCGTAAATCTGCTCGGCGAAGTTGGCCTCGGCAGCGTGAAAGACGGCGAAACCGCGCGGCAAATGGTCGCCTGGGCGCGCAAATACGGCATTCAAAGCACCATTCACACCGGCGGCCCGTCAATTCCCGGCTCGAGCCTGATCGACAAAGACATCGTCCTCGCCGCCGACGCCGACGTCATCGGCCACATCAACGGCGGCCACACGGCACTGCCCGACGATCAAATCACAGCGCTGTGCGAGCAATCGCAACGCGGCCTCGAAATCGTTCACAACGGCAACGAGCGCGCCGCGCTCCTCACGCTGAGGCTCGCGAAAGAACTAAAAAATCTCGACCGTGTAATCCTCGGAACCGACGCGCCCGCAGGCTCCGGCGTTCAGCCGCTCGGAATCGTCCGCCTAATTTCGATGCTCTCGTCGCTCGGCGAAGTGCCGCCGGAAATCGCATTCTGCTTTGCCACGGGAAACACGGCAAAAATGCGCAAACTCGATTGCGGCATCATCGAACCCGGACGCGCCGCAGATTTCGTTTTCCTGGATTACGCGCAACACTCGGCAGGAAAAACGCTTCTCGAAAGCATTCATCTCGGCGATTTGCCCGGAATCGGAATGACGGTGATCGACGGCGTCGTGCGCTCCGAGCGCAGCCGCAACACCCCGCCCGCGACCAGACTCCCGAAAGTCATCTGAAACCAACAACCTCGGGTCTATGTAATCCGCACGAACGCCGAGTCGGCACGAACGCCAAATCGGCACTTGTAGCGCCCGGCTTCCGCGGTTTGTGCGTCCCGACCCGGTCGGGAAGCCGGGCAGCCTTTGACTTTTATACCCGCGCTGTCACGTCTCACGACGACTTCAACCAACCGACCCAAACAAATTTCTCTACCGCAATCCATCTTCACCTTTTATTTCTTCCTTCTTTAATCCCCCCACGCGCGCCAGCGGCCGTCCGCTATCCGTCACCGCCACCGCCACCATAATTTCATTCGCCCGCGGCGCATCATTAATCCTCACTTCCATCCCATCAAAATGGCTGCGCACAAACGCCGCATCTTTGTGCCCAAGAGGAATGTCCAGCGCAACACCCAGCCCGCCGCGCTTCTTCGAAGACGGAATCAGCGCCGCTCCCTTGCCGAGAGCTTTTCGCACCGGCGCGCCAAGCTTCGGATGCAAAATCGCAGCCGCATGTTCAATCTCTCCGTTTTCTCCCACCGCCGCAGCCTTGCCGTAACTTTCAACAGATGTCCCCGAAATTCCAAGCGCCGCCACAGCCCGTTCCGTCAGCAAGCCGCCCAATTCCTCGCCGATGTTCATCAACTCGCTCAAATCCTCAACAAATTTCCCCGCGCATGGATTTTCGATCACAGCAACAGCGGCAGCACGCCGCGTCGGCGGCTCAATCGCGCGTCCCATCTCGCTTCGCGTCTCTTCAACGAATGTAACCAGCTTCCGAATTTTTGCTTTTCCCGTCGCCGTCATCGCAGGCCGTCCTCTCCCTTGATCTCCGACGCTTTCAATCCGCCGACACGCGCATGAACGCGCGCACCAGTAGTCATCACCAGCGCGAGCAACATTTCATCCGCGCGCGGTCCATCGGCCACTCCAACTTCCATCGAATCGAAGTGGCTCCGAACGTACGACGCATTGATGTGCGTGATCGGAATATCGAGCCGCGCGCCAGGGCCTCCAACTTTTTTTGACGACGCCACAATCGCTTTCGCGCCGCCCAGAATTTCCCGCATCGCGTATCCGCCGGGAACATGCCATAGCGCGCCGTGCTCGATCTCGCCAGCCGCGCCGACAATCGCACCCTTGCCGTATCCTTCGACGACGCGCGGATCGCCACCCAGAGCTCGAACAAGCGCATTCGCCATCTCGAGGCCAAGTGGTTTCAGGCCATCCATAAAGCCAGTAATATCAGCGACATACGAGTCGGCAAACGGATTCTGGATTACGGCGAGGGCCGCCGCGCGCCGCAGCGGAACGGCAGGCGCGGGTCCGCCCTCGTGAAAAATTTCTTCCACGACCGTCACGGATTTTCGCACTCTAACTTCCGGCAACGACCATCCTCCTCGAATTTTCTTCTGATGCGGCAGCCAAGAATCTACAGTTCTCGCCCGGCGCGTCAGCGACGCGAGTTTCTCCCTGAAGACAAATCGCCGCGGCGCGCACGAGTCCACGAGCGATGCATTCCTCCGCCGCGGCCGCGCCGGATGCGAGAGCGATATTAATTTCTTGTGCGGCAAGCTCACCAACATCGCGAGTGACGAGCCGCTCTCCAAGATCATTATCCGGAGCAATTTCGCAAGCCGCCACGCGGGTGATCGCCCGATGTCCAGGCAAATCCACCGCGTTCGCGATGATCGTCGCCGCAGCGTCAGCCATCGCCGCGCGATCCGCCAGCACCGTCACCGCATCCGCGATGCCCAAAGAAAAACTTCGCCCGCGCCATCCGCTAGTCGCAATTCCGCGCACACGATCGCTCGCGTCGAGCCTCACCGTTCCAAATAATGACCTCCGATCCGGCCGCTCGATCATCCCGATTCGAAAATTCTCACCAGCCGAAAGATGAATCGCGATATCGCCGCCGTCATTCACGTACGCTCGCGAAAGCGAAGCAGCTTCCGTCATCACTTGCAGAATTTCTTCCGCCACAGCGCCCGCCACAGCGGCCATCGGCGTAATAAAAGTTTGCGCTGCGAACGGCGCAACGGCGTGCGCCATCCTGCGCGCCACTGGCCCTGGAACTTGCGGCCCATCTGCTCGCGCGGCCGATCGTAAAAGCGGCAACTCGCCGCACAACTCATCGAGAACAGTGGCGAATCGCCGCGCCGCCGCGCGATACGCCGCTTCAATTTCCGCACGCTCGCCGAATGCTTCCACAATCAGATCAATCGGGCCGTCATGCAAATGCAACCGGCGATTGTCCGGCAAGAAGCGAATGACAGCTGGCTCTCTCATCACTTCGCGCTCCGCGGAGAATCGGCTCCAAGCCGCCCCGACTCGACGCGCACAGATTCGACCGGCGCTGGACTCTGCGATCGCGAGTCCGGCTGCCCGCGGTTGTTCCCGCCCAGCGAACTAAGCGGCCGAACATGATCCATGTGCCCGCCAAGCGCCGCATAATCCTCAAGCTTCAGTGTGAATTCAATCGGCGCAACAAGCGCCGGCGTAGGCACGTAGCCGAAACCATTCTCCGGCATCCGCGTAACGTCAACCATGAACGTGATTCCGCCGCCGGGCCAAACATAAACCGGCGCACCGCCGCACGTCACTCGCGTGAAATTGTGTTTCACCGAGCGCGTTAGCTTCACGGGATTATCCGTGACTCCCGCGCGCAAAGATCCTCCCGCGCCTCCCATAAACAGCACCGTCGAAAGCGCCGGCTCGCAGTTTTCCCTGATCCGCTCGACGGATGCAACAAGCGCCTCAGGCAAATCCCGCGCCACGGGCCGCAAATCCTCATTAAGTTCGTAATAGGCGTGCTGCTCTCCGGTTGTGCTCACCATGAGCATTCGAAGATGCGGCCACGCGATCTTCGGCTTGAAAGTATCAATGATCGAAAGCGGATCGCTGATGGATGTTCCGCCCCAACCTGTCCCAGGCTCCGCCACTTGAAAATAACGCCCCGGCGTTGACCGGCGCCCCTTGATGCGAATGCCGGTCGCGCGAACTCCCAGAAGCTTTCCGGCTTGATGTTCCGAGAGAACGCCAGTGATGTGATCGTCCACTACGACCACTTCATCCACCGCGCCGAACCATTGCCTCGCAAACATTCCAATCGTCGCCGAGCCGCAGCCGACGCGCATGCGCGCCTCAAGCACGCCATTCACAACCGGCGGCTTCCCGGCTTCGACGATCACGCGCGCCCCATCATCAATCGTCAATTCCACCGGCTTGCGATTGCAGAGATCAAGCAGCGTCTCGCACGTGACGCGCCCTTCTTTTTTCGTTCCGCCCGTCAAATGATGAACGCCGCCGAGCGAAAGCATCTGCGAGCCATATTCGCCGGTGGTCACGTGCCCGACGGGCTCGCCTTCCGCGCGCACAAGATTCCGCTCCGCGCCAAGATGCCGGTCCGTATCAATTTTTACTTTCACGCCGCAATAACTGAAAATTCCTTCGGTCACCACCGTGACCATGTCCACGCCTTCCACTTCGGAAGAGACGATGAACGGCGCAGGTTTGTAATCGGGATACGTCGTCCCTGCGCCGATTGCTGTGACGAACGTTCCCGCGCCTTTTAGAAGCGTTCCATCCCAATCGCGATCCGGTCCGAGAAATCGCACCAGCGGCGCGCCGTGCGATTTCGCGCGATCGAGAACCACCTGCGGATCAACGCGCACGAGCTGTCCGTCGTGATTCGCGTACCGATCGCACGCGCCGGCCATGCCGCGCTTGATGTAGCACAGCACCGGACACGCATCGCAGCGAATCGTCTCTTCAGCCATTGGGGACTCCCGCAGCAGCTGCAGCAAGAATTTCCGCGCGCACGCGATCGGGCGTAGCCGGAATTCGGCGAATGCGCACACCCGTCGCGTGGTGAATCGCGTTCAAGATTGCAGGCGCCGTGGGAATTAGCGCTTGCTCGCCCACACCCTTTGCGCCGAATGGCCCGATAGGCGAGGGATCTTCAATCAATATTGATTCGATCGGGGGAATATCTCCGGCGGATGGAATCAGATAATCGTGCAAATTCTCTCCCTGGCCCGGGAAAAATTCTTCCATCAGCGCAAATCCAAGCCCTTGCGCCGCGCCGCCTTCGATTTGGCCTTCAACGAGCGTCGGATTGATCGCGCGCCCAACATCGTGTGCCGCGGTAATTTTGAGGACCTGAACCGTGCCGAGCTCCATGTCCACGCTGACTTCCGCCATGTGCGCGCCAAAGCCGTATAAGGCATAAGGATTCCCCTGGCCGTCAGAATTGAGCGGAGTCGTGGGAGGATCGAATGTCGCTTCCGCCGAAGCAACGTAACCGCGCGCATCGAGAGGCAAATCGCCAAGAGCAATTCTGCGTCGCTCGCCGCGCTCTTCGAGCGTGATCGCGCGGTCGCCAAATTCGATTCGCGCGCAGTCGCACACATTGGCAATCCGCAAAATTGCTTTTCGCAATTCCGCTCCTGCCATACTCGCCGCCGTGCCTGAAACAAATGTCTGCCGCGACGCTGAAGTTTTTCCGCAGTCCGGCGTCACATCGGTATCCGCAGGAAGCAAATCGAATTTATCCAGCGCCGCGCCGACAGCTTCCGCGCAAATCTGCGTGACTACAGTCGCCGAACCCTGCCCAATGTCCACCGCGCCCTGGTGCAACGCAATCCGCCCGTCGCGCTTGAGCCCAACACGCATTGTCGAAGGATTCGGCAGCGAAGTATTGCCGCACCCATACCACATCCCAGCGACGCCGACGCCGCGGCGAATCGAATCTTTCGCCGCAGCGTTCGCAACGTTCGCGGCTTCCGCACACGCGCGCGACGCGATCCATTTCGAGCGCAGCGCCTCAAAACATTCGCGAATCCCCACACCGCTGCCAAAAACTTGCCCAGTAACTGTGGGACTTTCGTCGTCGAGCGCATTCAAAATTCGGAATTCCAGCGGATCCATTCCAACTTTTTCCGCAAGCTCGTCGTAAAGTTGTTCCTGCGCCACGGTCCCCTGCGGCACTCCAAATCCGCGAAATGCGCCCGCAGGCACAAGATGCGTATGAATCGCGCGCGTGAGTGCGCGATAGTTCGGAACCTTGTACGGCCCCGACGCGTGAATCGGAACGCGGTAAGCAACAGTCGGCCCCCACGAAGCGTACGCGCCCGTATTGAAATCCGCCTGAAAATCCATCGCGACCAGCGTGCCGTCCCGTTTCGCTCCCGCTCGCGCGCGAATCCGCGCCGGATGCCGCTTCGTCGTAGCCATAATGGATTCCGGCCGCGAATAAATCATTCGCACCGGCCGCCGCAAATGCCACGCCGCCACCGCGAGAAACGGCTGCACGGAAAGATCGAGCTTCGTTCCAAATCCGCCGCCAACCGCCGTCGGCAAAATCCGCACCGAGCTTTCCGGCAATCCGAGAATCGCAGCAATATCTTTTCTCGCCATGTACGGCGCCTGCGTGCACGATTGCACTTCGATGCGATCGCCAACGCGCCGCGCAAATCCCGCTTCCGGCTCGATGCAGGCGTGCTCTACAAATCCTGTCTCAACTTCGTTGCTCACCACTACATCCGCATCGCGCAGCGCTGCATCGACATCGCCGCGCACCACGCGCCCGCGCACCAAAATGTTGCCGGGGCGATGCGAGTGAACGAGCGGCGCATCTTCATCGAGCGCCGCTTCGATCGTAGTCAGCGCCGGCAATTCCTCCCATTCGACAGGAAACCCGGCTAAGTCAAACGCAGCGATCGCGTCGGCCTCTCCGACGATCGCTGCCACTGCTTCGCCGCGAAATCGCACTTCGCTTTCCGCGAAGACAGGCTGATCGGCGCAATTCGGAATTACTCCGTAGCAATTTTTGCCGGGAATATCTTTCGCGGTGAAGACTGCGTGAATTCCGAGATGCTCCGCGACGAACGCAGCGAGATCGCCGAAACGAAATCGCGCGCGGTTGTAAGGACTGCGAATCACGCGAAGCGTGAGCGCGGCGGCGGGCGCTTCATCCGCGCCGTAAATTTCGGTGCCGCTAATTTTGCGCGCGCCGTCCACACGCGCCACCCGCTGCCCGACCGCGCCGGACAAACACTCTTGCCGCGACGTAATCGAGCCGAAAGCGGCGGCGAGCACGGCGGAAATAATTTTGCGGTAGCCGGTGCAGCGGCAGAGCACGCCGCCGAGCGCATCGAGCACCTGCGTCTCATCGGGCGCGGAATTGCATTCGAGCAGCGCCGTCGCCGAGACGAGCATCCCCGGCGTGCAAATCCCGCATTGCGCCGCGCCATGCTGCAAGAACGCAGCACTCAGCTTCTCAAAATTCGCGGAGTAACCGCCGAGACCTTCCACCGTGGTAACTTCCGTAGTGGCGCCGTCAAGTTGGGCACTATTAAGCTGGCCGACGGCAATCAAGCACGAGCACGCCGCCTTGCCGTCAATCAGAACGGTGCACGCGCCGCAATCGCCCGCATCGCAGCCCACTTTCGTTCCGGTCAGCCCCAGCTCATCGCGAAGCACTCGCGAGAGCCGCTCGATCGGCGCCGCGCGCACCTCAGTCTGCTTGCCATTTACGCTGATAATCATTGGCTCCGCGGGCCCTCGCATATTCACACGCCACTCGCTGAAGATGGAGCCGCCACGCACGCATCGATCGCGCGCTGCACCAAAGTGATTGAAGCGTCGCGGCGATATGCCGCAGTCCCGCGAACATCGTCAATCGGCGAAAGCGCGTCGAGATAATCCGCAGTAGCTAATTTTCCGAGCCCCGGCCGGGCCGCAGCGCCAACGAGCGACTCTTCCAATCGCGGAAGCCGCCGCGACTGCGCCGAGCACGAACCCACAGCGACGCGCGCTTCGGCAACGCAATTTCCCTCGCCATTTATTTGGGCATTCCACTTGTCATTGAGAATCGTCACCGCGACCATGACAATCGAAATCACCAAATATCGCCGCGCGCCAAGTTTCAAAAACGATGACGCGGCATTCTCCAGCCGCCGCGGCACAGCCACGCTCGTCAAAATCTCGTCCGCGCGCCGCGCCGTCTTGCGATTGCCCAAAATAAAATCGGCAAGCGGCAGCGTGCGGATCCCCGCAGCCGAAGCAAGCCGCACTTCAGCATCGAGCGTCAAGAGCGGCGGAACGCTATCAGCCGCGGGCGACGCGTTGCAAAGATTCCCCGCCACCGTGCCGAAATTTTGAATTTGAATTCCGCCGATTTCGCGCGCGGCGCTCTTCAGCCCGTCGAAGCCGCGCGGCAGCGCCGCGCTGGCAATTTCGCTCCAGGTAGTCCTGCCGCCGATGACAATCCGATCCGCTTCGACGGAAATTTCCTTGAGTTCGCGCACACGCGAAATATCAATCACAGTTTCCGTGATGGGGCGATCCACGCGCGCGGGAAAAAAATCCGTGCCGCCGGAAAGTAGGACGCCGCGCGTCTCCGCAAGCGCCTTCACGGCTTCTTCCAAATTGGCGGGCCGAAAGTAGGTCATAAAATGGTAGTCAAGGGATACCTATTCTCGCGCGAAAAAGGCCCTTAAATGCCTCACATCTTCGCCGCAATTTCGCCGCGCCGGCATGCGACCTATCAGGTCATTTGTATACCAATGAACGGCATTTGTGAAGTGGTGGGTGTGTTTCCGGTAACGCGGAAACCGCGAAGAGGGCGCAGCGAGCAGCGCCCCTACGACCGAAAGGCGACGGCCTCAGGGTAAAGGACCCGCCTAACACGCGCCGCCTTCGGGTCCGCCCCGCTCAGCACATTCGCTTCAACAACCTCAACAACGTCGCCTGCTCGGCTTTCGATAGCGGCTCAAGCGTCTCCTCCGTAATCCTCGCAGCCTCGCGCATCGCCGATTCCGTAATTTTGCGGCCGCGCCCCGTCAAATGAACCATCAACAGCCGCGCGTCCTGCGAATCCGCGCGCACCTCCGTGAATCCGCGCTTGGTCAACCGGTCAATCACGCCCTTGATCGTCGCCGCATCCATCGACGTCAATCGCCCCAACCGATTCTGCGAGCACGGCCCCACTTCGTAGAGCTTCGCCAGCGCCGCAAATTGCGTCGGCGTAAGCTCGTAGAGCATGCGCTTGGTAAAAATCGCGATATGCCGCTGCACCACTTGCCGAAGAATGAACCCCGCCTGCCGGTCAAGAATGTATCGTTTCGCAGGCGCCGCAGCTCCACCCTTCGCCTTAGCCCCCGCCGATAGTCCTCGCCCCAAACCGGCCCCCCCGGAACAAAAATAATGCAGCTGCAAATAGATGCGGGAGTATATAACGCGCCATGCGTGATTTTGCTGAGGAAATTCCGACAACGTCGCGACGATTACCGACCGACCTAGTACAGCACTATGTTCTCAAATTTGAGGTCTTTGGGAACTGTGTAGTCCCGAGCCTGGGGATGAGTCTGAAAAAAGGCACGAATGTTGGAGATCGACATGTATACATCGCTGATTAGTCTTTCTTTTTCCTTCTGGTAACTAGGTGAGAACTCGTCGTCAATCATAGCGTGGGCAGGCTTCTGTCGAAGCGCTCGCACTTCTCTCAGTGTCGCCATGATTCTCGCGGGGCCGCTATCGACCTTAAAACGGATGCGCATGCCAAGCCATTCTTGCAGTAGTCGAAGGCTTGCCTTACGCATCACCTCAACCCGCCCATCGCTTCGCGTGGCCTCACCTTCGACGGACAGCCCCTCCGCTTCAAAGAACTCAAGGTTTAAGTTTTCCGAAATCAACTTGTCGAGGATATGCGCAAACTCGTGATATTCACGACGAGTCGGTCTCATCAAAAGCCCAAATCCCTTGGGCCGTTCTCCGGAAAAATCCTGAATAAAGAGAGGGGGCATCCCCACCCTCGCGCACATCGCGTTGATGTGGAAGAGTTCTGCCAGTAGGGCGTCGTAGACCGAGATCCCGTCTGTCCACTCACCTAGAATCGATCGCCTGTAGTAGTTGCCTTCCACTGCGCAATTTCCTCTAACCCATTGGCTCTGCCAGTGCTGCTGGTGCCTCGGCGTTAGAGACGAAAGATACCTCAGGAACACAACGGCGACTTTCTGGCCACGCGCGTCTGAGCCAAGTCCGAAGCTTCCAAGGATAACCTTATCTGACGAAACCATGCCTCGCGACCGGTAATGCTGGTCGGTGATTGAGATACTTCCAGCGAGGCCATCGAATCGGAAAATATATCTGGGGTCAGACTGGTACCTATCAAGCACGCTGAGTTCAAAGAAGTTTGGTTCGATCTGCGGATGGGATAGCGCAAGCAATCTTGTGAAAGGCCGATTTCGATAAAGATTTGATCGAATCGTGCCTCTCATATGTTTCTCACTCGGATATACACAAATCGCTTCGGCCGAGTCCGGCGTGAGAATCTCTAGCTGTTTTGCAACTTCGTAAGCTGGTAGGCGCTTTATGTGAGGGTTATCCCACTTCCCCGAAATCACCTCAACAAGCTCCCTTTGAACGAGCTTCTTAAGTGCATCGAGCGCGCCAGCTTCCCGACATTCGAGTAGCCGATCCAATGAGACGCCGTTGAAGTCTGGCGAATTCAGGTAGAAGTGAACAATATCTTCTAAAAAGCGTGCTTCGAGGCGGCTTCTGGTCGGCATATTCCTGATTCTATACTAGCCCGGGCGACCGGGTTGTACGGTTAGCATGCATCGCAATTGTTGTGTCAATTCTACGATGAAACTTGTGCGCTCAGTTGCCGAATTTGTAAGCTTTTCAAATTGCATAATTCGCTGCACAATCTGTATCAGGAGGATACGACGTGTGGGAATTCAATTGGGGCGTCTTTTGGGCCTTGCTTGCCGCACTGCTAGTTAAGGCTGTCACGAGGTTCTTGTGGACGTTGTGGCGCGTCGGGAGCGGCTTCCGTAGCTTGAACGAGTATTCAGACGCTATTTCACGTGAGCGTAGTGGTTATTAGAGCTTCTGACGCGTTTTCTTCCGCGCCGCGGATATCGTTTTCTCCACTACTTTGCCGACAGCAATGCCCGGTGGGATCTCTGAGGCAATTGCCTTGTGATCGGAATATCGGGATCCCCGATTTGCCAGACCTCGTTGAATACTCGACCGCTCTGTACGGCTTCTCGCACGCTGCGCTGGACGCTTGATAAGCGGCTTCGACCACACTTCACTTCGATAAATGCGATTTGTCTGACTTGCCGTTCGACGGTTAAACCATCGAAAAGAACGTAGTCCACTGGGTCGCAGATGCAGCGCATATCGCGCGGATCGTAAGCGAATCGGCGAAAGCATGGGGCAACGCGCTCAAGCAGCTTTCCCAAGAGGGTAGCTCTAGAACGATTGACTGCGTCCTTGTTCGCGTCACGAATTAATGCCTGCACTTCTGTTTTGCTGCCTAGAATCTCACGGACGCGGTTGCGAGCGTTCCGCTCAAGATACTTCTCGCTATCTCTGAGCAATCGCTCCCGGTCGCTTAACTCCTCGTCGCGCCCATCTAGCTCAACTCGGCGTGCGTCAAGCTCGTCTTCTTGGTCATTCAAGAAGCTTTGTCGCCGATCGAGTCTGCGAAGCCAGTCCCTCGGTGGGTCGGGACTTGACGAGATTGCTGCGTCCGAGAGCCTAAATATCGAATCGCAGCTCGGGCAGCGGCCCCACAGATGTCGTGCGGTCTTGAAAAAGGAAACTAGATTTTTAACCAACCCGTCAGTACTCATTGCTGTGGCTGACCGTCCAGCCGTATGTGCCCAAGTGAAATTCGCAGGAACGCCCAACCATTGTGTGCAAGAGTTACCCATTTGCCTACCTGTACGGCGGGTCAGGTGTTGCGATACGAGAACTACTTGCCCACGCTTCCGAAGTGGCTCACGCGCAATTGCGATTGCGTGAGTTCCTTGATGTCGAGTTCGCCGTCCTTTTTTACATCGAGCCTGTCGAACTCCGCTTCCATGAAACTCATCCACTCATGCTTGGAGATTTTGCCGGTTTTGCCGGGATTAATCAGGAGCAGCGCGGGCCAGCGCTAAAGCGCGTGATCGCGAGCAGGAATTCGTTCCGGAGCGCTGAAGCGCTCCTCCCCCGCATAAATGCGGTGGCTCCCACCGAAAAGCAAAGCCGAAGAAAGGCATCCCTCTTGGTTTAAATTCTTAAAAGAAGAGGGATCCCATACGAACCGCGGATCCCTCACTTCGTTCGGGATGAAACTAATCTTGCGGTTGACTGCAGTCGTGTAGTTTCAGATTCCTGTTCATCACGGCGCCGCAATTTGCTATCGTTATACTCTGATTACGTGCCTAGAACATACTAGGCGCTGCCAGGGGGCTGTAATGAGCGTTGAGGATGAAGAAAAAAAGGCGCGCGCGCCGCTTGAATATATTGATGCGCGGCATAGGTATGTATTGCTGAGGCATAAGGCTGACGCAGTGGCCAAAGGGCTCGAGGCGGTGGCCAGGATCGTGCGAGACCGGCCCGAAACGATTGCGTTTGAAGGCGACGACGCGGCATTAAAAAACTATATGGGCTTAGGCGCTATTGTGGATGACATTCAGAAGGTCGGAGAAGACCTGCAGAGGCTCACCGATTTGATGGAGCAGCTCGGCTTCCCCGACACTCTTGCCGAAAATAGATAGTTACAGCCGGGCGCTGCCGGGTGTATATAGGTGGTTCGGCCGAACCCCCAAGGATCCGACCCAGAAACGGCCGAAACAGGCTCCGAATTCCCATTCGGGGCCTTTTTTTTTGCGCGGCCATAAATAGAGAGGACTTCACGCTGAAGGCCTGGATTTTTCTCGAAGCGATGTGTGAAAATCCGCCACTGCCGTGAATTCGCGAATACATTGGGGCCGTGCGGTGCTGGGTGGGGTGCTGGCGGAGGCGGCTGTCTTCGCCATCGTGTTTCCGGCGCTGTATCTGTTCGGGCAACGCGCTTTTTTGGCTTCGATTCTGATTGCTTCGGCCGCGATGCCGTTTGTGTTTGCCTTGTGGGTTTGCAGGCGCGTGGAGTCGCGCTTCGTGGTCCACGGTGCGATTGTGGGAATCGTGGCGGCGCTCGTTTATATGGCGATCGCTTGGGGACAGCCGGAGCCGCTGCTTTACAAGATCGCGCACGGGTTAAAGGTGGTAGGCGGCATCGCCGGCGGCTTGGTGGCCTCGCGGCGAAAGCCTTTGGGGTAACGTCTCCGCTGATTTCGTTCCGCGCTTCGTTGCCTTTGCTTCACGTCCGAAAGTGCTTTCCCCGGTAGAACTCCGCGAATTATCGGGATTATGTCCCTAATGGGACAGATATCGCCGGACACGTGGTTCAAACTGGATGCCATTGGGTCCTGAACCCTACGATCTTTGAATCAGAGGAGGCAACAATGCTTGGATACGGGGTAGTCGGAACAATATTGATTATCTTTTTGATCGTTTGGCTAGTACGAAGAGCGTAAGAGCGAAATCGAGTTTGACCGTCAAATTCCTTGGGGCTGAACTCGCCCTAGCGCCAGACAGCCTCGCTAGATTGCATCCGGCACGCTTCGGGTGTATAAAACGAGACTCGGTCGAATACCCAGAATGGCTCCCAGCCCCCGGAGCCATCTTTTCCTCCTGCCCCTCGCACGACATCCCCCCGCATCGCATTCGATGACGGCTCGAATCCAAAATCTTACATACCCGGTCATTTGCGCGATTGATTTCCGTCTGCTAGCCTAGTCACAGCAACATCAGCTATCGAAATCACCAACACGCGTGAGTATGGAGGAGGAACGGCGGGGACGGCTGTTCGTCCCGCCGGCGTTTACTATGGCTGCCGCTGTTTATGCCGTTCATCCAGAGTCTCGAAGGGAGCCTAAAAAGGGAGCCGGAACGAAGCGGTGAAAAGCCATTTCTAATCGATAGGCTAAAACCATTAAAAATCGCCGTAAGCCCAACAAAACAAACAACCGAGGCCGTTTCTAATCGTATCAAAATAGACCCCTCTGCCGGACGCGATCGGAGGCCGAAATCGCCCGCCGCCGCGGTCGCCAAGCATTGCGTGCAAGTGCTGCGCGCAGGTGTTGCTTGCGGGAGGCTTCAGGTGTATAAAATGGGACTCGGTCGAATACCCAGTGAGGCTCCGTGCCCCCCGTTCGGAGCCTTCTCTTTTTGGCTGCACTTTCCCGCTTCTCTTCTCACCTTCGCTTGCCGCCTCCGCACCAGCATGCGGCGAATGTTCACGACACCAATCGAAATTCCGGAGGTTTCTCGCTCGCGCGTGGATGATAGAATGTGGCTATTCCCTCGGAGCCATGATGTGACTGCCGCAATCTTGGGAGTTCGCGGAGACGGCATGGCCGGAACTTGGACTCATGGCGACGAAAGAACGGGATCCTCTGCGCTGCCCATCCTGCGGCAGCCTGAATACTCGCCGGTCGAAACGCCGGCTCCTTCTCGACCCGCTGCATACAATTTTCGGATTCCTGCCCTATCGATGTGAAGACTGCAATCACAGATTTTTCAAATTTGGTTTCTTACGGCGGCAGGAGCGGAGGTCTGATACCGCGCCCTGAATTAAAGTTAGATTTTTGGAGAGGATTATTTCATGGCCGACTACAGGATCGAACCGGATGGCCTGGTGGTGAATTATCTCAGCGAGCGAGCAACGCAGCGGGGATTAGGGCCGAGACCGAAAATAGGGGCGCGCCTGGCGTTCAAGACAATTTCCGAGATGGCGGAATTCGTGCGGGCGGGAGAAGCGGCGGGGTTTGTCTTCGAGGGAAAACAATATCTCGCGGGCAAAACGTAAAAATGCAGGCTATCGCGCGACGGAAGCGGGGCGCTGGGCGGCGGGCGGAATCGGTTGCGAGCGATCGTGGCGGATGATTTCGAGTTGGTCGCCGATGCATGTGCCGGTGCGGCCGACGGTGTGAGTCGGAAGCTCGAGGACGCTGCGTGCGTTGAGGCAAACCTTGGAGATGCGGAACGGGCGGACGTGCTCTTCGACGTGTACCACGCGCTTCTCGCGATCGAGAAATACGAGATCGATCGGGAACATCATGCCGAGTGTGTGCACGCCGTGGCAGGGAATGATCCAGAGGCCGCGGCCGGGGCGATTCCACGTGCCCGTCTTGCCGAGCAAGCCGACGAGACGGCGCACGTAGGTGTCCGCGGCGCTCACTTCCGTGGCCACGAAGCAATCGCGCGTTTTGTTGTACACGTAAACTTCTGAATTGTGATTCAAGACACCAATGCCTCGATTTTGAAATGCCCAAATCAATTTTTACTGGTTCATTGAAAGGCGGGACTTACTCACCAGTCTTACGACTGCGCCGCCAAATAATGATCCCCAAGACAGCCACAGCGAGCACGCCTGCGATAATCCGAATTGTGCTTACATCCATACCACCCATATATTTCCTCCTATGAACGGCGATGAACTGGGCTTACGTCGTTCTCAGCCCTGCGATGAATTGCAGAGCTGCTCCAGATTTTTTTTAACCGCAGAGCTTTAGAAGCTCTATTTGCTGAGCTGCGGAAGCATCTGATGGAGCACGATGACGACCGCAGGCCCAAGCAGCACGACAAAGAGAGCCGGAAACACGAAAAATACCAGCGGTGGAACCATTTTCACGCTGGTCTTGGCCGCCATTTCTTCGGCGCGCTGGCGGCGTTTGGTGCGCAGCGAATCGGCGTGAACGCGAAGCGCTTGCGCCAAGTCAGTTCCGAAGCGATCGGTCTGGACGAGCATGCCGACGAGAGCTTTGACATCGTCAACGCCGGTGCGATCGGCCAATTCCTGAAGCGCCTCAAGGCGGCTTCTGCCGACGCGCATTTCGAGATTGATGAGATGAAATTCATCGCTGAGCTCCGGGTGCGTGTATTCGAGCTCGTCGGCGACGCGGGCGATGGACTGGTCAAGGCCCAAGCCGCCTTCCACGCAGATCACGAGCAGATCGAGAGCGTCGGGAAGAGCCAGCACCATTCTGAATTGGCGATGGCGCACGCGCCAACTGAGCCACATGTCTGGAAGCAGAAAGCCGAAGACAGCGGCGCAGAGCAGAATTGGAATCGGGCTATAGAGATACCAGCCAGTGAAATAAACGATGCCTAGAAAAAGCAGGGGAAAGAGCACCTTGGTGCCGCGCAATACGGCGACGAGTTCGGGCCGGCGATATCCGGCCCGAATCATCAGCCGGTGGAACTGGGTAACCTCGCGCGCGGAGGGAGGCAAGAGCTTGCTGACGTCGGTGAGGACGCGCTCAACTTTTTTGCGGCTCGGCTCGCGCTTTTCGCGGACAACAGCCTGCCCGCCCGCGCCGGCGCCTGTTCCGAGTTGAGTGAGGCGGTCGACGAGAGAGGAACTGTCGCTCGAAAATAAAAGAACGAGAAATACACCGACGAGGACAACATCGAAAAATATCGCGAGAGCGATTACGAGAGTCATGGTTTAGGTCCGGCGCTGCTGCTTAAACCTCAATATTTACGATCTTCCAAATGATCAACGAACCGAGAATCTGAAGAAACGCGCCGACTCCCAACAGTGTCCGGCCCAGGGGATCAGTAAACAAAACACTGGTGTATTCCGGATTAATGGCGCGAGTGATCAGAAGAAAAGTGGGCGGCAGAGCGATCAGGATTGCCGCGGTGAACCGGCCTTGGGCGGTCTTGGTTCGAACCTCGCCGCGAATTTTGAAGCGCTCGCGGATCACGGAGGCGAGGTTCTCGAGAAGTTCGACGAGGTTTCCGCCGGTTTCTTTTTGCACGACGAGACCGGTCACAAAGAAGCGAACGTCAACGAGCGGTACACGCTCGGTGAGATTGTGCAGCGCATCGCGAAGCGGCAATCCGAAATTGTTTTCTTCAAAGACCATGCGGAATTCGCCGGAAACGGGCTGAGGCGTCTCTTTGGACATCATTTCGAGGCCTGCGGTGACGGCGTGTCCGGCGCGGATGGCGCGCGAAAGGAGGTCGATTGCCTCGGGGAAGTTCTTCTCGAACTTACGCAGACGCTGAGTTCGGCGAATGGCAACGAACATCGCCGGAAGCGCGAGACCGAGCAGCCCGAACAAAACAGCGGTGATGATGCCCCAGTCTTCGACATAGCAGATAAAGTAGATGGCGACGCCTGAAATGGAGCTCAATAGCGCCAGAACACCGGGCTTAATCTTTAAACCCGCCTGAGCGATGTAGGCGTTGAGCCTCGCGAGGCCCGACCAGGACAACAGGAGCTTGTTGAGTGCCGGAAGGTCGCTCACCGTCGAGTCGCGGAGCATCGACTTGTTGACCTGCTGGACGCCGACCGCGCCGACGCTGACGTCTTGCAGGCGGCGCTGAACGGCTTCCGACGCCGAATCACCGCGGGTGGCAAAAAGCACGGCTCCGGCGATCGCCAGGATCAGTATGAAAACGAAGATTGCTGCAAACAATGCCATCGCGAATCCTCTAGCGCCGCACCGGCGCCTTTTCAAACATTTCGAAGGGCAAATGAACTCCGGCCATCTCCAAGCGCTCAGCGAGTTTCGGGCGAATTCCTGTCGGCTGGAACTCGCCGAGTACCTCGCCTTTTTCACCGATGCCGCGCCGTTGGAACACAAAGATTTCCTGCATGGTCACGACATCTGATTCCATGCCGGTAATTTCTGCGATAGTCATGACCCGGCGCGTTCCATCGCTAAGCCGGCTGATCTGTACGACGAGGTCAATGGCCGAAGCAATCTGGCGGCGAATCGCCTTGTCGGGAATGTTCAAGTTGGCCATAGCGACCATGGTTTCCAAGCGGCTCAGAGCATCGCGGGGCGAGTTCGCGTGGACGGTAGTCAGCGAGCCATCGTGGCCCGTGTTCATGGCCTGCAACATGTCGAGCGCTTCCTCGCCGCGAACCTCACCGACGATGATGCGGTCGGGACGCATGCGCAAAGCGTTGATAACGAGTTGACGCTGCTTGATGACACCTTTGCCTTCGACGTTGGCTGTGCGAGTTTCGAGCCTGACGACGTGTTCCTGACGCATCTGTAGTTCGGCCGCGTCTTCAATCGTGACGATTCGCTCGCGATTGGAAATGAAGGAGGACAGGACATTCAATAGCGTGGTCTTGCCGGCGCCGGTGCCGCCGCTTACGAGCACGTTCATGCGTGCGCCCACGCAACCCTGGAGCATCTCGACGCCAGCAGGGCTGATGGTTTTATTACGAAGCAATTCTTCAGCAGTCAGGCGATCGCGGCCGAATCGCCGGATCGAAAGACAAGGACCGTCAATGGCAAGCGGCGGGATGATCGCGTTAACGCGCGAACCATCCGCCAAACGGGCGTCCACCATCGGCGAAGATTCATCAATTCTACGGCCGATCGCGGAGACGATGCGATCGATGATCAACATCAGGTGAGCATCGTCGCGAAACTGAACCGCAGTTTTTTCAAGCTTGCCGGCGCGCTCCACGAAAACCGATTTGTAAGTGTTGACGAGAATATCGGAGATCGTCGGATCCTTCAAAAGGGGTTCGAGCGGACCGAGACCAAAAACCTCGTCAATGACTTCCTGAGTAAGGCGCTGCCGTTCCTGAAAGGTCATCGGCGTGGTTTCGCCGGCGACCAACCCTTCGATCACTTGCGCTAATTCGGCACGAACCGTCTGACGATCACCCTGTGTGACGCGCTCCAGATTGACGGCCTGGAGGAGCTTCCGGTGAATCGTAGCCTTCAGCGCTGTGAAATCTGATCTAGTTGAAGCAACTGGTTGCACGCTGCTACCTCATTTCTTAGGAGGAAATGCAAAGAATCCGGCGCCGCGCTTGTCTTCAGCACTTTCCGAGCTGACACCCGCCAGCTGACACGCCATATTGCGAAACTTTGTAACGAGAGGATCGTTGTGATTTCGCGAGAGAAGCTTCCCGACACTCTCGGCCTCGCTCACTTGGCGGTAGTCATTCGGCAAACGAGCGAAAATCGGATGCTTGATTCGCTTTTCGATGTTTTGCAGAGCCTCGTCATCTTCCCTGCGCCAACGATTGACGATCACGCGAATCCGCGAAGGATCGGTGCCTTGTTCGATAAGAGACTTCAAGCGGCGTTCGAGACCCCACAGCGCCGGAACGCTCATAACCGTTACTATGACAATGGCCCGGGCTGATTTGAAGGCTGAACCGCCCTCGAGGAGGTTGGTGACACCGCCGTCAACGATCAGATAGTCGCAGCTGCCCTGCGCGACGTTAACTACTCGCTCGACCGCCTCGGCCGACACGCTTTCCCACTGCTCGGGACGAGACGTCCCGGCGAGCACGCCGACACCGCTCGGGTGCTGCGCGATCAGGCCCGTAAGAAAATGACTATCCAGATGCTCGAGATTATCAACCGCGTCCCGGACCGTGAATCGAGGATGAAGATCCATCAACAAGCACAGATTCCCGAGCGGGCGCGCGAGATCGAACATCTCGATGTGTTTCCCGGTGGCCTTGGCCAATTGAGAGCCGAGATTGGCGGTTACTGTGGTGGTGCCGACGCCGCCCTTCGTGCCCATGACCACGATTAGCTTGTCCTGCTGGCGGAGGTGCGTGGACTGCCGCTCCTGGGCGAAACGCGTGAGAGCTTCGCGCAGAGCTGCAATTTCCACCGGCGCGGACAGGAACTCCTGAACGCCGCTGCGCATAGCTTGCAGCAGCAAGGTGGGATCAGGTTGTTTGAAGGGTGCGCAAGCAATAATGCAAACGGACGGATAGCGCCGGCGCCACGCGGCAGCGGCTGCAAGGGCCGCTTCGAAATCGCGGCCAAGGTCGAGAAGGAGAATGTCCGGAGGGACTTCGCCTGCTCGCATTTCAGGGGATCCAGACGCCGGAAGTTGCTGTACCCGCCCTACGAGACCGGATTGCTCCAGACTCGCGCGCAGAACACCGCTGACCTCGGCATCACCGCTAAGAACCGCTGCTGTCAGCATCTTTCAAGAGCTCCCAAGCAAACAATATGCTTCGTTGGTGTCGAGTGCAAATGCACCCATTACGGCTTTGTGGGCCCTTTGCCCTCAATCTGCTTATCGAACTCCGGCGCCTTCATGTACGGCACGGGATATTCCGGCAGCTTCGGCTCCTGGCCGACGCCGAGAGGATGCACGATGTGCGGGGTCACGATCACGACCAATTCGTCTTTGCTCTTCTGAAATGACTTGCTGCGGAAGAGCTGGCCGAGGACCGGGAGATCGCCCAGCACCGGCATCTTGTTGATAATCTCGCTCACCGAATTGTCCACTAGACCTGCGATTCCAAAACTCTGGCCGTCGGCCAGCTCCATTTCGGCATCAACGCGCCGTGTCGATAGCGCGGGGATGAAGAAACCCGAGAGGGTGATCGCATTCGTATAGTCGAGCGAACTCACTTCCGGCCGCACGTGCAGATGGATTCGATTGCCCTCCGTGAGAGTCGGCGTAAATGTGAGCTTCACACCATACTCACGGAATTGAATCGTGACGGTCGGCACAGTACCGGCTCCTCCGCCTTGAACAACGGGGAATGGAAACTCTCCGCCAGCGAGGAAGCTTGCCTCTTTGCCGGTCTCTGTCAGAAGGTTGGGCTCAGCCAAAGTCTGGAGCAAGCTATGCTGCTCCAACGCCTGGATGGTCAAACCCACGTTGACGTTCGGGTCAAACAAAAAGATGTTCAACAAACTGCTGAGCGAAAAGCTCGGCGTGACTGAAGGCGCAACTGCGCCAGAGCTCGAAGTGCTGGTAGTAGAAGTGGTGCTGCTCGTCGTTGAAGTAGAGCTCGTCCCTGTCGGAAGCGTTGGGAGCGTCGGCGGGCCGTATTGGCCGGTAGACGTAGCGCCGGCCACCCTGGTGCCTTGGCTGAACAAATTCACGCCGAGCTGCGTCAGAGCAGTGCGGTTGACTTCCGCAAACTTCACTTCGAGCAGAATTTCACCGGCCGCGGGCGGCACGGGCACTTCCATCATGTTTACGACTTTGGTGACCGCGGCTGAAACGATCGCGAGAATGCGGTCCGCCACGATCTTGGATGAAATGTGGCCGGAGATGACGACCACGTCTTTAATTGCTTCCACCTTTACGTCTTCGCGCGGAAAGACTTCGTGAATCTTCTGGCTTAGCCCGAGAATGTCGAGGTCCACCAACAACTCGAGCGGCTGACTTTGATCGGCGTCGTTCCAAAGAACCAGCGAAACGCCGCCAGGGCTCTTGCCGTTGATCATGATCTGAGTAGGGCTGATGATGATGGCGTCGGCGACATTAGGATCGGCAATCGAAAGGCGCTTCACGCGGGTCGGCGAGGTGATGAGGAGCGAGCGCCCGACCAACACGTGGAGCGTTTCGCCCGCGGAGGTAACATTCGCCGATTGAGCCGCTGCCTGCGGATCGGCACCCGAGCTCGTAGGTGGCGCAGTCTGCTGGGCGTGCAGGCTGTTCGCTGTTCCGAGCGAGAGCAGCACAAGGGCCGAAAGCGAGAGACCGAAAGCGAAGCTCCCGGCACATCGCTGAATACGTCCGCGTATCATTCTCATCGATTTCCTCTGCGTTGCTGCGTAATTTGAATTTCGTTCCATTACTGGTTCGGAAACTCGCTTGTCTCACGCTTGCTCGCGCGGATCACTTCAACCGAGTAAGCCGGCGGAGCTGGCGGTGCAGCAACCTTCGCATGTACATGGGCCGATACCGGCACAGGCGCCGGAGCAGGACCAGAACCAAGCAACGTTCCCTGGAATAGCGGTGGCGGCGCAGTCTTGTTCGGATCAATGGCGTTGCGAAGAGCCAACTGAATGCGGCCCATGGTATTAGCCATTGCGAGCTTGTCCGCGTCTTCTGGAGTCACGAGCAAGGTGATTACGGTTATTGTCGTCGCTTGGCCTTGGCGATCCTGTTCCGTCTTCTGGCCGGCGGCTAGAACGCGGACGTCCTCAAGAATGGTCCGAGTCACATTTTCCGAAGGACCGCCGCCCAAAGATTGACCGGTCACCATGACATCTACCGAAGTTCCCGGTTGTGCGAAGCCGGCGACGGCGACCACATCGTTGACGGCCACCGACACGGCTCGCATGCCTTCCGGAATAACTGCAGGCAGGCCGGCGCCCGCATCTTTGGGAGCCAGCTTGCCTTCAAGAATGGGCTCACCAGGCAAAACTGGCGTGATGAGCGCGCGATCGACGCAGTCTTGAATTCTGGTGAAGACGCCCTGGATAGGCTCGCCAGCGGGCCACGAAATTAGTTTTAGATCCTGCGCCTGCAAGCGCGTGCCAAGGGGCATCTGCTGCGCAGCGACAACGATTTGACTTGTTGTCACGGTCTGACGTGTACCGGCTTGAGACATTGCCTTGTAGACAACCTCAGCCAGAATCAGCCCCAGTACCAGTGCCACCGCAAGCCCAATTAAAAGGCGACCCCGTTTCATATTTTCATCTCCGCTTCGAGTTTACAGACGGATCGTTCCAAGCCCGTAACAGATCAGCGTTGCGGCCGCCGCCGCGACACCGAACGGCAGATGCGAGGCGCGGGCGTTGCCCAACTGAATCTCCGGGTGGGGCTTCAAACCGTAGACAAAAAATCCACGGAGCAATTCCCACATATTCGAGATCGTCTCAACAATTCGCCGCTGCCAAATCATCTGTACCAGCGCCATCACCCCGGCAATCAAGATTGCCGTGAAGAATACGTAAAACACGTTGCGCAGGCCCAATACCGCGCCCAGAGCGCCCATTAATTTCCAGTCGCCAGCTCCCAGACCGCGCAGCAAAACGATAGGAAGCAGAATGGCCAGCATCGCCAGAGCTCCCGCGAGGCTCCACTTCAGTCCGCTCCATCCGTACATCAGCTGATTCACGATTAGTCCTACAAAGAATCCAGGAATAGTCAGCCAATTCGGGATGCGGCGGGATTTAACGTCAATGCCCGCCGCGATCCCAGCAATCGTTAATGCTAAAAGCCAAGTCATCTGCCGCTCCATCCGCTGCCTCCAGCACCCGCCACGTGCATGGAAACGTTCGCTCCGGCCGGCTCAGAGATCCCGTAGCTGTTGTCTTGACTGCTCAAGTGTGTGTCCCCCAAGTGCAACAGCCGAACACGGATCATGCCGGTTAAGAGGCTGTAACGAGATTCGAAGCAGCGTTCGCGAACACGGTGCTGATTGTGCTGCCAAGAGTTTGCATCGTGGCGATTGCCACCAATGCCACCAGCACCAACAGCAAAGCGTATTCGGTGAGGTCTTGACCTTCCTCTTCCTGCCACAGCTTCTTGATTATTTGTTTCACAATCCATCTCCTAGAAGTCTTCGCAAGATTTTGACAACCCGAACGGACAGCACGCGTCTGATGTAACCAAATCTCAAAAACGCCTCACTGTTCCTTACGCGCTGGCCTCGCCGCGATTCACGCCGAAGAACCCTTTTTTCGCGAATCACTCTCTGGCCGCCGAAAGAACTACTACTATTCTTGCGACGGCCAAAGAGCGAAAGCGTGGATCTCGGGCGCCTGCGGCGTGGCTGGAAGCGGAGTCGATAAGACGTTGCACGTTGTGGTGCCAAGCGTCGTCATCGCGGTAATCGCCACCAACGCAACGAGGGCTAGCAACAGGCCGTGATCGGTAAAGTCTGGTTCCTTCTACACGACACGGCCTGAGCTTCGGTTTCCGTCGTCCGTCTGTCTCCTAGGCACTCCTGGGGCGAAGAGAACACCCACCAACAACCCGCAGTTGTGGGGCCACTTAGCCGGGGGAGTGTTAGCTAGCAG